>Ga0315906_10007661_pt1 | contig 13111 bp, 9 predicted proteins | sample LakEriMetagenome_4_FD_203526 | JGI IMG/M metagenome (GOLD analysis project Ga0315906, IMG submission 203526) | Freshwater fungal communities from buoy surface, Lake Erie, Ohio, United States - Buoy 2 MA122 | ecosystem: Environmental > Aquatic > Freshwater > Lake > Lake biofilm | place: USA: Lake...
TTCCCGCGGGTTGCCCCCTTGTGTTCGCTGGTGGCCGGCGACGCCGTCGTTGAAAGTTTCCTTCCGCAGCGGCTGGATGACTTCGCTGCGGACCGGCTCGCTGCTCGGCGCCGGCCGGTTACCGCGCCGCCGCTGGCGGGGCTGCTCCTGACTCCAGACGCACGAGGTACCCGCGACGAAAGCAAGCGTTTCAGCCAGCAAGAAAGCCAGCAACAGGTTCCAAGTTCCGGTTTTCAAGCGATTGGTTCTGGACATCAGTCTTCCCTGGTTCAAGTTGCGATCGGACAGAGCGCTCGGAGGCCACTCAGCGGCAGCCCACTCAGCGGCAGCCCACTCAGCGGCAGGCTTTCCACTCTGATGACTCACTCTTTCGTCGCGTCTATCGTGACAGGGCCATTCGCAGAGAGCAAGCGCGGCTGCGGCCAGCGCCTTGCCCGTCCGGGACCGGGGCGCCGGTATCCAGCCTATTTCGCTGGAATGGCAATCATTCCGGCGAGTTGCAGCAACCACACAAACCAGTAAGCCAGCAAGGCCGAGACGGGAATCGTAAACAGCCAGGCCCAGACCATCCGCTCGACAATTGTCCAATTCAGTGCGCCCCAGCGCTTGGCCGCTCCAACGCCCATGATCGAAGAGGAGATATTGTGGGTCGTCGACACGGGAATTCCGAAATAGGAGGCCAAGCCAATGATCGTCGCGGAACTGGTCTCGGCGGCAAAGCCATGCACCGGCTGCAGCCGGACCATCTTATGGCCCAGCGTCTTGATGATCCGCCAGCCACCGGCGGCCGTCCCTGCCGCCATGACGACGGCGCAAAGCAACTTGATCCAAGCCGGAATTTCCAGTGATCCGCTCGCCTTGGAAATGCGGAGAAAGTGCAGGCTCTCCGGCAGATTGTCGAGCAGTCCCTGGTCGGTTCCGGCAACCAGCGCCAGAGCCACGATGCCCATCGTTTTTTGGGCATCGTTGGTTCCATGCATGAAGCCCATTCCGGCCGCACTGGCCAGCTGCAGTTTGCCGAACAGGGCGTTCACCCAGCGCGGTTTCCAGTTCCGCAGCAGGATATAAAGCCCGCCCATCACGGCAAACCCGGTGACAAACCCGGCCGCCGGCGAAGCAAACATTGGAATCACAACTTTCCACAACAAGCCTTTGCCGAGATACCAATGCTCCGAACTCGGTTGCGACCAAATCACAACCTCCCAACTCCGGGCGGCCGCCACTGCTGCACCGACCAAGCCACCGACGAGCGCGTGACTCGAACTGCTCGGCATCCCCCAGTACCACGTGATCAGGTTCCAGATGATGGCGCCCAGCAGCGCGCAGCCCAGCACTTCCTGCGTGACCACTTGGGTTTCAACCAGACCCGAAGCGATGGTCTTCGCCACCGCCGTGCCCCAGAGCGCGCCGATCAGGTTGGTGAAAGCGGCCAGCATCACGGCTTGCCTGGGACTGAGCACTTTGGTTGCCACCACCGTGGCGATCGAATTGGCCGTGTCGTGAAAGCCGTTGATGTATTCAAAAATCAGGGCGATCAGGATGACCGTGAGAATCAGCAACATGGGACTACCGCTGGCAAAATAAGGCGGGCAGGATGCAGGGCAGGAGGGCAGGGCAGGAGGGGATCGATTTTATTCCGGCTCAGGAATTCTTGAGCGTAATGTGCATGATCGCGTTGGCCGCGTCGCGACAGCGGTCGATGACCTTCTCCAGCAGATCGTAAAGGTCGCGCACCATCATCGCCTGAATCGGTTCGAATTTACCGCCGTAGACTTCGCCCAACAGCTTGAGAATCACGTCGTCTGCCGCGCTCTCAATGGTCTGCATCCGCTCGTTCATTTCCTTGACCACCTCGAGAGATGGATTCTTGCGGAGCAGTCGAACCATCTCGGAAAGCGTCTTGGTCGCGCGCTGAATCAATTCCGTCTGTGCAGTGAAGTCGACGTTCTGCAACCGCTGCGGAGCCAGATTGAACCGCTCCGCAAACTTCTCGATCGTCTTGCAGGTACGGTACAGGGCATAGGACAGCATCTCGATGTCCTCCCGCTCCAGTCCGGTGACAAACGTGTTGACCAACTCTTCGCTGATCTGGTCAGTGATTCGTTTGTCCTTGCCGCGAGCAACGGCAAACTGGTCGAGCGGATGGGAATGCGTCCGGTCCTTGAGCAAGTCGACCAGCAATTCAGTCAGCTGCAGGATTTCGTCAGCGCTCGCTTCGAGCAAGTCGAAAAACTTGGTGTCCTGGCTGAAAAAACGCTGTAGTGAAAACATGACGAACTCCCGCCTGCGGATGAATCGGCTCGGGCACTCATCGCCAGGAGCCAGTCAGCATCTTAACGAGACCTTCATCTTTGCTGAATCCACCCGGGAAATACCGGGGAAACAGAGGGGATTCTCGCGACGCGCGACTACTGGCGTTGGGGAAAGAGGGGGTCGAAGCCCAGCGGCATGAACATGGTCGGACTAAAGCTCAGTCCAGGCGCGTGCGGTTCGGGATTGGCCAGGCGATTCGCCGCCAGCATCAACAGTTGGTCCAGATGGGGACGATCGATCAACCGGCGGGCTTCCGCCAAGCGGACCCAGACCCGCGCCCGCTGCAGCGATTCCTTCCACGAGTCTTCGCACTGCTCGACTTGCATCAGCCACATCAGGACTTCAAAGGTCTTGCCCTTTTTGTTGTAGCCATATTGGCCCAACTGGGTGCCGTGGATTTTGCCAATTAGTCCAGCCTCTTCGCGGGCCTCGCCTAAAGCAGCAGCGAGGAGGGAGTTGCCTCCGGAAACCCGGCCCTTGGGAAATCCCCACCGCCCCGAGCGACGACCGGTGACAAGGCAAAATTCGGTTTGAGTGCCAACCACCCGAAAAGGGACCACCCCGACCTGAGGAATCGGCTGCAGCGGAATGGCGGAATAAGGTGCATCCATGGGATCCGTCCCGGAAGTCGTGAGGGCAATGGCTCGGCAAGCTCCCTATGCCGAGCGGTCTTGATTGCCCTCTCAAAGGTAACCTTTCCTGAATTTTTGCTAAAGCCCGCTTTTTTCCCCGTCCCCGCGGCGTCCCAAAACAGCGATAATCGGCGTGGGTTGCCCTGCCCGCAGGGAAAGTCGCCCCGAACGGATGAATTTCCGATACCGGAGCAAGCCGCGGAGGTTGACGTTCGGTGGGGCAGCGGAGATTAGCTCTCCAGAAGGACGCTAACCGAGGAAGTTGTCGACCGCCAACAACGCGGTGGGCGGCAGGTTGGGGTCACTCCAGCCAGCTCTGCTGCGACCAAACCCCTTCCTTTTCCAAGCTGTTCCGTTTTCGGTACTGGATTCCCGAACCCTCAAGCGAGCTGAAGATGGCGACAACCGGCAAAAGGCGAGTGGGGCCAAATGGCTTTCAGGAGAACCCCTGCGGCCGCAGCTCGATTGGACTCACCGCGACCCTCTTCGGGCTGGCTCTCCTCGCCGGCTGGATGTTCAGTGGGGGCGTGAGTCTCGGATCTGCCCAGGAGGGGAAGCCAATCGCCCAGCCTCAGTGGTCAGCCGAGCAGCTGGAGTTTTTTGAAGCCAAAATTCGCCCCGTGCTGGTGGAAAAGTGTTATCAGTGTCACTCCGAGGACGCCAAGCAGCTGGGAGGCGGGCTGCGCGTTGACACCCGGGCTGGGCTGCTTGAGGGGGGCGATTCGGGAGCGGCGATTGAGCCAGGCAAGCCGCGCGACAGCCTGCTGCTGTTGGCGCTGAAGTACGAAGATGAGGACTACGCGATGCCACCCAAGTCGGCTGGGGGCAAATTGCCTGATAACGTGATCGCCGACTTCGAGAAGTGGATTCGCCAGGGAGCGGCCGACCCGCGCGAAGGCGCGGCCTGGGTTCCCGACTCCGGCGCGGGGGAAGAGGCGAAGCAGTGGTGGGCTTTCCAGCCGCTCAAGGTCTCCCCCGCTCCCGCTGTCCAGCAAGCCGCTTGGCCAACCAGTGACCTCGATCGCTTTGTCTTGGCCAAACTGGAAGCGGCCGGAATGCAGCCCAATCCTGATGCCGAACCGACTACTCTTTTTCGTCGCTTGAGCTTCGACCTCGTGGGGCTCCCCCCCGACCCCCAAGCAGCGCGACAGTTTGCCAACGACTGGATCGCGGCGGGCACTCCCTCGCTCCGTCGTGAATTGCTCGCCCGCGAAGTCGATCGCTTGCTCGCAACCCCACAGTTCGGCGAGCGCTGGGGCCGGTACTGGCTCGACGTAGCCCGCTACTCCGAGTCGACAGGCAAGGATTTCAATACGCTCTATCCGCTCGCCTGGAGGTACCGCGATTATGTGATCGACGCGTTCAACGCCGACCTCCCTTACGATCAGTTCGTTCGGCAGCAAGTCGCTGGTGACTTGCTCGAGGCGGATAGCGCGGCCGAGAAGTCGCAGCATCTGGTTGCCACGGGCTTTCTTGCGATCGGCCCCAAGTCGCTGAACGAGCAGATGCCGCGGCAGTTTGTCGTCGACATGGCAGACGAACAAATCGACGCCGTAACGCAGAGCGTCCTCGGATTGACCGTGTCCTGCGCCCGCTGCCACGACCATAAGTTCGATCCGATCTCGCAAAAAGACTATACCGCACTGCTGGGGATCTTCCTTTCCACGGAAACCCGCTATGGAACTGCCGGAGCCGTCGGCGGGCGGAATGCGGGCGAGTTGCTCCTGCTCCCCGATGCCGAGGCGGTCAGCCATCTCAAGCCGCAAAGCCGGGAAGAGATCGAGCGGAAGAAACAGCGTCTGGAGGACCTCCGCGAGGAACAGCGCGAGGCATTTGCCGAACGCCAACGCAGTCGCCGCGAAGGAAACAGCGATACCGGGATCAACCTCCTCCGGATTGCCAACCAGATTGCGACACTCGAAGCCGAACTGAGGAGTTACAACGCGGACGGGAGCGTCAAAGCGCTGGCGATGGGGGTTCGGGACAAGCCGGCCAATCGCAGCGGCTTGAGTGCTGCCTTCACCCGAGCCCGGCCGCCGCGCGCCAGGAATGCCGGCTTTGATACCGTGTCCGACAGCCCGCTCTTCATTCGCGGCGAGGTCGATCGCCCCAGCGAGCGGATTCCCCGCAGCATCCCCGCGATTCTTCCCGGTCTGGAGGCAATCGAGATTCCCCGCAATACGAGCGGCCGAAAGGAACTCGCCGGGTGGCTGACCGACGCGCACAATCCCCTTACCGCCCGGGTCTTCGTCAATCGCGTCTGGCACTGGCTGTTCGGCCAGGGGCTGGTGACGAGTGTCGACAATTTCGGGACCACCGGCGCGACGCCCAGCCATCCGGAACTGCTCGACTATCTCGCCGACCGCTTCATGCAGGAGGGTTGGTCGCTGAAGAAGCTGGTTCGGGAACTGGTCCTCAGCCGTACTTACGGCTTGAGTTCGGAGTACCGCGAAGCAAGCTTCCAGCTCGACCCGGCCAATGCCCTGATTTGGCGGCACAGCCCGCGTCGCCTGGATGCTGAGGCGATTCGCGATGCGATGCTGGCGATCGGCGGCAAACTCGAACTGACCCGCCCCGAGGGCTCATTGGTCGCTCGCGCCGGAGACGGCCCGCTCGGTGGTCCGAGATTTCTCACCGTGTCCGAAGACGCGATTGTCAAAGTGAACAGCAATCTTCGATCCGTTTACCTTTCGGTCGCCCGCAACGTGGAACCAGAGATCCTCGCCGTATTTGATTTCCCCGATGGGAGCACGGTCCAAGGTGCCCGGCAGATCACCAATGTCCCGGGGCAATCGCTCTACATGCTCAACAGCGACTTTGCCAATCGGACGGCCCGCAATCTGGTCAAGCGCGTGATTGGCGAACCTGCCAAGGGTGACGTCGCCTTGAAACTCGATCGCGACGACGTTCCGGAGCAGCTGGAGGAGCTTTACTGGGTGGCCTTGGGGCGCGGTCCGGAGAAGGCTGAAGTGGCGGCTGCGCAAAAGCTCCTCTCGCGCTATCGGCGCAACCCGATTACCGGTTGGCAGAGCGTTGCCCGGGCGCTTGTCGCCAGCGCAGAGTTTCGCGGAATTGACTAATCGCCGATCGGTTCGCCGGTCGCTGAATGGCCGGTACGTTTTTTCAGACTTTGAGGTGAACCATGCCCTTTGGACTTTGCAATCAGATTGCTCCGCTGTTGAATCGACGCCAGCTGCTGCAAGGCGCCTCATGCGGATTTGGCTGGTTGGCTTTTTCCGGATTGCTCGGACAGACAGCTGCTCCAGGCGGGGCGATCTCGGCCTGGGAAAATCCGCTGGCTCCCAAGTCGCCCCATTTCGCGGCCAAGGCCAAGCACGTCATCTTCCTCTGCATGCGGGGCGGCCCGAGCCACCTCGACACATTTGATTACAAGCCGAAACTTCAGTCAGACAGCGGCAAACCCGGACCGCGGCCCGGTTCAAAATTGCTCGGCTCCAGGTTCAAGTTCAAACAGTCAGGCAAAAGCGGGCTCTGGATCTCGGAACTGTACAGCGAATTGGCCAAACAAGCTGACGAGCTCTGCCTGGTCCATTCGCTGCAGACCGACTTGCCGGCTCACCCTCAAGCGTTTGTCCGGCTGCACACCGGCACCTCGCAATTTATTCGGCCTTCGCTGGGGGCCTGGGCGCTCTATGGCCTCGGGACCGAGAACGAAAATCTCCCCGGCTTTGTCAGCATTACTCCCTCCAGCGGCTTCGGTGGCGCGACGAATTACGGCAGCTCGTTTCTCCCCGCGATCTATCAGGGCACCGCGTTGGGGCGGGACAACCGTCCAATCGCTTCTGCCGAAATCGCGCACCTCAAGACCCGTCAGGCCAAGGACGAGCAACGCGCTGAACTCGATTTCCTCCAGACCCTCAATCGCCGCAAGTTGGAACGGGACCAAGTCAACCCCGATGTCGAGGGCGCCATCGAGGCGGCTGAACTCGCCTTCAAAATGCAGAGCGAGATGCCTCAGGTCCTCGATTTGAACAAAGAGAGCGAGTCGACCAAGCGACTCTATGGAATTGGCGATCGCCAGACCGAGGACTTTGGTCGCAAGTGCCTGCTCGCGCGGAAGATGGTCGAGGCAGGTGTCCGTTTTGTCGAAGTGACTCACGGCAACTGGGATCATCATTTCAACATGAACGCCAGCCTCGAGCGGAGTTGCGGTGAAGTCGATCGGCCGGTCGCCGGATTGCTGCAGGATCTGAAGAAACGGGGATTGCTGGATGAGACACTCGTCGTTTTCACCGGAGAGTTTGGCCGCACGCCCTATGCCCAAGGTCAGGATGGACGAGACCACAACAACAAGGCCTTCACGCTCTGGATGGCGGGGGGCGGGGTGAAAGCGGGTTTCCGCTACGGCCGGAGCAATGAATACGGCTTCGACGTCGAGGAGAATCCGGTCTCGATTCACGACTTGCACGCCACGCTGCTCGCCCTGCTCGGGCTCGACCACGAGCGGCTCACCTTCCGCCACGCCGGTCGCGATTTTCGGCTGACCGATGTCTATGGCAATGTGGTTAAGGAGGTGATCGCCTAAGGGAAGGGACAGACGGTGGGGCGGAATGCGGAATTTTGGAACCGTTTGTTGGACGGGGTTAGGTGAGGGCGACGAGCGATTTTGGCCTCGCCCTCACCGGCGATTCTCCTGCTTGGGGAAAACAACCTCGGCAGCAGCCTGCCGTACAGCTGTTACATTCGTCCCCGCCGCGTCACCTGAGCGCCCCTCAAAGTCGCTGGTTGATTCGAGCCGATCATTCTGGGATAGTGAATTTCCGGCCCCGCAGGCAGGTGCCTCAACCTCCAGCGGCGGGCACCACCGCTCGGGAGCCTCCCGACGTTTCGCTCTCTCAGGTGATCCAAGCCATGCTTGCTGCTCTTCTCCAACCGGTTCGTTCAAGCTCGCTCCGGAACCTCGTTGCCCTGTTGGCCTTTTTTGGAGCAATGGGGCTGCTCTCCAGAGAAACGACCCACGCCCAGGACCCCGCTGCCGAGAAAGTCGACTTCGTCAAACAGATCAAACCGATCTTCGAGCAGCACTGCCTCAGCTGCCACGGACCGGAAAAAGAAGAGGACTTTCGCATCGACGTCCGCGATGCCGCGATGGACTACATCATCCCGGGCAAGGCCAAAGAGAGCCAAATGTATACCGTGCTCTTCTCCGAGGATCCGGAAGAGCTGATGCCTCCGCCTGACGAAAAGAACCCGCTCAAGCCCGAGCAAATCAAATTGATCGAGCAGTGGATCGACCAGGGCGCGGCCTGGCCCGATGGAGTCGAGTTCAAGCTCCCCGAAAAGAAGTCCGCTGGTGCTGGCGATCAAGCCGCAGCCGCCCTCGCCGCTCAACCCTCCGTCCCACCGCAATCGGGCGCCGCGCCGCTGCTCGACGATGCTGCCACCAAGCCCGCTCCCAATCCACCTGCCGCCACTCCGGCAACCAGTCCCCAGGAAACCGCTTCGCAGGAGTCAAACCAGAAACCGAACGTAGGCCAGACCTCCGGTGAAGGCGCCGAAAGTAAACCCGCCGAGGTCAATCCGCCAGCTGGCCAAGCAGAAGGCGGTCAGGATGCGAAGCCCGAAAAGAAGGCTTACAGCATCTACAACGCCATCGGCTCGCTGCATCCGGCAATTCTCCACCTGCCGATCGGCTTGCTCCTCGCAGCCGGGCTGTTTGCCCTGGTCGGGATTCGCGGAAATTTCGTGATGAGCGATTGTGCCTACTACTGCCTTTGGCTCGGGACCTTTGGCGCGGTACTCGCCTGCGTCTCGGGTTGGTGGTTCAGCCCCATGGAAGGTCGCGGCACCGTGACGGCGGTCCAGGATCTCTGGAACCAACAGCAACCGATTTTCTGGCATCGGACTTCGGCCCTGATCGTCACCTTCCTGTCCGTCTGCCTTTGTCTTTACGCCCGCAGCGCCCGACTGCGAGACCCCGATGACGGTGTTCTCTGGAAGCTCGGTGCGCTGCTGCTCGCCGCCGGGATTGGTTTCGTCGGGCACAACGGCGGCGAGTTGACCCACGGCAAAAATCTCTATCGCGACCTGACCGGTGTCGTCGAGGAGTGGACTGGTTGGGAGCTCGGCGGGAAGTAGAGCAACTCGGGCCTGCCGTCAGCCCTCATCCCCTGGGTCTGCTTTCCGCTGGGAAATGGCGTCTGCTTACAGCAAGGCAGGTGTCAGAGAGGCGTCTGGAAAGGTCTAGCGGCTCCGCTCGATAAGCCAGCAGGACTCGTGCGGCTTCATCCCGATATGCGGGTAGTAGCTGCGGGATTTGGGAGCAGCCAGCAAGACCAGCAGCGCTTGTTCTCCGCCTGCCAGCCGGGTCTGGCGGATCAGTTCGCGTCCAATCCCCCGGCCTTGAAAGGCCTGATCGACTGCCAAATCAGAGAGATAAGTGGCGTAGCTGAAGTCGCTTAACGCCCGCGCGACGCCGACGAGTTTTCCCCGCTCGTCCCGCGCAGTCAGAATGATGTCCGCTTGCCGAAGCATGGACTCGATCCGCGCTCGGTCATCGACCGGACGACGCTCGGCCAAAGTCGAGCTGCGGAGGACTTCAATGAACTCGTCCGCTGTCAGTTGCGGCTCAAGTTGGTAAGTAATCGCCCCGCTCGGCACTTGGCTGCTCACTTGCTTGCTTTCGCCTTCACCCGCTGATAATTTGCCAACAGCAAACTGCTGCCATCCGGAGACTCAAAGGTCGTGGGACGGGCCTCACCACCATCCAATTGATAGCAGACGACCAGCTGTTCTTTCTCAAGCTTGACGATGCAGGGAATTTTTGTCCCCTTGTTCGGCCCCTCAGTTCCCTCGATCGTCAATTGATACGGAACCGCGCTGGTATCCACCGTCAGCTTGCCCTTGTCCGCTGCGCCGGGCATCGTCAGTTCGTACTCCCGACCTTTGATCGTCAGCACCGTTTTTGCATCCAGCGGGAAGGGCTTGCCCCCGAAAACCGCCTGAGCGATTTCCCAGGAGCCCTGCATTTTTTCCAGCAGCGAATCGTCAGTCTCGCGCGGAGCGACTTGCTGCGCGGCCTGCAGCGGGGCCAAGGTCTGGGCCAGTGTCGGCCGGGCGAACGCGATGCTCAGCGAGACAACGGTCAGTACACAAACGGTACGCATCATGGCAGTTCCTGAAAGCTGGCGAGGGAAACACGGGTTGCTGATTTTCAGGAAATGAGCAGCGGGCGGCAAGACCAATCACCCGGGAATCAAGCCGCCCGGGAAAAACCGGCTCCAACTGCTGTCGCACGGCTCCCAGTCCCTCTGCGCCTCAACCCCGGCGAGGCGGTGCAGTCTCGTGGGCCTTTGCGGACTCGGTCAAAAAGGGGCAGCCCAAACAGCAAATAAAAAAAAGCCGGCAGCCTGAAGGGGCAGGCGCCGGCTTCGTTACCCAGCCGCTATCGGGCAGGGCAACAGTCTAGCTTGTGGAGTCAAGCACTCAATCGTTGTAAGAAAAGGAACGGGCGAAACGAGAGGCAAGGGAGGGAGATGAGGGAGGGAGAATGTCTCGCCCGTTCCGACGAACTACTTACGCAAGGAGCGTGCCAATAGTTTCAACAGCCAAAAAATTCTTCAACTTTTTGTCGAATCACAGATTCACTCAGCAGCAGGCTCGCAGTTCAGCTCTTTCTCTTCTCCATTCCAATGCGATAAACGCCCGGAAGCCGCGTTGGTTGCTTCATGCCTAACGCCATCGCGCTTTCAGCGTCACGAATTGAGACGCAACCCGAGACGTTTTTCGCAACCTGAGACGAATCGCTCCAGCAATCGGTTTCAGAGTTGTCGCGTTCGGCAGGCGTGCTGTTTCGCTCAATGCGGGTCGGCCCGCTCGGCTCAAACCGCTCACGACTCGCTTCAGACTCTGAGCCTTCCGATGCCATGCAGCTTGTCGGAATCGCGCCGCGGACGGCGCTCGGCGATAGCCAGTCCAGTCAGAACCCCGATCGGGACTCGCCTGGCACCGCGGCGAGTCGCTTCCTTTTTTGCCTGCTTAAACTTTGGCGGGCTTTGGTGGTGGGGTGATCGGGTTCCACTCCCCGGCATCGACTCGAGTCCCGGGCGGAATCTGCAGGTTGCAGATCCGCTCAATGTCACTTGCGGTGTAACCCCGGCGAATCATCTCCAGCTTGAGATTCGCCTCGGCCCGCTGGCGACTGATGGTCACCACCATTTGAGCCACGGTCGCAACGAGACCCCAAACCAAAGCCCCGCCCAAGCTAAAGACAATCGCAGCCAGAGGAATGATCGAAGCGTTCATGATGCGGACTCTCTATCGCCAGGGTGGACCCGATTGCCAGAAATTGATTGCCAGTAATTGATTGCCAGAAATTGATTACCTGTGAGTACTTTCGTCGGACGAACCCAAAGTCCGGTGGCCCTGGGCGCAGTCACCGCTTGCGAATTTTATGTGATTCGTCGCCGAACTGGAAATCTTGGCGGTCGGGTCGAAAAATTTCTGCGCTTCGAAAAGTCCCAAACCGGGCCCCTTCCCACCGCGGTGCCTGTCAAAAAGGGGCTCATTGGGGCAAAATGAGCGTCCCGGACATTTGTTTCCTGTTTTCGCCCAGATTCTCGAGCTCCCTCATGCTGACCATCCGCGACGTGCTGGCCCCGGGCCAATCGATCAGCCGCCGCCTGGAGCATTACGAAGACCGCCGCGAGCAGCTGGCGATGGCCGAGGCGGTGGCTGCCGCAATCGCGGAGAAGCGGCATCTGGTGGTCGAAGCGGGGACGGGGGTCGGCAAGAGCTTTGGCTATCTCGTCCCGGCAATTCTTTCCCTGCAGGACAGGAGCGACGGGGACCAGGACAAAAAGCGGCGAATCATCGTCTCGACTCACACAATCGCCCTCCAGGAACAACTCCTCAACAAGGACATTCCGCTGCTCAACAGCGTCATCCCGCTGGAGTTTTCCGCCGTCCTCGGCAAGGGGCGGGGCAACTACCTCAGCCTGCGGCGGATGCAAAACGCCCTGCAGAAGTCGGGCTCCCTGTTTGCCCTCCCCGAAGAGACCAACCAGTTGGAGGAGGTTCGCCGCTGGAGCAGCCAGACCGGAGACGGCAGCCGCTCATCCTTGCCGTTCCAGCCACTCGGCAGCGTCTGGGACGAAGTCCAGAGCGACAGCGGCAATTGCCTCGGCAACAAGTGCCCCACCTATGACAAGTGTTTCTACTTCCTCGCCCGTCGCCGCCTGCTCAACGCCGATATCATCATCGTCAACCATGCCCTGTTCTTCAGCGATCTGGCCCTGCGCCGTCTCGACGTCAATATCCTGCCGGACTATGACTGCGTGATTTTTGACGAAGCCCACACCCTCGAGGCAGTCGCCAGCGACCACCTTGGTCTCAGCGTCACCTACGGCCAAGTTCAATACACCCTCAATCGGCTCTACAACGACCGCACCCAGAAAGGCTTGCTGGTCGAACACAAACACGCCCAGCCGATTCGGCTCGTGACTCAAGCCCACGTTGCGAACGACGAGTTCTTCGAGCAGGTCGCCAACTGGCTCAAGCGGACCAGCGGCGACAGCGGCTCGCGGAGCAAGACTCAACGGGTACTCCGCCCGGAAGTCGTCCCCAACCAGCTTTCTCCCGTGCTCGATCAGTTGATGCGGAAAGTCAAGCTGCTGGCCAACGAGGCGGAGGACGCCTCCGAGAAGCAGAATTTCAACTCGGCCGCCGACCGACTCAAAGGGCTCTCCGCGGCGCTCGAATCGTGGCGGATGCAAAGCGAAGCGGACAGCGTCTACTGGGTCGAAAGCTCGACTGGACGTCGCGGCACCAATTACAAACTGGTCTGCGCGCCAATTGACGTCGGCCCCCAGCTCCGCGAACACCTCTTCAACGAAGTCGATACCTGCGTTCTGACCAGCGCCACGATCGCCGCCGGCAAGCAGCGTTCGTTTGATTTCTTCTGCAGCCGGCTCGGGCTGGCCGGTGCGAAGACCCTCCAGCTCGGCAGCCCCTTTAATTATGCCCAGCAGTGTGAACTGGTCATCGTCAACAACCTCGCCGATCCGACGACCAGCAAGGATCTGCATTACCGCCAAAGCCTGGAGGCGATTCAGAAGTATCTGCTCCGCACAAATGGCCACGCCTTTATCCTGTTCACCAGTTTTGATGCCCTGAATCGTTCGGTGCGCGATCTGAAAAGCTGGTTG
>Ga0315906_10007662_pt1 | contig 13110 bp, 3 predicted proteins | sample LakEriMetagenome_4_FD_203526 | JGI IMG/M metagenome (GOLD analysis project Ga0315906, IMG submission 203526) | Freshwater fungal communities from buoy surface, Lake Erie, Ohio, United States - Buoy 2 MA122 | ecosystem: Environmental > Aquatic > Freshwater > Lake > Lake biofilm | place: USA: Lake...
CTTAGACAGGATGATCCCAATGTAAGCCATTACGCGCTGAAGCGTGAGATTTTGAGAGCCAAAGACGAGATGAATAGTTATGTCATTGGCAACCAAACGGCTATGGATTATTTGAAGAATGATAAGATAATGAAAAACAATGATTTTGTAACCGCTTTGAGGAACAGCGAATCTACGCTGGAGTCATTGAGTGAAATGAGCAATCCCGGTTTTTATGTAATCAGTCCGACAGGTTCATTCAATTACAGGGTTGTGCCGAGTGAAATGCAAAAAATCGAATGGGGTCAGCCTACCATAGAGAAACCGACCGGTCAATCAACGATGGTTAGTGGAACGAAATTTATTGAATTCCAAGAGGATTATGATCCACAAACAGTTGCTGCTGTGAAGCAACGTGCAAAAGACAACCCTGTTTTGCAAATGCAGACACTATTTGATTTGTCCCGAAAGAACCCCGAATACAGACAAAAAATAGATCAGGGTGAAGATGATGTTTCATATGCTCAACGGATGGAGCCGATTGTAACGGCTGCCATTGACGAGTATGCCGAAAAGCAAAAGCCGGGTGGAAAATTGAAGTATGAGCGAGGTTACCAAGCCACTGGTGGTAGAGGAGTAACTCCTAAGAAGAAAAATTACAGATTGATGGATGGAACCATGAATGCAAGGAGTGCTACTACTGGTAAGCCAATAAAAATAAAGACCAAAGAAAAACCCCTATATTCACCACAGGATATAATAGTTGAAAGTAATGGGTCGTATATAAACTATGGTGATTTCACTCAAATTCCTAGTACACATAAGAATAAAAATATTTCATTTTCATTTAAGCCAAATAAATTAATCATATTTAATGATAGAGGTGAATTTAAAAGATATGTAAGAGGAAATATAGTAAAATCAGATACCGGTGAACAATCTAGTTTATACGAAATATTAGGAATCAAACCTGAAGATAGGGAAAAATGGATGGAGGCAAGGAGTGTATTGATTCCATACGAAGAGGTAGAAAGTCTTGTTGAATACCATAATGTGATGGATGATGTGAACGAGTTTATAGGTTCTAGGTTTGAAGGAGAGGAACAAATTGATATAGAAGAATTTCAATAAACAATCAATATAAAAAGATGCCTGCATCATCAAACAAGATACGTGTACGTACTCCCGGAGGACAGGAGGCTGATATCAATCCGGCAAAATGGGATAAGTTCCTTGAGAAATATCCCGGATCTCAAAAGGTCGAAAAAAAAAAAGAACCTACACCAAGCGTAAAACAACCTACTGGGGCCGTATCAGAGCGTGGCTTGCCTCCAACCCAACCTATAAGTGGATCAAAGCCTTCCCAAGGTAAAGGTTTTGAAGGAATGCCCGGAGGATATGTTTGGGCTGGAGGTGCAGTCACACCACCACCAACACCTATTCCAACTCCAAAGAAAAAGAAAGAAATATACCAAGAGGATTCGGACAATGTATTGATGAATGCCATCAAGAGGGGTCTGAATCAAGCGGATTTGGCTGCTCAAATGACAGCCACTGGTGGTGACCCTACCATGAAAATAAATGAGGAGATTGCTAGGATTCAAAGGGAAAATAGACAATTGAAATCCAGTGAAGCTTATCAGAAGTTCAATAATGCAACTACAACTAAGGAGGCTTGGGCTGCATTAACCGAGTCTCCTACAAGTTTTGCAACCATTTTAGCGGAGTTGTCACTTGAAAGTCTTACTGCTCAAGCAAAACATGGACTTATTCGTGCTGGTGCGGGAGCTGCAACAGGAGCGGCTGTTGGTAGTGTTATACCTGGAGCCGGAACTGCGGCTGGGGCTGGGGTTGGTATATTAACAGGTCTTGGTCTTGCATCTTTGAATCTTGAGTATTCAGGAAAAATGCTTGAGGTTTTTGATGAAATGGGATTTGATACAACTAATCCACTAGAACTTGAAAAAGCGTTTTCAGATGAGAAAAAAGTAGATGAAGCTAGAAACACAGCATTAAGAAAAGGTATACCTGTAGCTGTTTTTGACATGGTTTCAGGAGGATTGGCCGGTAGGATAGCTACAAAACCAGCAAAGAGTTTACTTGGAAAAGTTGCAACGGAGGCAACTGAAATTGGAACACAAGCTGGATTGGGTATGGCAGGCGAAGCTACTGGTCAGGTTGTAGCGGGTGAAAAGATAAATCCAGCAGCGATATTGGCTGAAGGTATAGGTGAATTAGGTCCTGGTACTGCTGAGATTATAGGAGGCCGTGTATATAGAAAGATAGCACAACCTAAAACTCCTAAAGAAGCCGTTTCCACCATAGTTGCTGCTGCATCTCCAAATGCCGATAAGGCAGCATTGGTAAAAGACCAGATTGATTTGTCATTGATGTCAGGTGAGATAGATGATGCGCAAGCTGTTGAATATGCCAACGAGGCAATAAAAGCAATTGAATCAGACAAGAGTGTTCCATTACAAATCGAAGGAATAAAAAGGGTTGATGTATTGCCGATAATCATTGACAAGTCTGATGTGCAAAATGAGATATCGCAACTTGAAAAACAGAAGGAGACTACGGATGCAGCATTCCATCCGATGATTGATACTGAAATTAATACAAGGAGAACACGTATTGATGAGTTGACAAGACAGATTCAATCCATATTGACAGCACCTACCGAGGTTGCACCCACCACAGCCCCGGCTGCTCCTGTTACCGAGACGGACCGTATACGTACCCAGATACTTGATGAGATATTCAAGGATTCCACCGCACAGAACAAGGCTGATGCGTTGGAGCAGCGTATGAACAACGCAGAGGAGATATCCATGACTGAAATCAATGATGTGCTTGACGGTCTTTACGGCCAGGTCGAGACAATCATGGACAACTACTTTGACAACGAGGCGGGCAAGCAGTATGCACAGGCGTTATTGGATAAAATAGATAAAATCAAATCATATGAATTTGCAACAGACAAGGAAACTGCTGTCGTTACCGAAAGAAAAGCAGTTCAGACTGCTAGAGCTTCTCTCCAAGAAACAGCAAGCGTCATCAACCTCGCAAGGGCGCCAAGGGCAACAGCCACAATCACAAGCGAAGATGGAACAACCGGAACCTACTCAATCGAAGTCGGTCCCGATGGAGCAGTCACCTTCGAGCAACCCAACACCGAACCAATCCGGATCGGAAATGTCAATGATGTAAACAAGACCGCTTCGATTGTAGAAACCGTATTGAACGAGCAGGGTCTGCCTCAATCGGTGTCGTTCTCCATAACCGATGAGAACGGACGCAAACATACCATTACGGTAGAAGCTGGTAAGAAACTAAAGCCACAGCAGTTGCTTGACCTGGCTATCAACATTAGGGCGAATGAACTTGGAACCGTAGACCCTGCGGATTTCGATACAGCGTATGAAGAAGTAACCAGAACCATAACTAAACCTACAACAGATGCCGTTCAAGTCGAAACAGCAGGTCAAGTACCTGTACAGCCAGAAGCCGGAACTCGCCAAGAAATGGCGGAAGGAAAGCCCCAAGCAGAACCTAAAGAGGTTGCCAAAGAGGGTCAAGTCCAAGAGCAAGTAACCACCAATAAGAAAAACTCGCTTGAGGAATTAAGGAATGCCGTTGCCGAGATGAAACGCCTTGGCATAAGCGAAGCCGTTCAGAACATCTCCAAGTTATTCGCAGGCTCAGGTCTTCGTGTCAAGGTGATACTTGACAGTGCCGAATATGATAAGGTTACAGGAGCCGCCGGTTCACAAGGGATATTCAAGAGCAAGGAGGGGGTCATATACCTCAATCCTTCCTTGATGGAAGAAGGCTTCGGTCGCACAATAGTATACCATGAGGGTACGCATCCGATAATCAACATCATCAGGAATACCGATCGAAAGACATACGATGCGCTAGTGGCCGGACTGAAGGAGTTGCGTAAGACAAACAAAGGTGTTGACCAGGCGTTCGCATGGGCTGAAAAAACATACGAAGGATATCCGGACCAAACAATCGAAGACGAATCAATCGTTGAGACATTGGCACGGATTGCTGACGGCAAGATATCGCTGGATGGCATACCTACGAACATCATAGACACGATCGTTGACTTCTTCAACGCCATCACTTTGGCTCTTGGCATGGGTCGTGTATTCAGCAGAAACAACCTGTCAACTACCCTGTCGGTAGCCAAGGATATAACCAAGGCTTTGCAGACCGGGGAGGGATTGGCGCGTGTGGTCGGTAGAGGCAAGGAGAGGGAGTTTGTATTCGATGAAGGTGAGCAGATGAGCGCTACCATCAACGGAACCGACATGCAGGTGAAAGTCATCGATGTGGATGTCGTGAACGGATTCTATTCGGCTTTGGAGCAAGAGGTATATGATTCAAAGCAGGACAAGATGCCTGCCAAGAAATGGCTTGATAGGTTCAAGGGTCGTGAAGAGGCGAAGTGGACCGGTCTGAATGATTGGCTGGAGTCACAGGAAGGTGCTGTTTCCAAACAGGACATCCTTGATTACATGAAGGAGAACCGGATCGTGGTTTCGGAGGTGGTGTTGGGGGACTTCTCAAGGATTAAAGATGCAAAAAATGAATTCAAGAGAAGCGGCTATGAATTACAAGCCGAAGTATATACTGATTCTGATGGAAGGGATTTTGTTGAAGAAGACTCAGTAACTTATATTGATAAAGATGGGGAAATCATAGGTTATGATGATTTACCTGAAAACCTAAAAAATGTTGTAGATAATTTATCTCAAACCACAAATAATACCAAATACTCCCAATACCAACTCGAAGGCGAGAAGGAGAATTACAGGGAGGTGTTGGTGACGCTGCCGACAAAAAGAGAAAGAGCTACTATTGTTGAAATTGATGGGAAATGGAGAATAAAGCATACGGATGGAAGTTTATCGTTTGCTAAATATGTGTCTAAGGCATGGGCAGAAAAGGCTTTAGCTGAATATATTGAAACCGAAAAAGAAGGGTATAGAACAGACAAAGACACGTTCCGCTCATCCCACTTCGATGAACCCAACATCCTTGTGCATCTGCGTATGAACGAGCGTACCGATGCGGAAGGAAACAAGGTGTTGTTCCTTGAAGAGGTCCAGTCCGATTGGGCGCAGAAGGGAAGGAAGGAAGGGTTTTTAACCGATATTGTAATAAAAAGCAATCCTAAATATAATGGTTTTTTTGAGGCTTATGATAAAAATGGTAAAAAAATACCATTAAAATATAATGGAGAATATGTAGATGCTTTAAAAACAGAAACACAGGTAAGAGAAGCTCTTAAACAAAATCCTCCTATGAGAATGACTCCCACCGCCCCGTTCGTCATGAACACATCCGACTGGGTGAAGTTGGCGATGCGTGTGGCATTGAAGGAGGCGGTCAAGTCCGGAGCGAACAGCATCGCATGGACTACGGGTGAGCAGCAGAACGACAGGTTTGATTTGAGTAAGAGTGTTGACCAGATAGTCGTTATAAAAGTTACAGATGACAGTTTTAATGTTGTTGGAAGAAAAGGTGGTGAACGGTTGATTGAAAGAACTGGGATTGATAAAAGGGAATTAGAGGCAACCGTTGGTAAGGATATAACCGAAAAAGCCATAAATGGTCAAGAAATCTTTGAAGGTCAAGACCTCAAGGTCGGTGGCAAGGGCATGATTGGTTTCTACGGGAACGCAACCAATCCCGGTATCATAGGCCAGGTAGCATCCAAGTTGTTTGGACAGGATCTTGGTACAATTGAGGTGAACGGTGTTGAGCAACCATCCGTTACGGTCACTCCACAGATGAAAGCCGAAGTAAAAAGGGGACTGCCACAGTTCTCGCTGATGGGAACACGGATGGTAGTTGAGAAACCAAACGAGCCTACCCTCAAGGCTGCTGGTCTGACACCTTCCGAAGTGGAACAATGGAAAAAGAAAAACAAGGTATCACAGCGTGAGGGAAGAGTAACTGGTGTGCAGAAATCAGCACAAGACCTTTACGAAGGGAAGATAACCATATACCAACACATCCAAAACGTAAGGAAAGAACAGCCCGCCAAAACCTATCAGGCCGTACCACAACTTCCTACATACAAAGACGTGGCATCTTCACTTGCTGAAAATCAAATGGAGACAGGTGTGGTGGGTCTGAACAAAGGCATAACACAAGGAACACAAGTAGGAGCAAGACTAGATATACCATCATTCAATAATTACGGTACTAATGTTGTTTCAATACACGAAGCTACGGGATCAGGAAAAGCCATAGGGTACGGTCGTACCGCATCATTATCCAATGTTAAATTCAAGACAAGTCCAAGTGCCGCATTGAAAGTGGCTATGGGCGAATCGAAAGGGACATGGGCTAGGATGATTGGTTCCTGGAATAACGAAAGCGACCAATCAGTAGTTGACCGTGCCAAGCAGGCTATCAGCAGTGGTGAATGGATACAAATCGGTATCAATCCGTTCCGACACAGTTGGTTTTACAATAGGGCCACTGGTATGCCGGTGATGGAAGCTGCCGAGGTGTTACAGGTAGGCAATATGGTATTGGCTAGGGGTGCAAGGGAACTGAACCTAAACAATGCAAAGGACAAGGCTGAATTTGAGGAGACATTCAAAGTTAAACTTAAAAGTGGTGCTATAGGCCAGTTCTCGCTGATGGGTGAGAGAGATGTAGCCAAGAGGTTGGAGAGGGTGGGTAATATTATAAAAGATACTAAAAACTATGGAAAAACAAAAGAAGGACTTACAATTACCCAAACATCGGAAGGTCCATTCCTATCAGATAGTGGAAACTCCAACTATGGTGAAATGGATGACATACGGAGGAAAGAAGTACAAGGTGGAATTAGCGATTTTGCAATAAGAAACGTATGGAATACATATAAGAACATCAAATTCAATGGTAGTGTAAAGGTTCAAAACGCATCTGACGTTGCCCATATCATGCGTCAACTTGAAAACAAATCAGTTGAACATGGATTTGCGGTTCATGTCGATGAAAAAGGAAAAGCACATATACAATTCCTTGGTATGGGAGGTGTGGCAGGAACCATTATGGACCCTATGTTGATACTTGCAGGAGTAAAAAGATATGGTTCAAAACAAGTATATATGGTTCATAACCATCCTAGTGGTGCAATGAAACCGAGTGATGCTGATATAAAAATAACACAACAAGTAAGAAATTTATTATCAGATATTGATGTAAGTGTTGAGCATGTTATACTTGATACTTATAAAAGGGAGTATGTTCATATTGACATATACAATTATCCGTCTGTTTTTAGTAGGGATATCAATAAGGAAAACAACGAAAAGTACCTTAAATCCCTTAAAACTGAAATGCTAGATGAGTTTGATGTATTAACAAAACCTTTTGGTAATATAAAGAGTTCAAATGATGCAGCTCAGTTTTTTACCCAAATGAGATTTACGGCACTTCCTAAAAATGGGATGCTTGTATTGAATAGGGCTAATGATGTTATAGGCAATTATATTCTTCCAAATGATTTCAATTATAAAGATGTAACAGATAATCTAGTAAAAGGAGGGATTGGACAGGCTGTTATTTTTTATTCAAATCAGGATAATTATGAGCAAATAAAAAATATCAAATCCAAAATTGAAAATGCCAACATACCTGTTCTTGATTACATTAGGGTTGATAGCAACAGCACATCAGTTAATGATTTTTATAAATCATATGCAGACGAGGGTTTATTGCGTGAATCACAAGAAAAATACGGAACTAATTCAGTAGAGGATGCCATCGGAGAGCCTACCACCACCGTCTCCAAGGCGCAGGTAGCCGGCATCAGACCCACCACCAGGGAAGATGTTGAGGCTGCGTTGTCCCGTGGAGACAGGGTCATTGCAACACTTGAGATGGATGATGAGCCTATCGAAATAACCAGCATGGCTATGGTTGACCGTATCGATCTCGATACGACCGTAATCATTCCGGATGTCAAGGGCAAGATGAAGAAGGCGTTCCCCAACGGTCAGATGTCGATATTCGCTCCAAGGGGTATGATGAATACCGCTGAAGTTGCCAAGAAGCAGTATCCACTCCACCAGGCTTTGGTGCAGTTAGGTATCGACGCTTATCAGAACCAAGGCATCCGCAACTACGCATCGTTCGTGACCTATGCGAAACAGTCCGATGACCGTTTAAACAAGAACCCTTACATGGAAAGGGTTTGGGAGGATGTGACTCGTATCGTGAACGGCAAGAAACCACTCATACAAAACGAACAAGACTATCGTGACTTCCTTGTAAAGCAAAACAATGTACCGGTTGCGAACGCAGAGAGGGCTAAGGAAAGGAACCGCGCCAATATGGTCACGAAAGCCAAAGAGGCGTTTTTGGATTCCAGGGATGAATTCTTTAAGGCGCTGTCACAATCTTCAAACAAGCTGTGGTCCATCGCAGCAAACTATGTGAACGTAATCGGTGGGATGGGGGCCAAGGCGATTTATACCGCTGATACATTGGCTGACGGGGTATTCAAAGGTCTGAAGACAAAGAAGGAGTACTTGATTGGTGACCAGATGCAGTCGGAGTCGGATATATTCAACAACATGCTGCTGCGGATCCGTGTGCTGGAGATTCAGCGCAAGATGCAGGATAAGTTCGATGAGTTCATGGATCTTGACCAGGCATACAAAGTGGAGACCGATCCGGCAGCTAAGGCTACCCTGCTTGAACAGAGAGACAATGTAAAGCGCTACCTTGACCGGAACAATATGCTTGTAAAGGATGCGGCTGGAAACTACTCGCTCGGAACGTATATGTTCGCAAACAACCTGAACGAACGCACCGCTTTCAATGAGTTGCTGCAGTTACAGACCGCATATCCTGATTTGTATGAAAAACTGATGCAACGGGCCGATGCGTATCATATGGCTTTCAATACACTATTGGATATGCAGCTTGAAGCCGGGTTGATATCACAGGAAAGCTATGACGAGATGGTGTATTACAAGTATGTTCCGATGCGTTATATCGGTTACATGATTGAGGAAATCGTGGCAGGGGATAATATCAAAGTAAACTCAGAGCAGTCCAAACTCATCAAGAGGCTCAAAGGTGGTAGCGAGGAAAACATCGACATGGCTTTTGACGAGGCATTGAAGTTCCAAGCGTATATGGTAACAAGAGCCATTGCAAAGAACTATGCTATGCAGAAGGTATATGAGGCCGCCAAATCCGAGAACTTCCAGGGGCCGTTCTATGAGCCTGATGTCACAGGTGTTGATGCCGATGGTAACTTTGAGTATGGCAATATTCCTGCCGAGGATGCAATCATATACTTCTATATGGATGGCAAGAAAATGGCTCTTGCTACTTCCAAGGAAATAGCCTCGGCATTCAATGGATCGAATATTAGCGACTGGGGAATAGTTGATGAAGTTATAGGCTGGGCGTTACTGACAATACCGTTCAAGGCTATAACAACAAACCTGAACCCCGGCTTCGGTCTTGCCCAGATTGTACTTGACGTACCACAAGCTCTTCTTACAAACGAAGCATATTCAAATGTAACCACTGGTCTTCCAAGCATCCTGTTCAGGGACTTGAAACTTCTGACAGGAAAGGGTCTAGGAGCATTGTCCAAGCGCCTAGGTATTGATATGGGTTTTGACAAGGAGTGGAACGAATTGTATCTGGAAGCATTGGAATATGGTGGTCTTATCACATTCACAGGAATGGATAATGAAACTATGAGTATCACCAAAGCGGCTGAAAAGGCAATGGACAAGAAATCCAATATGCTTACCAATGCGTTTTATGCTTACAAGGATAATATCGAGAAGTTCGGAACAACGATGGAGACAGTTACGCGCCTTGCGGTTTACCGAAAGATGCGTAATAGGCTCATATCCGAATACAAGAAAGCCAATAACGGCAAGGCTCCAACAGGAGAGGACCTTGACAATATCCGTACACAAGCCGCAGCAACATCCCTTAATGTGCTTAACTATAATCGTGGTGGAACTTTAATCAAGCCATTTAATAGGGCATTGGCTTACCTTAACGTGGCATTCCAGGTCCCATACAGTATTGCCCAGTATGCCAAGAAAAATCCATATCAGTTCTCTATGAAGGCAATGGAAGTGGCTGCTTGGCCGGTGATAATAACCATGCTTGGGTACTTGTCAATGGATGACGAGGATAAGGAAAAGTTCCTTGAGATATACAATAATTACAACGAATACGAGAGAGCAAACTACTGGCATATATTGAATCCTCTATGGGATGGCAAGGATCCGGAAACCATGATTATCCGTATCAAGAAGCCGACAGTATTGTTGCCACTTGTGAACTCAACCGAGGTAGGTGTAATGCACTCCATTACCGGCGGAAAGACCATGTCTCCAAAGGAATACGCCACTGAACGGCTGGCATCGGATGTATCAGCCATGCAACCGTTAGGTGAACAAACCATATCGTCTGTTCCAATTCTTAATGCTTATTGGAAGTATTCATGGAACAAAGACCCGTATCGTAAGACTGAAATAGTCAGGAACGAAAAGAATATATTTGACTTTGATGAAGGTCAACTCGATCCGAACGTAGGCAAGTTCTACAAATACATAGCAACCAAGACCGGGTATTTCGATGAAAACACCAAAGAGTATTTTGAGAGCATCTCCCCTGCCAGGATGGATGCTGCGGTCAAGTCTGCCTTGGGTAACTACGAAACGAACATCACGACTGCTTTGCCGTTGTTGGTTACCGACTATGCCCTTTCCAGGATGTCATCCGACTATGCCAACTTCAAAGATCCTGCTCAAACCGATGAGGTCAAGTCGTTCATGGACAAGGCATGGGAAGGCGTAGGTCTGAAAAAGAGGTTCTTCGCCAAGGTTCCTGAGGTCAATCCTGAGATTTACAAGAACATGGAAGATAATAAAAAGATAAAGAATTATTTCAGGGAAGAGATAAGGAGCCGTATGGATGAAATCATGAATGGTAACTTGAGCCGTGAGCAGAAAAGGGAAGAAATTCGCAATTACTATTATGGCATAAAAAAGACAAACCAATACTACGACGCAAAAGACCTTAACCGAGACATTGAAAATGCCTACAAATACATTGACAACAAGAACTGGCTGAAAGACAAACCGAAATGGTATAGAACACTCATCTTCGCTCCCGATACGGAATCTAAAATTATGATATTCGATGTCAGTACGGAAAACATGGATCGTGAGGGTAAGCGCCAGGCACTCAAAGATTTGTATCTAAAAGGATTTGTCAAGGAAGGTGATGATGCGTGGATTAAGTATGTAGAAAAAGAATTCCCAAAACAGGGTAAATGAACCCCCTAACCCTATCTTTGTAAGGCTATGGCACTAGAACTCAATGTAAAATTCACAAGGTCAAACGACTATCAGAGCATAGTCGCTACCGACCTGACCGGTGTGTACAACGCCTTGACCAATCCAGGCGGTTACGGAGCGCCCAATCCTACGGTTGGATCGTTCACTTCGTTCAACATCACCGTGACGCCAGCCGACCCGGTAACATTGTTACCAACCGGCACACCTGTAACAGTGAACGCCTATCCAAGCCTTCCCAGTTCCTCAAACGGAACTTTTACTATCACTAATGTCGACTTGGGGTTGGCCGCTACCGATAACATCATAGACGGTGTGTATCTGTTCAATGTTTCAGCCGAGACAGCATTGGCCGAATACGAATACCAGCGATATGCCGTATTCAGTGATATCGTTGCATGTTGCATCAAGAACCTTACCTTGCAGGCCTTCGGATGCGATTGCAACGGAAAGAACAAGAACCTTGTCAAGGCAAATATGTGGCTGTCTCTTTTGAAGCCATCGGTTGACGACTCAGGGGAAATCATCCCAAGCCAGGTAGAACTGTGCCAGCAATGGAACCAGGCCGCCGAAATCATTAGGGAGCTTCAAAAAATATGTAACAACAATAACTGCAAGGGCTGTGGCGAATGTAAATAGCATACGTTGCTGCGGTTTCACCAAGGCATACAAGGTACTGACCGACTCAAGGAAGGGTTGCCTTTCCGATTGCGAACTTTACAAGAACGCATTGTTGCAGTACCAGATAGCCGCGCTCGCCGAGTATTCTTCGGAAGGGTGTCTAACTCAGGAGCAGTACGATTCATTGTACCAAAAGTTAAAGTTGAATTGTAACTGCTGTTCTCCTGATATCGAACTTGAGAATCCCGGAACGGAACAGACCGACCTGTGCTTCTTCTACGCCACATTCTCCGATGACAATTATTTCGAGGGATGGGAAATCGACAATCAGCCATTCACTGCTAATGTCAACACAGTCATGAACTCCTACGGCGGAAGGGGTGATGTGTATAACGATGATGGCAATCCGATTGGAGCGATCATCACTTACATGGGATCGGCATCCAGCACACCTCCCAATCCGCTTGTGGAGGACAGCAATGTTCCGGTTCCGTATACATGGTCAACACCGATATGCGAAACCTCTTGTTGGCAGCATATATTTATCAAGCCTGACTTCATTATGTCAAGTATCAACCTTGGGTTTACTCCTGCTATAAACTTCCTTCAGACGCTGACGCAGAACATAAATGTATCTATCCCTGCTGATATCGTACTACTGCAAACATTCCTGCAAGGCATATACGGACCACAGGTTCAGGTACAATCGGTACAACAGCCAAGTACAGACTATCTGGTTACAATAACCGGAGTTTATATTGACCCATTGACATCCGTTACAGGCACTACGACAATCGTAGGTGCATTCGGATGGGAAAACATAGTATGCGAATAACATGACCGCAGCACTTGAAAGATACATATCGACCGTACTGAAGATGCCCGCCAAGGCGGAGTTCATCACAAGGTTGAACAACCTGTCCGGCCTCAGCGGAACTCCAATGAGTCCACTGCTGACCAATTGGGTGAGGCAGAACTTCGGATTGTCTTCGGTCGCTGCCATACAGAACTGGTCATCTGGTAAGTTCAGTCCAGAGATGTTGTTGCGCTGGACGAGCGTGTTCCCAAGTTCGTTTGAGAACGGAGCCATCCGTGCCGATTTGTACGAGATACTGACCGGCGGTGGAGTGATTCCTCCCGTAGCGAACTTCAGCGG
>Ga0315906_10007664_pt1 | contig 13107 bp, 14 predicted proteins | sample LakEriMetagenome_4_FD_203526 | JGI IMG/M metagenome (GOLD analysis project Ga0315906, IMG submission 203526) | Freshwater fungal communities from buoy surface, Lake Erie, Ohio, United States - Buoy 2 MA122 | ecosystem: Environmental > Aquatic > Freshwater > Lake > Lake biofilm | place: USA...
GTCCCGACGATAAATATATGAATTTAACCGAAGTAGAATGGAATTCGATTTACGACTATTTGCATGGCGGATTTGAAGATATCGGCGACGAAGACGACGATGAAGAGGATGAAGAAGATGAAGACGACGACCTCCCTCGTACCAAATCGGGATACGTGAAAGACGATTTTGTAGTAGATGACGACGAAGAAGAGGAAGAAGAAGATGAAGAGGAAGAAGAGGAAGATGACGACGAAGAAGAGGAAGAAGAAGTCAAGCCAAAATCAAAGCGTAAGCCGGCTGCAAAAGCAAAGGCGGCAAAAGCAACCAAGGCACCGTCAGCAAAGAAAAATCAAAAGCTGCAAACGGTTTTTGTAGCCGCGGAACAGCCACAAAACTTTCTAGAATGTACCGGCGAATTGAGCGAAGAAGAGTACATTTAGACAATGGTGTGATATCACCGACATACTTATATCTTGACATAATATAACTATTATGCCAAAAAATCGTGCAACACAATCAAAACTGAAACATAATTCAAAAAATACGATTACCCGGAAAAATAAATATTACAATGGTGGCGGGGGTGACTCTATTGCTCAACAGCTACGAAGTGTAGAGCACCGAGATAATTTTAGAAGTATGTTTAACAATATGTTTCATAATATTTACAAAACGCAAACCGATCCAGATCCATCCAAATACGAAGAAAGTATAAAAGAACTTATGCGGTCAATGAAAAGGCTTAGATCCGGCATCAATACATTGATACCCATTACGAATGATTATATGCCAATTAATAAAAAAAAATATCAACAAAGTGTCACACCATTAATCGGGTTTGTACCAGTTTTGTGTATAATAATACATCATTTAAAAAACTTACAAGATGTTCGTCGGTTAATCATAGAGTTTAATCGAAATTCTGGAAACATAAATTTGGCGAGTATTAAAGGGAATATTACCGCACTTTCGTGTGCAATAGACGTGGGAAATATTTATATTATAAAAGAATTAATCCAACGCGGGGCGGATGTAAATAGTTTGACCGAAACTGCGCAAGCGCGATTGCAACAATTGATTGCAGATGAGGCTGTCCGCACACCGCCCATTGTCGATACAATGGTCGAACCCGTCCCGGAATTTGTACGTGTAAATAGCTTAACCGACCAACCACAAGTAGAACAACCGATTACACAGACCATCATTGAAGAGATTAAACCAAAGAAGGAACGACGACCAAAAACAGTAGCATTACAACCACAAACACATATACAACCTGTGTCTATACAACCGGTGCCAAATCCGGCCATGCCAAAATTATCATTGCCATTTGAACTGCCTGGACAAACCGGTTATCCAATAAATACCATTCCTGCATTTTGGGCACCCATTTTCAATAAAAATCCAACTGAATTGACTAGTTTGAGAGACAAACTAAGAGAGGCACTCGCCTTAGATAATGTTATACCGATGGAAAAGAACGAAATGCGAAATATATGGTCTATTTGTGAAATGATTCAAACGATGATACCGACATATTATGTTCCAACAAAAAATGCCCCTTATTGGATTGGCGACACCATGTACGCAGATAAACCCATCGATTTTGCACGATTCAATATGTCATTATGCACATGTTTAATTATTTTTGGCATATTATCCGATAGAATGGTTGGACAAGATTATGAATTCATTTTTAAAGGGGGGAAGGCGATACAATTAGTATTGGGACAAATCTCGGGGAATCCACAATATATAAGTGAAGATATTGATATATTAGTAAGACCTGCACATGGGACACCATACAACAAAGACGTAGCTAAAAATTTGGCATCACACATAGGTTACCTCATTAAATGGTTCTTAACGTATATTGAATTACCGACTGAAATGTTAAAAGATGACACAAAACCGGTTTCACTAACTATCGCGGTTGCATTACCGGACGTCCAAGATAACACTATATGTGATTCAACATCCAAGGCGAACCCAAACATAGTAAAAATCAGTTACAATAAAGTGGGAACACGTATATGTAAAGCATTTGCCGACATCGATTTCAAAGAAACACCTGCAGAAGTGTCTTCCTATTTTAAAACAACACACAAATACCCATTTCACATAGAGGATCTACAAACCGATTTGTTGTTTATTTGCCCAAATATAGGTTCGCTTATCGATGAAAAGATTTATTTGTATGCAAAATATACGAGATTTAAATTATTATTAGAAAAAGGCGAAAAAATACTGGACGAAGGATATGAAACAGTTAACCTTAAGAATTGTAAGTTTTACATGGACAAATTTGCGAAAGCATTATTAGCCCTTACATTAGGATTGGTACGGTCGAGACAACCGGGGCTACTAAACGCCGCATTATTGGGTTACCAAATGAAATTTGTAGAGAAACGCATGGAATCGCATAATATACCGGACCCACTCAAAGCCGAAATAATGAAGGCGTTGTTTCCGCAGAAATCGGGCGAAGACGCATAATACGCCACGACCACATGCTGGCCGCCGTAAAATTGATTCAGTTAACACTTATTTAACTGAATCAAAATAAAGGTAATTCGTGTTACACAAACAATATGCACACTGTAGAAAATCCCACGCAGTTTCGGAACAATATTTGCGCAAAGTTAGCGCTCGTTATTGGAGATGAAATATTAAGTACCAATCTGGAAAAAGGCGTATTTAACTACACTATTAAGGAAGGAACCAGTAAAAAAATAATCAAGAAGTGGGACAACCCGCATTTTGTACAATTGTATTTGGACCGGCTGCGAAGCATTTATATCAATTTGAAAAACGCAGAATTGTTAGAACAACTCAAAATGGGCGAAATAACCCCGCAAACGCTGGCATTTATGACACATCAGGAAATGAATCAAATGCGATGGAAAGAGTTGATTGAACAAAAAATAAAGCGAGATGCAAACAAATATACTACAAATATCCAAGCATCAACCGATATGTTTACATGCCGCAAATGCAAATCGAAACGATGCACATACTATGAATTGCAAACGCGCAGTGCAGATGAACCTGCAACTATATTTGTAACCTGTTTGGATTGCGGTAAAAACTGGAAATCGTAAATAATCAAACATGGAATAATTGGAAGCGCATCTAAAAAAACACACATATAGCCGACAAATCATGTACGCAAATAACGTTTAATATCATTATAATAAAATATATTACCTTTTTTTCTGTTTATAAAAAATACCTGGTTGTGCATACAAATTTTGTTGTGAATATATTTTAGTTTAATAAACATATTTATTTGATCTACAACAAATGCATCTAATACAATAATATGTGAATTTTTACAAAATAAGCCATTCATAAAATAGGGGGAACCACCTGTTAAAATTACATTTACACTGGAATTAACGGTGTTTATTTGGTCATTTAAGTCAACGATTTCATCGGTGTTTAATATGATACCGTTGGAATTCTGTATATTATTATGTATATCTGTGGTATTATATGTTCTGTCGTTATTTTTAAAATTTTCCTTGTTTTGTCTAGGTAAAAGAATACTTTGTATATTTTTCGGGTTATCTGCGCATTTTAAAGTTAGTTCGTGAATCAAATAATCGACTTGTTGTTTCCACCGGTCGTCAATCGTGTTAATGTTAAGAGATGATATCGGCATGGGAAATATGCATATATTTGATGGAACTAAATTATATACGATATCACTTTGGTTTATGTGAAAAAAGTCACAAAATATTTTTTTATAAGTTTTAAATGCTTTCAAATATAATTTTAAAGTGGGGTATTTACGTTTGAGTATAGTAAAAAGAGGTAGATAAATGGCACATTCTGCGACCCAGTGAAAGAATGCTTCGTGGCTTAATGTATCTATAATAAGGTAGTGAGATTTATCGATATTTCGGTTATTGTTATCCATTTCTACAATCCATTTATTATGTGAACTTTCTAATGTTATAACATTTTGTATCTCGGTATATTGATATATTGATTCTGTTAATATATCTATATTATTAAACGGTTCGCATATTTCTATCATGCAACCGTATATGATCTACGAATATTTTAATATGTGAACAAAATATGAGAAAAATACAATAAAAAATATATACAAATAAATCTCGAATAATCAACTGCATTACATAAGTATCTCCAAATCTTCCATGCGCCAATATTCGCAACCTCCATTCGGCATGGGTCGTTTGATAATAAAGGGTATTTTTTTTTCGTTAAATTCTTTGGATGCAATGACATAGTCATCGATGATGTTTTCGTCCACTTCGACGAGTGGTGTTGCGCCGGCACCTAGCTGCGCCGCACGCTCGCCAATCAGTTTCGCTTTTTCATATCTGGTGATAAACGGCACCGACTTATGTAGTGGGTCAATAATTGCACCGGATTCATTGCGAGTCACTTTTGACATATTCAAAATCTCGTCATAATTGTGTGATTTCATTTCGGGATGGTAATCCGCAATGATTTGTGTGTGCAACGATTCATCGAATTTTTGTAAATAGTTTTCGTCGTCATCTGTATCGTCTTCATGCTCGCTATCATAATCTGCTATGCTTACTTGTTTATTTTGTAGACCCGCGGTTGTTTGAGGGGCAACTTTACTAGCAAAACCAGCGTCTTCGTCGTCACTATCCACATCCGCATATTCATCTTCACTATCGTCGGCATCATCGTCTTCTGTATCGATAGCATCGTCGTCGTCACTATCGGCCGCGCCAGGTGGAGGCGGGGGTCGAACATTTTCGTCGTCGCTGTCATCATCGTTTTCATCTTCCGTATCTTCGTCGGCATCGGCAGGAGGCGGTGGGACATAATTCTCATCATCGCTATCCATCGAATTTGCGACAATTGGTTCAGCATTATTGGTCGGGTCCATTTTCGATCAGGTTATAATATATACATATCTTATTTTCTAAATAATTAAATCAATTTTTCAACTATAGCAAATCTATCAGTTCAACCGGTTTATTTATGTTGATTCGTTTTCCACGTGGTATCACAAACGGTGCAAATATATAAATATTTCATGTTTGCGTCATCGTACCGAATATACACAACCTCGGGGTTCGCATACGGCTCGGTCATGTTCGACTTGCATTTATCGCTGGGGCATTTCATGGCGAAACTGCGAGGCAACGTTGGGTCGTGTTTCGTATATTTATTTACAATTCGCGACAAATGTTGTTCGGTGTTATTCGACTGAACATCCAAAATGCAGCCACCATCTTGCGCAATGGTTGAATCAACATGTTTGCAATTGCGACAATAGTGTTCGAGCTTATTCGGGTCGTCTACGTTCACACTAATATAATACATGTTATCGCATTGTTCGCAAAACTTCATTTTAAACTCTATATATAATAGGAAGATTATTTTGCATAACGATGCTAAACGAATATCAATTTTTCGACAATACATGCGTAAAATACACACAATTTGTATAGTTCGAATACGCACGAAAAATTGATTTATTGAAATGAAAATAAAAATATGGTATTAATATAACCTATCAAATGATGGAGTCAAGTAACACTGAACCATTATCTAGTTCCAAGATAATACCGCACATTACTGATTATCGAGATGTATTTGATTTCTTGTCAAGACATATTGCTAAAAAGAAAACAGATTCCAATGCAACTGTAACTATTACAAATACGCGCATTGGAGACAGTAATGCTGGAATACCCGGCGGATCATATAATATCACGGATGGAGAGTATCCGACCTTTTTGGATTTGTACTATCGAGATGTACTGTCGCAAAATAAAAAGGAATATTTGACCGAAAAACAACGAGATAATGACGGGCCCATATTAGTTGACCTGGATTTGCGTCACACATATGACACGGACGAGCGACAATATACAAAGGAGCATGTCGACGATCTCATTGATATTTATTTAGAAGAACTGAAACAAATATACCAGATGGATGACAGCACTGCATTTACCGTCTATATATTTGAAAAGCCAACCGTGAACCGTGTGCAGGAAAAAAACTGCACGAAGGATGGTATTCATATGTTGATTAGTATACAGGCGGATCATGCGGTCCAGCAGATTCTGCGAAAGCGAGTTATGCCAAAAGTAAAAGAGGCGTGGTCGGAATTGCCATTGATTAACAATTGGCAGGACGTGTTTGATGAAGGAATCAGCAAAGGCACCACGAATTGGCAACTCTACGGTTCGCGGAAGCCAGGAAATGAACGTTATCGGTTGACACGTGTTTGTAAGATCACAGTTGACCCGGCAGACAATGAGATTATCAATCGCGATTTCCCGGTATCGAAAATAAATATGGAAACTGAAATCCATAAGTTATCCGTTCGATACAAATCCAATGCGGTGCTGTTTATGCGAAACGATTTTGTAAGTGAGTATAAACAATTTACAGATGCGTCTACGCGTAATGTGAATCGTCCACAAACGGCTAACCCTGCTGCAGCGGCTGCGGAAATCCAACATCGTGCGGATATATTAGACGATATTAGTACGATTGCGTCCATCCGCAATAAAGACGAGTTAGAGGTCATGGTAAACAATTTCATTGAAGTAACGGAAGGCTCCGTGAATGATTATCATTTGAAGACGGTTTATGATTACACCATGATATTGCCCGAAAAGTATTATGGACAAGGATCATATGACAGATGGAAGCGAGTCGGGTGGGTGTTAAGGAATACCAGCACCAAATTGTTGATTGTGTGGATTGCGTTTAGTGCAAAATCCAGTACGTTTTCATACAGCAGCATCCCCGAACTGTGCGATACATGGAGAAAGTTCGATTTGAGATTGCATGGCGGATTGACCAAATTGTCGTTGATTCATTGGGCAAAAACAGATGCGCCCGAAGCATATGAGAAGGTTTTGCACGGCACGCTCGATTATTATATTGAACACACCATCACCGGATTCAATGCCAAAGAGCGAGTACCGGATTTCGATTTGGCAAACGTATTATACCAAATGTATAAGCACGAATATGTATGTGTGAGTGTTACCAAAAATATGTGGTTTCGGTATAAAAATAATCGATGGGAAGAGATCGATTCTGGTACCACACTGCGTCTTGCGATATCCAAATCTTTGCGAACGTTGTATAATCAAAAAGGGTCAAACAGCATGGCTGATGCAGCAGCTATTCCAACGGAGAAGGCGATTGATTTGGAGAAAGATGCGGATTTTGAGAAAAATCGGTCACTTAAAATATTGGCGATTAGCAATCGATTGGCAAATACAAATGATAAGAAAAACATCATGACAGAAGCGAAAGAGTTGTTTTATGATGGGTCGTTTTTAGAGAAAATGGACACGAATCCATATTTATTGTGTTTTAACAATGGTGTCATTGATTTCAGGGAAAAATGCTTCCGTAAAGGACAGCCCGAAGATATCATTTCTTTGTGTACCAATATTGACTATGTTCCATTGAATCCATCGAAGCATAAGAAATTAATGGATGAAATTAATGATTTCATGAGTAAGTTATTTCCCGACAAGGCACTGTGTAAATATATGTGGGAACATTTGGCGTCTACGCTAATTGGTACATCGGCAAATCAAACGTTTAACATGTATATTGGTGTTGGGTCGAACGGAAAATCCGTCTTAATGAATTTGATGGAAAAGGTATTGGGTCAATATAAAGGCGATGTTCCCACCACATTGGTCACGGAAAAACGTGGTAAAGTTGGTGGTCTTGCACCGGAAATCGTGCAATTGAAAGGTATACGATATGCGGTAATGCAAGAGCCGAGTAAAGGGGATGTTATTAATGAAGGTATGATGAAGCAATTGACGAGTGGTAAGGACCCGATTCAGGGTAGAGCGCCATATATGCCCAAAACCATTTCATTCATTCCGCAATTTAAGTTGGCGGTTGCATGTAACGCATTGATGGGTGTAAAGGCAAATGATCACGGTACATGGAGACGTATTCGTGTCGTTCCATTCAAGTCATTATTCACAGAAACGCCGGTTGATGACGACCCGGATAAGCCGCATCAGTTTATGTTGGACAAGAACATTGAAGAGAAGTTTGATGAATGGAAGGAAGTATTTGCAGCGATGTTGGTAGATATTGCATTCAAAACGGGCGGGGTCGTGAACGATTGCGATATTGTCATGTCAAAGAGCAATGAATATCGCCAGAGTCAGGATTACATATCCGAGTTTATTCGCGATCGTATTACAAGAGATGCGAATGGGCGAATCAAGCAAATGGAGTTGAATAATGAATTTTCGATATGGTATATGTCGAATTATGGCGGTCGTGGGCCAAGTCCAAAGGAATTACACGAATATATGGACAAGGAGTTTGGACGTAAGCGTCAACAAACCTGGTCTGGTGTTCGTATTAAGTATGAACGCGATGAAATGCCATCGGCATTGGCAGACAATGCGAGCGACGAAGCAGAAGATACGGATGACGGGATTGATGTAGAAAATTTATAATACGATAAAAACATATACAAAAGAAAAATGATACAATACTATATATTATTGTATCATCATGTGGAAATATAAGCACGTTGTTGTAAATGAAGAGCATAAAAAACAATTAGAAAATCAAGAAAAATGGCGCCAAAAACAACTGGACATTTTTTATCGTACAGGTAAGCCAATATTTACGATGCAATTGGATACAATGCATCTACGTAAACACAACAACCCGAACTTTTTTGTCGAAAATGGTAGATGACTGCAACCTTTTCAGTCTTTTCATACTTCTCATTCTTTTCATACTTCTCATACTTTTCATTCATTCTGGTCCATTCATTCTGGTCCATTCGACCCGTTCCAAAAACTCTTTGTCCAAACGCGCTTTGTGTTCTTCTTCTGCATCAATATCCCGATCGACCGGATTACCCGTAATGAATGCGCCGATATATACACTCGTATTATAAATAGCGATTTCAATCAAATGGATTACAAACGGGTAGGCAATTATGAATAAACCCAGTCCAATTTTAACGTATATGCTTAAATCGTATTTAGTAAATAGGTAGTACAACACAAAAATGATGCTAATAAAATAGGCATATGTTAAGATTGTATTTAACAACGTTAGCGTCTCGATCGTTTGAACCTGATGAATATATTTTTGTTGAAATAATAATTCCCGGTCCGTCAAAATATCTTCTGGGCTACGGGGCATTCTATATTATACTATACATATTTATTTCGCTCGGCGAATTTGACAATGCAATATTTTTATTGTACTTCAAACGTTCCGCCAAAAAATCATCCATGTTCTCAAATCCTTGCACACATTTGCGCGAGCTTTCATTCCACACAACATTGTTAGAAGAATCGCAACATGCAGCTCCAACACACCCACCAATGTCAATACTGCCTAACAAATCTCCGGATGCAGCCGCAGCCGCCTTATTTTGTTGAATTTGTTCGGGGGTATCAACAGTCGGTTTGTCTAAATCTAATTCGTTGTAATTCATGTGAGACCTCGCCTGAATATTTGCATACAGTGTAAACATTTTGATAACGGTAGCCAATCCAATTATTACCATAAGCACCTGTAATATAAACTCCGGCATAAATGGTATCAATCGCCCGCCGATAACAATGACTACGATTACAAACATCCCCAACACGAATGTCAGCAGAATTTGATTGTATTGTTCTGTGCGCAATCGCATGTTCTCATTGAACTCTACCATGCGTTTCTTCGTAATTAGATTGTCTTCTACGATTTGAATATTGGTCTGTATGCGTTTGTTCTCATCGTCTACTATGGCTTTCACTTCATTTTGATTTAATAGCAGTTGTTTGTTTTTTTCATCCGCATTTGCAGTGATTGTTTGAATAGAATTTAATCCGTTTGTCACGGAAGCGGTGTCGATGTTCGATGTATTTGTTCCAAGTGATGATAAGATAGATTGTATAGTTGTTAATATAGACTGGATGCTAGTTTGGTCTGGCGCGGTACTTGACATTATATAATACTACTACATTTTTCTACATATAAAATGATAATACGACTAAAGATGCGACTGCGATTGAACCTAGAATATAGACCTGGTTGTTTGCATCATTTAATAGTGCAGAGTCGCGAATCATTTCATCCGCGGCACTGGGTCGCATCTTGCCATGGGTTGGAATGTACTTTTTATATTTTGGGTTCTCCTGTAATTTTTCGTTTTGGTCTAATCTAGTAGAAATATCGGCTGAATTGAGGATTGCCTGATTTCTGCCAGATTCAAATGAACCAATGTTCGTTTTAATAGTGGCTACTTGTGAAACCGCGGCATTCACATCAAACCCTTCGGTTAGTGTTAGAGCATTCATTGTAAGGGGGGTGTAGCGGGTATAAGGAATATATGGCATTACTAAATAATATTATAGCATATTGTGATATAATATTGTCTAAAGGTCAGTGAATATGTAATATACGATAGACGTGGCTAGAGCGGTCAATAATATATTTGTGTATATGGCATTATCATATAATTGTTTTTTGTTTGCATATCTGGAAGTTTTACTGACGTCGTTATTATTTGCGCTATTCAATTCTTGTACGTTATTTTTTAGTTTGGTATAATCATTTTGCACCGATTTATAGTTTGCGACGAGTTTCGCATGAGTTTCGTCTGCATTATCATTCATGTTAAATTGCGTGAAGCCTTCACTCGATTTCGTCGTGGCAGGTTTAAGCATGTCGACATTTGTTTCGGTCATTGACTTATTAAAATTGGTATCATTGTAAATATCTTTACACTTATTTTTCTTCGGGTCTATACAGGTTTTATATTCTTCATCTAACCGATTCTTGTTATCATTTTCATGGTTATATGTGGCCAATTTTTGTTGATATATAGAATTTAAGGGTTCACAGTCTTGTATTTTGTCCTTGCAATCATTGTCGTATTCGGCGTATTTTTGTTCTAGTTGTTTTGTTTGGTCGTCACGGTCAGCAATAAGCTTAGTGAGTGCATTACGCTCATCTGCCGAACATGTATTGTCATATTTCGCTTTACAATCCGTGTATTGTTTGTTTAATTCAGTTAGCTCTGCATTATATTGATTCAACAATGTCTCTTGCTTCGCAATCACCGCACTAAGTTCTCTACATGCTTCTTCTCGTCTACCATAATAGAATTGTTGTTTAATCAAAATAACCCGGTCATTATCATTTCTATTTTTATTTTTATTAATGGTGGATTCAGTCGCTTCTAGCTGTTTTAATGTAGAATTATAATTATTCATTTCTGCGGTCAATGCATTTAAATTCTGTTGTGCGGTTTGTATTCTATTAGCGTTGTCTCTTAATGCAGCATTCGCTTGATTTACTCGCGGGACATACAATGAACGTAACCATCGTCGTGTGAAAATATTGCCGCTATTCGAAAGACGTACATATTGGTTACGCGAATTTTCTAATGAAGATTTTTGCCGATTAAGTGCATCAATCGTATACTGCGCCTGCTGCAGATTTGGACGTATGCGTTGTATATTAACCTTTATGGGTGCAATCTGACTAGATATTGTGGTTAACTCTGCCCGATAACCATCCGCAGATTTCAATAATTCTTCGTTTCTATTAGTATAATAGGCTTTAAACTGCGTGTTAGTCATAGATGTATCAAACTCCTGCATTTTGTTGTTTATTCTATATATTACATAGAATAAAAACTGAGTAAATTACTAAATTAGGTGCCACATTTGTTTATTTCGTATAATTTTTTGTTATCATTGATTTGATTCTTTAAATTTTCGATTTGAGTTACCTTAATTTGGATGTCCTGCTTCTTTTTTTCACATTCTGCTTTGTGCAAATCGCATGTGCTTAGTATTTTTCTTTTATCCTCGATTTTCGAATTAAAATCGTCTATATTTTTTTGAATATTATCAATCGCGGTCATGATTCCCGCGCATTTATTTTTATGATTATTACATGTATTAAAATTCTTTGATGCTTCATTGTATGCGGGTTCTAATTCTGCAACAATAGCGACCTTGGTGTTATATTGGGTATTCAGGTCATCACATAACAATTTATTCGCCAAACTACACTCGATGTGCTTTGCTCGTGAACTGTTTAAATCTGTAACCGAGTCGGTAACTACACCGCTTTGTGTGATTGTATCCAACCCCTCAATTATAAATCCACTAGACGGACGGGCAGATTTCACATACTCGTCTGGTTTAAACATTTGATAATTATATAGTTTATTCGTGGGATTCGAAGAACATATATTGCACTGTTGCATAATCCGTTCGGTAATATATTATAATACGTGTATATTTTTTACCACGATTTCGTATCATATACATTGTTATACACTAAATTTGTAACATACTGGCCAAAATTATACACACCATATTGAACCGGATAAACGATAAATGGGTATGCAAATAATAGTATCAACATAAACATCTTCTTGAAATATAGTGTGCTATACCTAAACGTCCCGTATGTGTAGTATGTAAAATATATCAAAAACGCATAGTAAATAAAAAATAAGAAAAGATTAACCAGATATATGTCATTGGTTTGGTGTTGTTGATAGACGCTTCGCTGCGAATCTGCCGAATATTCTTCTTTTTTTTGTTTGTATGTTATCAAACTGTCGCCTGCTAAAACTCCCATATACACTGTTCATAGATTTGAATACGGATTATACACTCGGGTTTTTCAATCTAAATATCATAATTGCGGTGATTAATATACCGGCACTTAAGTTAACTGCTGCGAGTAGTGAACGGCTATAAAAGTACTCGGTATTTTCGAGATGTTTCATGTTTGTGCCGTGATTATTCGCTTGATTTTTTGCATCAACATCCGTTGGTCGCATTTGTAATTATAATATATACCAACTTCATATTATAATTATTGGGCTTTTGCAATAAATGCAACAGCCACCAACACACCAATACCTAAATTCATGGTGTTAGCAATAGTTTCTGCATATATAGCTTTCATACTATTGTAACGTAATTCTGCACCAGAATTCTTTAGTTCGGTATTAATTAGTTTTCCATTTGGGTCCCTTGATTGACTTGCGTCACCGAAACGTTTACGGGTTGCGATTTTAAGCACATAATTTTTATTATTCGCACTACATGATGCTCCAGAAGCCGCGCTGCT
>Ga0315906_10007666_pt1 | contig 13106 bp, 14 predicted proteins | sample LakEriMetagenome_4_FD_203526 | JGI IMG/M metagenome (GOLD analysis project Ga0315906, IMG submission 203526) | Freshwater fungal communities from buoy surface, Lake Erie, Ohio, United States - Buoy 2 MA122 | ecosystem: Environmental > Aquatic > Freshwater > Lake > Lake biofilm | place: USA...
TTGGACTAATGCCGAGTATAATTTTGCAAATATTTAGTTGGTTTATGGGCTGCACAGCATTTTTTGCAGGACACCTTATAACCGATGGATTCAGGTAGGGTTACAACCAATGGTTATGTTTATCGATAGCTTTTAGAAGCGTCAAAGAAGAAGGAAGCGTAAAAGTTTAGATAGTTTATAAGATAACGAACTACGGGGAATTTAATTAGTCATTCAGGGTGCAGCTCGCATATTTATCTAAGTTAGATTTTGAAGCGATAACCGCGCCGTATTAAATGTTCAAATCCAAGTGGGTATTTTGAACGAAATCAAATTAGTTCAGCTGGAGAAGTGCTGGAAGGTGATGAGAAGGATCTATAGCAATCGAAGTAACGTTAGCCGGTATAAGATCGAGCCGAAATCCCCTTAACGCAACTTAACATAATATAAATTATGCGACTTTTAAGATTGTAGTAATATGTGAATCAACAAGTTAAATCGGTCTTACTGCTTCGGAATCTTCCTCATTCTCAGGCTCTGTGGTGTTACTTCCAGGTACTCATCGTCACGGATATATTCCATGGACTCTTCCAGTGAGAACAAAATTTTCGGTGCGATGCGCATATTCTCATCAGAACCTGCTGCACGGAAATTGGTGAGCTTTTTACCTCTGATTAGGTTCAATTCTAAATCGTTGTCACGACTATTTTCGCCAATTACCTGTCCTTTATAAATCTGTTCTCCGGGATCAACAAAAAATCTCCCCCGATCCTGTAGCCTATCAATCTCATACGCGGTTGCTTGTCCCGTTTCCATCGAGATTAACGCGCCTTTATTTCTTCCGGAGATTTCTCCTTTATGCGGTTCAAAGCCTTTAAATCGGTGTGTCATTACAGCTTCACCTGCCGTTGCCGTGAGAACATAGTTTCTTAAGCCAATAATTCCCCGCGAAGGAATATCAAATTCCAAATGCTGTAAATCTCCTTTAGGCTCCATAATCTTTAGTTCGCCTTTTCGCTGCGTTGCTAATTCGATGGCCTTTCCTGCGTATTCCTGTGGTACATCAATTACAAGATTCTCAATAGGTTCGCTTTTAACCCCGTCAATATCGCGGATAATTACCTGTGGTTTTCCTACCTGCAATTCGTATCCCTCCCGGCGCATTGTTTCGATGAGAATAGACAGATGGAGCACCCCTCTTCCGTAAACAATAAATTTATCTTCAGAGGCTGTTTCTTCAATTTTCAGAGCCAGGTTTTTCTCCGTTTCCTTGAAAAGCCTGTCTCGCAGATGCCTGGAAGTGACAAATTTGCCTTCTTTTCCGAAGAAAGGCGAATTGTTGATCGTAAACAGCATACTCATCGTGGGTTCATCCACTTCAATGCGCTGAAGCGCTTCGGGAGTAACCGCATCGGCAAGGGTGTCTCCAATTTCGAAATCGTCCAGTCCCACCACCGCACAAAGGTCCCCACTGCGGACGGTACTTACTTTTTCCTTTCCGAGACCTTCAAAAACATATAGTTCTTTAACCCTAACCTTTTTATTTACGCCATCGCGCTTCATAAGGATATAATCGCGGTTTTCGAAGAGGTCGCCCCGGTAGACTCTTCCGATAGCAATTCGCCCTACGAAACTGGAGTAATCGAGCGAGGCTACTTGCATTTGGGCTGGGCCATCCTGGTAAGGTGCATTGGGTATTTCAGAAAGAATAGTATCTAGAAGCGGTGTGATATCCGAGGTTTTATTCTTCCAATCGTAGCTCATCCACCCATGCTTGGAAGATCCGTACAACGTTTTAAAGTTTAACTGGTCTTCGGTGGCATCGAGATTGAACATCAGATCAAAAATCTGCTCATGTACCTCGTCGGGGGTGCAGTTTTCCTTATCTACTTTATTAATAACGACTATAGGCTTCAGTCCAAGGGTCAAGGCCTTCGACAATACATACCGCGTTTGTGGCATGGCACCTTCGAAAGCATCCACCAGCAATAATACACCATCGGCCATACGCAGTACTCGTTCCACTTCTCCTCCAAAGTCGGCGTGTCCGGGAGTATCTATGATGTTGATTTTAGCGTCTTTATAGCGCACGGCCACGTTTTTCGCGAGAATGGTAATACCCCTTTCCCGCTCCAAATCATTATTATCAAGAATCAGTTCACCTGTTTCCTTTCGCTGGTCGAGTGTTTTGCATTCTGAGATAATTTTATCGACAAGCGTTGTTTTACCGTGGTCAACGTGGGCGATAATCGCGACATTTCTGATTTCCTGCATATTCGGATTTAAGGCGGCAAAAGTACGACGATTAAACCAATGAACAGCGCAGAACATAAATATGGTTGTTATTTCATGGTTATATGCCCGCGAATTGAATGTTCCATGCGGCCCTGGAAAACTATCTTTGTATTGTGGCAGAGCATGTTCGTAAAGAAAAAAGAGACATTAATTCCCGTTACGATGTTTACCCGGATCGTCCCTGCTCATCGCAAAGCGGCATCCGACCTGTTTTATGTTTCCTCTCCGGCACCCTGCAATTGTTAGTTAAGAATACTAAGATCCTCGTACTCATCCTGATAATTGGGGCCGCAATCTATTTCTTTAGCCGCAATTTCTGTACAAGTGATGTCGCTGACAGGGAAGTCTACACATACTCTATGGGATGTTCCTTCGACACAAGGCGCTACGACGCTACGGAAACTTTCGAAGCACTTTCCAATAACAGCAGCAATTCATTGCCAAAAAGTATAAGCCTTGAGAAATATGCTCCGCGTAGGCAGAATCAGGGAATGCAGGGATCTTGTGTTGCATGGGCAAGTAGTTATGCCGCCCTTAGCATTTTGTATTCCCGGGAAACAGGCCTTGATCCAAACGAAACGGCTTTCTCCCCTTCTTATTTGCATACCAGGATTGCATTTGATAATTGCGAACGGGCCTATCTTGTTGATGCCATGTGGGAAATGAAAATAGGTGGCGTTCTGCCCCTTAGTAAATTTGCTTACGACGAATTCTCCTGCAGTCATAAGCCGGAACCTTTTGAAGAATCAGAAGCTCGTCGCTTCAGTATAAAAGGGTTCAACCGATTAACGGAAAGTGTAAACGATTATCGAGTCAATTTGTCAGCCATTAAACAGAATCTCGCTCAGGGTTCACCCGTAGTTATTGGAATGATGGCTGGTGGGAGTTTCACGAAAGCCATGCAAGGGCAGACTACGTGGTTTCCGAAAGAGGCTGACTACAACATGCGCAATTTCGGTGGGCATGCAATGTGTGTAATAGGATATGATGACTACCACGAGGGCGGAGCTTTCCAATTAATGAATAGTTGGGGAGAGGATTGGGGGCAAGGGGGCCTCGCCTGGGTGCGATATAAAGACTTCAGCTATTTTGTTAAAGAGGCCTATGGTTTATACCCCTTGGAAATCGCGGTCGCTACGAATAAGACTGCTAACGAGATTAGCTTCAATATCCGTATTCACAACGATGAGTATGCTGAGGGCAGGTCTATACCATTTAGGATTCGGGGCAAGGGCTTGGCTAATTCGGAAACCGTGGTTTCTGCAAAGGAAAAATTCAACATAGAAGTAATTAATTCCCTACCCTGCTATATCTATCTCTTCGGAGAGGAATCCGATGGCGGGAATTATATCCTATTTCCATACAGTCCGAAGCATAGTCCTTACTGCGGAATTACAGGAGCGCGGCAGTTCCCAAAAGATTCTTCACTCTATATTGAAAAAGAAGGAGAAAAGCATCGATTTGCCCTTGTAGTGAGTCATCGTCCCCTCGACTACCTAGATTTGGCAAAGAAATTGGATGCATCCGGAGTATCGGAACTGGCAGAAAAACTGGAAATGGTTCTCGGTCCGAACATTTGGCTGCCTGTTACGCCTAGTAAAAAGGGACTAACTTTCAGTTATCCTGTTGATGAGACAGCTGTTAGAGCTGTAGTTGTGGAATTGAACAACTGAATTTGCACAATGGCACGATTTTTAGGAACACATAATAAAAAACAACCATGAATACGATGTTTCAAATTAGGTGGCTACTGCCCTTGTTTTCGGTAATGGTCTTTTCATGTAAATCGACATCACCGGCGGGTGAGAAAGTAAAAGAGCCATTTTCCGGATCCGCTTATGAATCGAATAATCGCTATTTCCGTGCAGTAGGAAAAGGCGTAAGCATGAAAGATAATATTGCAGAAAGCAAAGCAGACATGGATGCTAAAACGGAACTGGCCGGACAAGTTGGAACGACTATGAAAAATGTTACTGACTCGTATGTGTCTGAAACCGGCGCTGGCAATAAGGAAGAGATAACCGAGAAGTTCCAAGGATTGTCTCGCCAGGTGATGAACACTTCGCTGGCGGATATTAGGAAAATAGGCCAGGAGAAATACTACAACGGCAAGGATTATACCGTATATATTGCCTATGAAATTAAGAAGAGTGCCATGTTCAGGTTCATGAAGAAGCAGGCCAAATTGGATGAAAAAATAAATGAGTCTACCCGAAAAACTATTGAAGAAATCCTTGATGAGGAGATTCAGCGACTAGAAGCGGAAGGCGAAGAATAATTTACTCGTTAACGCAAGTAAAACGAAATTTTCTCTTTACCAGCCGACTTACCGAAGAACCGGCTCTGTCGTCTTTTATTGCCTACGCTGCGGATGCAGGAACATCGAAGTAGCGGTATACTTTGCGGCTGTTGTACTCCACACCGAGCACCTTGTGCTCCGAATTGTATCCCCATGAAACGACCACGGAGCCATGAGGCAGCACATGGCGAATTACTGGTATTCCGTCATGAGTAATTACAAGATTTCGCTCTTTCTCTTCGTTAAGGTAATTTTCCGAGGCTTGTTGATAATAGCCCTGAAGCATTCGGGTTCGGACATTAATTTCCTGAATCATATCTTCAGCCCATCGCTCTAAATCGAGCCTTTCCAGTATAAACTGCTCAAATTCCCGCTTGGCGGGGGCATGGATATGGGAACGAATAAACTATACCTGATTTCCGGTGCTTTCCTGACACTTTTGGTTGAAATGGAGGAACTCTTCCAATTTAGCCAGCATAATTTGACGAATAAATGCAATTTCCATTAACGTCTAAATTAGCGAACCATCGGACTTGGTTGTTTTTTCAGAAATTAAAAAATCCCCACGCAGGGGGATTTTTTTTTGTAGCGGGATCGGGGATTGAACCCGAGACCTCATGATTATGAATCATGCGCTCTAACCAGCTGAGCTACCCCGCCAATTTGGGCCGCAAAGATAGCAGAAATTTAAAAACCTTCAAATAAAGTCTAATTCATATGGATTTAGTTTAGATGTAGTATCTTGGCACATTGTCAAATCCAGATGTCATGCCTCTCGTTACGTTTCAAAAAGAGTATCTAATTAATGCATCTGATAAAATTGTTTTTCAGTGCCTTACAACGCCCAGTGGTTTATCCGGTTGGTTTGCCGATGACGTAAACATCCGCGGCAATGTATTTACATTTATTTGGGATGGTTCCGAAGAACGGGCCGAGCTGATTTCGAAAAAGAAAGACGATTATGTGCGCTTTAAATGGTTGGATGTGCCCGAGGAAAAGATTTTAGAAATGCGCATTCGAATTGATGAGCTTACAGGGGAGCTTGCTTTGCTTATATCAGATATGGCTGAAGAAGATGAGCTCGAGGAAGCGGGTATGCTATGGAATAAGCAGATTGATAATCTAAAACATCTTCTGGGATCCTAAATCCATCTTTAAAAGTCAAGATGGTAATCTTTAAGGAGGTTCCAGTATTCGAAAGAATAAACATTCCTGGCAGGAGATTCCAGCGACATTTCCTCTTTGCAGAAATTCGAAGTTGCCAAAGAGAACTCCCATAGCCGACGTATCGGAGCCTCGTCTGGCTGAGATGCTACACAAAGACATCGGGTGGCGTTAAAGCCGACATTAAACGCCTCGGCCAGCAGCACAGAATCATTGGCAGGATAAATCAAGGAAAAACAGCCATTTGGATTCAAATGGTTTTTAGACCACCGAAACAATTCGGAAAGTCCGAGCGAAGTGGAGTGCCTTGCCAGATCTTTCGCTTTAACTCCTGACAAAACAGCACCTGAAAAGTAGGGCGGATTGCAAATAATAGCGTCGAAGGAAACATCTGTTTGCCAGGTAAGAAGGTCCTGAACCTCGCTTTTCAGTCGATGCGACCACGGAGAGCATTTAAAATTGAAGGCCGCCTCCCTTGCTAGCTCGGCTTGTATATCTATGGCAGTTATTTCGGCTTCCGGATAACGTTGTGCCATCATCAGAGCTAAAATACCAGTACCTGTTCCGATATCTAGAATGGTCTTCCCTCCTGCTGCCCAAGCCCCCAACAAGCAAGCATCAGTACCAACTTTTAATGGAACATTACTTTGACGAACGCTAAACTGCTTAAAGCGAAACATGTGAGATCAACCAATACTTATTGAGGTCTTTGTACCCGGAACCGTCTGAAACGAATATTTAGTTGAGGGTTACCCGGGATTTCACGAAAAACTTCTGAAATACCGTACTGATCTGCTTTTTGATTTTCGGTGTAAATAGCCTTCCCGTCTTTATCGAAACCAATAAGGTCAAAACCTTTTCCGGCAACCCTCTTCCTCTCTCGTTGCATCAGTGGCTTAAGGCCTTTTCGCTCATAAAATCTAATGGTCGTTAGGGAGTCTGGATAACTTAGCGTTTCGATTTCGCTATATCTTACTGAATCTGGAAAAGCCGGAGAAGCGATAACCCTAGACAGAATTATTTTATCTTCTTCGTACGCATAATTCCAGGTAAAGCAGGAGTCCCTTTTAAAACAGCACGTTTTAGATATAATCTTATCTCCGCCGTAGCGATAATTGCATTCTTCCGTTATTCCCGAATCATGGAAGAACTTTTCCCAGATAATGCTTCCATCTGACTTACAGCGGTAAAGGCGATAGAGGGTAGAGTCTGTTGATCCGCCCTGGTAGCTATAAACTGCAAAGTCAAGATTTTGGGCCGCAGTACTGCAAACGCCGATCACACAAACCAGAGCGGCGATACCTGTTACTTTTCTGATTTTAGCTGTTTCCATGTCTGATAAAGTACTTCCTGAGGAGGCCGGTTTGCAGGCAATGATGTCAAAGGCTCACATGCGCGAAGGTAATTCCGGCAATCATCGGGAAGTGCCTGATAGAGTCGAGTACCATCTGTTTTCCATGTTAGCATCTCATCGTCTACTTCGCGAATAATTTTAGCAGGATTTCCTACAACAAGGCTTCGCTGGGGGATTTTCATTCCAGCGGGAACTAATGTCAAGGCACCAACGATACTATTTTCTCCAATCCGGACTTCGTCCATAATCACTGAATTCATGCCAATTAGTACGTTACGACCAATTTCTGCCCCATGAATAATGGCACCGTGTCCGATATGAGCACCTTCCCTCAAGTTTACTGTAACCCCCGGGAACATGTGAATGGTGCAATTTTCCTGAACATTGCAACCATCTTCAATAATAATACCACCCCAGTCTCCCCGAATAGCCGCACCCGGACCTATGTAGACCTTATCTCCGATAATCACATTTCCCGTAATAGTGGCATTAGGATGCACAAATGCTCCAGGATGGATAACGGGAATAAATCCCTTGAAAGAGAAAATACCGGTCATATTTTATGCTCGTTCTATAATACATGCATAACCCTGCCCCACTCCAATGCACATGGTAACAAGAGCAAATCGCTTATTAGTATCCTGCAGTTGGATTGCTGCGCTAAGTAACAATCTGGCTCCCGTCATTCCTAGCGGATGTCCCAGCGCAATGGCGCCACCGTTTGGATTTATTCGCGAATCCATATCATCGAGGCCAAGTTGCCGGGTGCATGCCAATACCTGGGCGGCAAATGCTTCATTGATTTCAATAACATCCATATCGCCAAGCGACAAATTCGCATTCGCAAGGGCCTTACGGCTGGCTTCTACCGGTCCAATTCCCATGATGCGCGGTTCCACTCCTACAACCGCAGAGCTTCGAATTATTGCCAGAGGGCTAGAATTACAAAGCCTAATCCCTTTTTCGGAAGCGAGTAAAAGGGCGGCGGCACCATCATTCAACCCGGAAGAATTGCCGGCAGTAACGCTACCCCCTTCTTTTTTAAAGGCAGGGCGAAGCTTTGCCAGAGCTTCCATATTCGTTTCGGGTTTTATAAATTCGTCTTTATCAAAGATCTCGTGATTTCCTTTCTTTTTTGGAACAAGCACCGGACATATTTCTTTTGCCAAACGTCCGGACTCTACTGCTTTTTTAGCTTTTTGCTGAGACCAAAAGGCGAATTGATCCTGATCATCTCGCGAAATACTGTACAAAGATGCCAGGTTCTCGGCAGTTTCTCCCATACTGTCGGTTCCGAATAATCGCTTCATTTCGGGATTTACAAAGCGCCAACCGAAGCTGGAGTCGAACATTTCACTGTCTCTTCCGAAAGGTTGTGATGCCTTGGAAATAACCCATGGTGCCCGGGTCATATGCTCCACCCCCCCTGCAATGGCCAAATCTATATCGTTATTGGCAATGGCTCTAGCGGCGTTCACGGCGGCGGCGAGTCCAGAGGCGCATAGGCGGTTTACTGTTTCCCCGGGAACGACGCTGGGCATCCCGGCAAGCAATAGCGCCATCCGGGCGATATTGCGGTTATCTTCCCCCGCCTGGTTGGCACACCCCATGTACACATCGCCGATTAAAGCAGGATCCATCGCGGGAAATTTTGCTATCAGCGCCTTAAGAATTGAGGCCGCTAAATCGTCAGCACGGAGCGTAGAAAGGCTGCCCCCTAACCCCCCTATTGCGGATCTTACTCCATTGACTATGAACGCATTTGACATCAAGTTTTTATTTAATTAAACTATGTAAATTATTGTTATTCAATATTTTTGATTATTATCTTTTGAGTTTTTATTTCCCCTTGAGCTGTAGTTGCACAAAGGTAATACAAGCCGACTTCAAGCTCCGGAAAAGCCACGAATTCGGAGGAATTATACAGATGCCATTCCCTACATACGGCTCCATGCAGGGTATACATCCGCAGCTGAACCCACTGATGAGGTTGATCGAAAACCACGTGAAATGAATCCTCCGCCGGATTAGGATAAAGGATAAAATCATTTTTAACGGGGACGTAAAACACCGAAAGCGTATCCGAGTATCCCGTTTCGCCTAACAGTATTCTGTAGTGATTTAAAGTATTCGGAAAAGGTGATTTGTCTGTGAAGCTATATAACTCTGGGCGGTCGGTACCACCACAAATCCCAGGAATTACATCGATTGTGCTGAATTGTACGTCGCCGCCGCTGCGCTCCAGAACGATGCCATTGCAACTTGCTCCGCCTCGAATTACAATGCTTAGCTGAACAGCATTACCAAGACGAATAAGAGAGAAAGAATCCAACACGTCGGCTACCTGTTGTGCCGGGGAAACTATGCACAGCATATAAAGCGCAACTACCGAACAAATCGACTTCAGCATGGCCATAAACGTTATGCAAGGTAATCATTTACCTCGCTGGCTGGTATTAGTAGGAAAAGCCTGTCAATGAAACACCTTTATCCTAATGCCTGAGCAAGTTAATAACCGATATTTGCGCTTTTAAGTATCTGACTATGGACGGAAACACGGCAAAACCATTGATTTTGGTTACAAATGACGATGGAATCTTCGCAAAGGGGATTCGAAGCCTTACAGAGGTTATGCGTGAATTAGGCGACGTATACGTAGTAGCTCCTGACAAGCCTCAGAGCGGCATGGGGCATGCAGTTACAATTAATGGAATCCTGCGGCTTCAAGAGGTTGATTATATGGAAGGAGTTAAAGCCTTTGCTTGTTCAGGAACACCAGTAGATTGCGTAAAGCTAGCTATTTACCAGATTATGCATCGCAAACCGGATTTATTGGTATCTGGAATAAATCATGGCGCGAACAGTTCCATAAATGTGATTTATTCCGGCACTATGTCTGCGGCAGTTGAAGGCGCCGTTGAGAACATACCTTCGGCAGGCTTCTCTCTTTTGGATTTCCGCGCTGATGCCGATTTTTCTGCCGCCAAACGCGTAGCGCGAACTATTGCCACGAATATTCTAGAGAAAGGCCTTACAGAAGGAAGCTGTTTAAATGTAAATATACCGGTATCCGGGCCAATTAAAGGAATTAAGGTTTGCCGGCAGGCAAAGGCGTTTTGGGCAGATGCCTTTGAAAAAAGGACAGATCCATCCGGAAAGCCATATTTCTGGTTAACGGGAGAGTTTAAGAACTTGGATAAAGGAGAAGATACCGACGAATGGGCACTCGCCAATGGATACGCTTCGGTTGTTCCTGTTCACTACGATCTCACAGCGCATCATGCCATCGCTACACTCAATTCCTGGAATTATGGTGAATTTGAAATTTGATCGCTTCGGCGTAGGGATTCTAATTGGAGTATTGGGCGCGGTAGCTGGGTTTTATTTATTTGGCCTTATTTGGAGTTACCAAAATAATACTAGTGTAGCTTATTTTGTGAATGAGATTTTTTTGGGTACAAGTTTCTTTCAGGATAAAATAGTAACGATGAGTATGTTGTTCGACGCTATACTGTTTGCATTGTTTCTAAAATGGCGTCTATATAATATCTGCAAAGGCATTATCGCTGTACTCTTGTTATCGGTCCCCGTTGTAATTTACTTATACTAAGCATTTGGCCAAACGCATTTATATCATTGCCGGAGAAGCAAGTGGAGATCTTCATGGATCAAATCTCATAAAAGAAATCAAGAGACAATCGCCACAAACAGATATAAAATGCTGGGGCGGCGATCTTATGGCAGCAGCCGGTGGTACGCTGGTAAAACATTACCGCGAACTGGCCTTTATGGGGTTTGCAGAAGTGCTGCTCAACATCCGCACTATTTTGAAAAATATTGATTTCTGTAAAAGAGATATTGAGGCCTATGAACCCGATATTTTGGTACTTATAGATTATCCGGGTTTCAATATGCGCATTGCAGGATTTGCAAAAAAAATGGGTATTCGAGTGGTCTATTATATATCACCGCAGATATGGGCATGGAAAGAAAGCCGGGTTCACCGGTTAAAAAAAACTACAGACCGAATTATATGTATACTGCCATTCGAGAAGGCTTTTTATGCGAAACATGGCATAGATGTGGCCTACGTAGGTCATCCCCTGCTCGACGCCGTTCCTGAAGAAACAACCCAAGACAATTGCGCCGAATTCCGGCAAATGCGAGGCCTGGATAATCGTCCGATAATCGCCCTTCTTCCCGGTAGCCGTAAGCAAGAAATAAGCGTAATGCTTCCGGAAATGTTAATGGCGGTAGCGTCTATGGAGGGCTATCAGATTGCTGTTGGTTGCGCTCCTTCCCAAAGCCGGGCGTTTTATGAGAAGATCATTGGCAATAGGCCGGTAACCCTTATCGAAGGAGACACCTATGGTTTAATGCGTTGCTCAGCCGCCGGACTGGTAACATCCGGAACGGCGACACTGGAGGCCGCCTTATGGAAGATGCCGCAGGTTGTTTGCTATAAAGGCAATATTTTTTCCTATGCTATTGCCAAAAGACTGGTGAAGATAAAATTCATTTCGCTTGTTAATCTTATACTTGATAAAGAACTAGTTAAAGAACTTATACAGAGCGATATGAATGCCGGTGAAATGAACAATCAACTACGTAAAATTCTTCCCGGAGGCGAACGAAGGGAACTGCTTATTAAGGGATATGGTGAGCTGAGGGAATTATTAGGCGGAAAAGGCGCGAGCACTAAAGCGGCAGGTGAAGTGTTGAAAAATAATTGATCTATACCATTCACGAATTTATCTGCGTTATAGTTTCGCACTTTGGTGCGGACGATGAATAAGCTATTTAGCCTTTTTTTAGCGGTGATATTTCCTGTGCTTGCGGAAGCGCAGAGCCTTAAAGTCGGGTTGGCCGGATTTGGGAATCCAACAGAATTGGCTTGTTTCGTGCATTCGGGTTCATACCGGATATTAGCCGATGGCACAGAGGTTGGAACTGCCCAAAGCGGCGATTACCTAGAGATTTCGTGGCAAAAAGAGGGCCTTGCTCTTCGCTCTAAGTCAGGTGAACACTGGAAAGGAAGGGAAATTAAACTACGGGCAACCGATTGGGATAGTGAAATTCGATTAAGAAGCCTAGTTCCCAAAAAAGAGGATCGTATTTATCAGGAAAATTTAATTTTTAGAGCAAACAGACAGGGCATTGTTTGTATAAACGAGCTTAATCTGGAAAAATATGTTGCCGGAGTTGTTGAAAGCGAGGCGGGAAAAGGTCTTCACCCCGAATACTACAAAGTACAAGCGATTATCAGTCGAACCTATGCCCTTGCTAATAAAGGAAGACATCTTACTGAGGGCTTTCACATTTGCGACGAAGTCCATTGCCAGGCATATGGCGGCAAAGCCCGATTTGACGAAAATATTATTCTTTCGTCTTGGGAGACCAAAGGAATTGTACTTGTAGATGAGGGAATTAACTTAATTACTGCTGCATTTCACAGCAATTGCGGTGGCCGAACGATGAATGCAGAAGATGTTTGGAGTAAACCCCTTCCCTATCTCGTTTCGGTTAGAGACAGTTTTTGTCTTCATCAGCCGCACGCCCATTGGGAACACAGTATGTTAAAAACGACGTGGATTGATTATCTGGAAAAGAAACAACAAATTTCGAGTGATTCTTCCGCTCAAGCCCTAACAGCATACTTTCCCGCACAAAAAGAGCTATTATTCTCCAATGGCGTTCCGCTTAAGGAGATTCGCAAGGATTTAGGACTGCGCAGCACTTGGTTCAGCGTCTATGAAGATGGTGAAGAGGTAAAGATTACAGGCAGAGGCTTTGGCCATGGGGTGGGTTTATGCCAGGAAGGAGCCATGAAGATGGCAGATTTGGGGCGCAAGTACAACGAAGTACTACACTTCTACTACAATGGCGTGCATCTTCTCCATTTGAGTGTGCTCGACTTCTTCCGAGACCCTTGAAAAGATACAACGATTCTTATAAGTTGGGAATAATCCGCTTTTTCGGATACTTAACGGTATAGTTAAGCAATAGTTCTTTGCT
>Ga0315906_10007667_pt1 | contig 13105 bp, 11 predicted proteins | sample LakEriMetagenome_4_FD_203526 | JGI IMG/M metagenome (GOLD analysis project Ga0315906, IMG submission 203526) | Freshwater fungal communities from buoy surface, Lake Erie, Ohio, United States - Buoy 2 MA122 | ecosystem: Environmental > Aquatic > Freshwater > Lake > Lake biofilm | place: USA...
ACCTGAATTTAAAGATTATTTCTTTGCTACTGAGCGTAGTAAATACTTACGTGATTTAGGTATTCCATTAAACACTGATAGTACATTAAAAGGTCAAACAATATTCTTAGCTGAACGTTGTTCTGAATTAATGAGAGAAAATGTTATAACTGATAGAACAGTTATTGATGTAATGTCATTTGCTAAATGTGCTCAATCAATTCATGATGAAGATAAAATAGCATTCACTAATTATGCTGCTCCATTTATTTGGGAATATGATTATATATTCTATGTTTCACCTGTTGGAGTTGAAATAGAAGATAATGGAGTTAGAGAAACAGATGCTGATTATCGTAAGTTGATTGATATATCTATTAAGAATACTATCACTGAAAATCTAAACAATATACAAAACTTTGGAATAATATCAGGTACTACTGAGGAAAGAATTAAACAGATTAAATCTTATTTAGGTTTTTAATATTTATACACAAACCTAACATAATGAAACGTACTGAATTAGAAGAATTAATTAGAGAAACTATAGTTGAAATCCTAAGTGAAGAAACATATGCTGGACCTGAAGGTGTAGCCGCTATGAAAAAAGATCCTGGGTATAATAAGTTAAATTCTAAAGGTAAAATAGATGCTGAAACTGAATTAAAAAAAGGAGGCACTGTTAATTTAGAAGAAGCTGATGAGGATGATGATGACGCTAAAGATGAAAAAATCAAAAACGCTCAACCTACTAAAGCTGAGTTAAAGAAAAATGCTAGTATATCTAAAATCACAGATGCTTTAGCTAAAGTAGTTAAAGATTTTAAAGCAACTAACGAAGAATATAAAAAAGCTGAAGGTGATAAGAAAAAAGATTTACTAGATAAATTAAAAGACCTAACAGAAAAAAAGAAAAAATTAGAAAAAGCTCTTAAAGAAAAAGAAGCAAAACTATAATTTTTTCAATAAAAGGTTTTTATGAGTCAAGATATAAAACAAATAATTCGTGAAGAATACCTGAAGTGCGCCTCTAACCCAGCGCACTTCATGCGTAAATACTGCTATATCCAACATCCACAACGTGGTAGAGTATTATTTAACCTATACCCATTCCAGGATAAAGTACTTAACTTATGGAAAGATAATCCATATGATATAATACTTAAATCAAGACAGTTAGGTATATCAACATTAGTAGCAGGTTACTCATTATGGTTAATGTTATTCCATAAAGACAAAAACGTTTTATGTATAGCTACTAAACAAGAGACAGCTAAAAACATGGTAACGAAAGTTAAATTCATGTTTGAAAATTTACCTTCATGGTTAAAAATAACAGCTGAAGAAAATAATAAACTGACATTACGATTAAGTAATGGATCTCAAGTTAAAGCAGTATCAGCAGCAGGTGATGCAGGGCGATCTGAAGCAGTGTCACTTCTTATTATAGATGAGGCCGCGTTTATTGATGGTATTGCTGAGATATGGGCATCTGCTCAACAAACCTTAGCCACTGGAGGAGGAGCAATTGTGTTATCTACTCCATATGGTACTGGTAACTGGTTCCATCAGACATGGGTTAGAGCAGAAGCAGGTGAAAACCAGTTTTTACCAATTAAATTACCATGGTATGTTCATCCTGAACGAGATGAAAGTTGGAGAAAGAAACAAGATGAATTATTAGGTGACCCAAGATTAGCAGCTCAAGAATGTGACTGCGACTTCAATACATCAGGTGATGTAGTATTTTATCCTGAGTATCTTGAATTTATTACTCAAACTTATATTAAAGATCCCTTGGAGAGACGAGGTGCTGACCGTAACTTATGGATATGGGAACCAGCAGATTACACCCGTAGTTATATGGTTGTAGCTGATGTTGCTCGAGGAGATAGTAAAGACTTCTCTGCATTTCATATTATTGATATAGATACTAATACTCAAGTAGGTGAATATAAAGGACAATTATCACCTAAAGAATTTGGTTACTTATTAGTAGCAATAGCAACAGAATACAATGAAGCATTGTTAGTAATTGAAAATAATAATATAGGATGGGCAACATTAGACGCAGTTCAGGAAAGAGGATATAGAAATTTATATTATTCTCCTAAATCTGAAGCAACAACTGCTGAATCTTATCTAGAAAGATTAGATGACCCATCAAAACTAGTGCCTGGTTTTACAATGAATTTAAGAACCAGACCATTAGTTATTAATAAGTTTAGAGAGTACATTGGTGATAAAAGTGTTATCATACAATCTAAACGTTTAGTTGAAGAAATGAAAGTGTTTGTGTGGAAAAATGGTAAAGCAGAAGCACAATCAGGTTATAATGACGACTTAGTTATGAGTTTTGGAACAGCGATGTATATAAGAGATACAGCTCTTAAATATAAATCACAAGGAGTTGATTTAGCTCGCGCAATGTTATCAAATATTGCTACTACAAGACCTAATTCTCAAGGAGCTTATACACCAAATGCATATAATAATCCATATCAAATTAATTATGGTCATGGAGCTGAGGACATTAGCTGGTTACTATAATATTTATTGGTATAATTTAGAACAAAATGGCAGATACTAGTGTATTTTCAAGGCTACAGCGATTATTCGCTACTGATGTAATAATCAGAAACGCTGGTGGAAATGAATTAAAAGTTATGGATGTTAACAGCATCCAAATGACTGGAGAATATCAAACAAACTCACTTGTAGACCGATATAATCGAATCTACTCAAGTAACAGTACATCCCTCTATGGTGCTCAGTTAAACATTAACTGGAAATACTTACGTACCCAAATCTACTCAGATTATGATGCGATGGATACTGATGCTATTATTTCCTCAGCTCTAGATATTATAGCTGATGAATGTACTCTTAAAAATGATATGGGTGAAGTACTTCAGATTAGAAGTAGTGATGAAGATACACAAAAGATTTTATATAACTTATTCTATGATGTATTAAACATTGAGTTTAATTTATGGTCTTGGATTCGCCAAATGTGTAAATATGGTGATTTCTTTTTAAAATTAGAAATTGCTGAAAAATTTGGTGTGTACAATGTTATACCATACACAGCTTACCATATTGAGAGACAAGAAAACTATGATCCTAAAAAACCAGCTGAAGTAAGATTTGCTTTTTCACCTGATGGATATGCTGGTGGTTCAGGCTATTATGGAATTGGAGGTCAAGGTACTCAATCATCTAGAAAAAATGATAAAAATATTTACTTTGACAACTATGAAATGGCTCACTTCAGACTAATTACTGATGTGAATTATTTACCTTATGGTAGATCATATTTAGAGCCTGCTCGTAAATTATATAAACAATACATTTTGATGGAAGACGCTATGTTGATCCATCGCATTGTTCGCGCCCCAGAAAAACGTATTTTCTATATTAATGTTGGTTCTATTCCACCTAATGAAGTAGAAAACTTCATGCAAAAGACTATCAATACAATGAAGAAAACTCCATTTATTGATCCTCAAACTGGTGAATATAATATGAAGTATAACCAACAAAATATTTTAGAAGACTTTTACATACCTGTTAGAGGTAATGACAGTGCTACTAAGATTGAACCTACAAAAGGTATGGACTATACAGCAATTGAAGACGTAGTTTATTTAAGAGATAAATTATTCGCTGCTTTAAAAGTACCTAAAGCATTTATGGGTTATGAAAAAGACTTAACAGGTAAAGCAACATTAGCAGCAGAAGACATTCGTTTTGCTCGTACAATTGACCGCATCCAAAGAATTATACTATCAGAATTATATAAAATAGCTTTAGTTCATTTATACACTCAAGGATATAGAAATGAAGCATTAACTAACTTTGAATTATCATTAACTACTCCTTCTATCATCTATGATCAAGAAAGAATAGCATTAATGAAGGAAAAAGTAGATTTAGCTCGTAATATAATTGAAACTAAAATATTACCTACTGATTGGATCTATGATAATATCTTCCATTTAAGTGAGGACCAATATGATGAATACAGAGACTTAATTGCTGAAGACCAAAAACGTACTTTCAGAATGAAACAAATTGAAAATGAAGGTAATGATCCATTAGAATCAGGTAAGTCTTATGGTACACCTCATGATTTAGCTACATTATATGGCGCTAGTAGAATGGGTGGTTTACCTGATGGGTATGATGAAGATCTTAAATTAGGTCGTCCTGAAGAAAAAGCATCAAATATAGGAACTCAAAAGAATGCATTTGGTACTGATAGATTAGGTAACAAAGGTATGAAGAAAGGTGATGATACTGGTGAGGATAAATCATTAAAGAATAATTTTAAAGGTGGATCACCACTAGCTCTTGAAAATATGCTTAAAAATAAACCATTATTTGAAGGACTAGACAAGAAAATATCAGTAAAAAAAGACGATTCTTCATTATTAGATGAGTCTCAAATACGAGAATAAAAACTTTTCATATATTTATAATAAAAATTATACTAAAGTGAATATTAAACACTCGAAGTACAAAAACCCGGGAATACTCTTTGAATTGCTTGTTAGACAAATAACAGCAGATACCTTATCAGGTAAAGACTCCCCAGCTTCTACTATTTTAAAGAAATATTTTACTAAAACTGAATTAGGTAAAGAATATAGACTTTATGAAAGTTTCTTCAAACATGTAGGAAACATCAGTGAAGCTAAAGCAGATATGGTAGTATCAACATTAGTTGAAAGCTCAAAACATTTAAATAGATCTGCTCTTAAAAGACAAAAGTACAACTTAATTAAAGAAATTAAGGCTAACTATAATTTAGAGGAATTCTTTAAAACTAAATTACCTAATTATAAAGCACAAGCAGCTTTATTTACATTATTAGAGGTATATAATAGTGAGAATTTGTCTAACCCTGATCAAATTATAGAGAATAAAACTGTTCTTTTAGAGTATTTAACTAAAACTACTATTAATAAGAAAGAAGTTAAAGAAACTATCTTAGAAGAGTTTAAAAATCAAGACAAAGATATTCGTGTCTTAACATATAGAGTATTACTTGAAAAATTCAACGATAAGTACTCTGATCTAAATGAAAACCAAAAATCAGTATTAAAAGAGTTTATTAATAGTATCGATAGTACTCCTAAGTTAAAAGAATTCTATAATACTAAAGTAAATGAAATTAAAGAAGCTTTAATTACTTTAAATAAAAAAGTGACTGACAAAGCTATTCAAATCAAGATTCAAGAAGTTATGAACATTTTACCTTCATTAGGTAAAACAGACAAAGTTAATGACGATCATTTAGTAAATCTTCTTCAATACTATCAATTGTTAGAAGAGCTTGAGTCAGCAAAATGAGTTTAAAAGATAAAATAAAAGAAATAATTAAAAAGCACTTAGATGAAACAAGTGCTACTGGAACAGGTTCTGGATTTACAGCTGGATCAGGTGAAAATTATGCTACTCCGTTTGCTTTTAATCCTAAAAAAGGAGCTAAAGGTGCTGAACATATTTATTATTACAAATTAGGATATAAACCTGTTAATAAAAAAGCACTTAATAAAGCAGCTAAAGGTATTGAAGTAAAACAATTGTGGGAAGAAGAAGATCCTCATTTTGATATTGAATCATATTTATCATCGTTACAAGTTGATGATGAAACTAAAAAATATATAGCTGGTAAATTAGGAGATTTTAATATATTAGCTAGTAAATTAAAAGAACTCATTACCTTAATAGGAAAAGCTAAAAATGAAACATTAAACTCATACAGAGATAATCCTCAAATGAGATCAATTTATGGGACAGATTTAGCTAGTTCTATGTTAGATGATATAATTGAATTATTTAAAGATTAAAAATGAAAACACTACAAGAACAATATAACCTTATTAAAGAAGGTAAAGGAAATAAAGCTTATTTCTTAAAAACAGCTTTACGCCAATTCCCAGATATGTTATCACCTGTTAATACATTTGAAGATACTGTTACTATTCTTAAAAATAGAAGTATTATCAACGAAGGAATAGGTGGTTTAGTAACATCCGGTAAAAAGCAAGATTGGCAATCTATCTTTAATGACAATATGGCTACTCTTAAAGAAGAAAAAGAAGCTAAAGCTGAAGAAAAAGAAACTACCAAAGAAGTTACAGATATGGCTACTCGTGGATATGATTATAAAGACGAGAAAAATTATGATAATGTATTTGGTCAAGAATTTTTACAAGGATACTACACTGAGATGAAGGATCCTAAAAATGCTGACAAGCATGTTGAAGAATTAAGAGCTATTGTAGCTAAAAATTTAGCTAAAGATATTAATCATTATGTTAAAGATGGTCAATTTGGAACCAAAGGAGTAGGATATACAACTGAAGCACCTGGATTAGGCACCCCAAAAGAACCTAAAGGTAAACATAAGTCATCAGGATATGGTGATTTAAAAGAGTCAGTATTGCGCTCTCAAATCCACATCTTAATTAAAGAAGTATTAGCTGAAGTTGAAGAAGAGAGTAAAAAAGATAATAAAGAGGAAGCTAAAAAGAAAAAAAAAGAACTTAAAAAGTTAGATAAAGAGTGGAAGAAGAAATTAAAAACTGGTGATATAGACTAATATGAAACAAGTATTAATAGAAACTCAATACTTTACTGCTAAACCATCTAAACTAACTGAAGGAAAATCTTCAACAGGTAATCCTTTAGTTGAAGGTATTTTAGCTACAGCTGAAGTGAAAAACGGAAATGGTCGTTATTACGCTAAAGATTTATGGCAACGTGAGATAGATAAGTATATGGAGAGTGTTAAAGCAAACCGTGCTTTAGGCGAATTAGACCACCCCGATTCTTCTATTATTAACTTAAAAAACGTTTCTCATAATATTAAGAAAATTTGGTGGGATGGAGACCAAGTGATGGGAGTAATTGAAATACTACCTACACCATCAGGTAATATATTAAAAGCATTATTTGAAAATAATATACCAGTAGGTGTTTCATCACGTGGAATGGGTTCATTAAAACAAATGGGTGAAATGATGGAAGTACAAGATGACTTTGAGTTATTATGTTGGGACTTTGTATCAACCCCTTCAAACCCAGGTTCATATATGAAAGAAGTAGGTATGATGAATGAATCTAAAACACCTCAACAAATTAATAAGTATCAAAAAGTAAATTCTGTTATCACAGACATATTATGTGCTAATGGATCATGCCCAATATTTTAACCTCTCCTAGAATAGTATTTTAGGACTGATGCCTCTCGAAAGAGAGGCATTTCTTTTTCATAAAAAAGTGACTTTACATAAATCCATATATATGTATGCTCAAATATGCTACCCTAATCTACTATGTAGCATGAATTAATAAAAAATCTATTACGTTTCTTAATAAACGTATTTCCAAAACAATTATTTGAGGACAAAAAATGAACAGAGAAATGCTTAAAGAAGCAATCGCTGAAGCTAAGACCATCAAGGAAACTGCTATCGCGAATGCAAAAGCCGCTCTTGAAGAAGCTTTCACTCCACAATTAACAGCTATGTTTGCTGAAAAATTGAACGAAATGGATGAAATGGAAGAAGAGTTGGAAACTGAAAACTACAGCATGGAAGAAGAAGGATTAGAAGAAACTTTTGATCTAGATGAAATCCTAGCTGAACTTGACGGTTTAAATGAAGAAGATGAGAAAATAGAAGAAACTGAAGACAAACTTGAAGAAGATTTAATGCTTGAAGAAATGTCTGATGAAGAAATCGAAGAACTTATCTTAAAAGTATTACGTCAAGAAATTGAATCTGGTAATATTGAAGCCGGAGAAAATTTTGAAGAAGAAGAAGCCGAAGTTGAAGACATGGAAGACATGGATGATATGGGTGGTGAAGAAGAAGAAAGTGAAGAAGTTGAATTAGATGAGCTTTTAGCTGAAATCTTAGGTGAAGAAGAAGAACCTATTAAGGAATATGTAGATGACTATGTAACTCCTTTACAAGCAATTTTAGGTGTTGGTTTACCAATTGCCACAGTTGTAGGTTCATTCTTATACTATAAGTTTAAAGACAAAGCTGATCAATTAGTAGCTAAAGCAAAAGGAGGTGATGAAGCAGCTAAAGCTGAAATAGTGAAAGCTAAAGATGCAGCTGAAAAAGCTATCCCAACTATCAAAGAAACTGATACTAAGGAAATGGAAGAAACAATTGCTGAATTACGCTCTGAACTTAATGAAGTTAACTTGTTAAACGCTAAACTTCTTTATACAAACAAAATTTTCAAAGCTAAGAATCTTACCGAATCTGAAAAAGTAAAGGTTTTAAATACATTCGACAAAGCTGAAACAGTAAAAGAAGTAAAATTAGTATATGAAACTTTAACTGAATCTTTAAAAGCATCTGCTAAAAAGAACATTAAAGAATCATTAGGATCTGCTTCTAAAACTATTAGTGCTCCTGCCGAAACAAAACAACCAATTATTGAAGTAAATGATGCTTTTGCTCGTATGAGAGTATTAGCCGGACTTAAATAATTAAAATTAAATTTAAAATAAACTAAAACCAATAAATTAAAAAAATGGAAACAATTCAATCATTAGTTGAATCTGCAAACCCATGGAAATCACTTCAAAGCGACGCTGCTCGTTTAGCTAACAAGTGGTCTAAAACTGGCCTTTTAGAAGGTTTGGGTGAGGATGTCAACCGTAACAACATGGCTTTGATGTTGGAAAACCAAGCAAAGCAATTAGTAGTTGAGAGCTCTCAAACTAGCCAAGGATCTTACTTCACTTCAGGTGGAACTGGTGAAAACTGGGCTGGGATCGCATTACCATTAGTACGTAAGGTATTTGGTGCTATCGCAGCGAAAGAATTCGTTAGCGTTCAACCAATGAACTTACCTTCTGGTCTTGTATTCTTCTTAGATTTCCAATATGGTACTACTAAGACTCCATTCACTAACGGTGGTTCTTTATATGGTAACCGTAACACAGGAAGTGCTACTCCATTTGCTACTCCAGCCCCAGCTGGTGGCTTGTATGGTGGTGGTCGTTTCACTTACTCTACTAACCAATTCTCAGCTTCATCAGCTACAGTATTTACATCTGCTTCAGGATATGTATCTGCTTCAACTGCCGCTGAAAAAACAACTCAATGGGCTGCTTTAGGATATGATTCTGATTTATCAGCTTCTGTTGCAGCTGGTCAAATTTGGACTTTAACTTTAGGTGCTTTAGGTGCTGCTTCAGCTTCATTTGATGTTGATGGTGTTAGAGGATTTGTAGCGTCAGGTTCTGGTACAACTTTTGGTGTTCCAGCTAACTTATTACAAAACTATACTACTATTAACGCAGCTGGTACTACTATCACTATGTATTTTACAGGTAGTGCTCAAGAAGCTGGTGGTAACTACACTTTCACATTATTCTACAACAAGAAAACTACTGATCAATTCCGTGGTGATTTTGAAGATGGATCTACTTACGCCATTCCAAACGCGGCTAGTGCATCTGCAATTGCTATCCCAGAAATTAACATTTCTATGCAATCTCAAGCTATCACAGCTAAAACTAAAAAGTTAAAAGCTGCTTGGACGCCTGAATTCGCACAAGATTTGAACGCTTACCAAAACTTGGATGCTGAAGCTGAATTGACTAACATCATGAGTGAGTACATCTCTTTAGAGATTGATCTTGAAATTCTTGATATGTTAATTGAAAGTGCCCCAGCTACTAATACTGAGTACTGGTCAGCTGTTAATAACGTAACTGCTACAGCTACTACTTTACCAACTGCAAGTTTAGGATTCTTCAACACTCAAGGTGCTTGGTTCCAAACTCTTGGTACTAAGATTAACAAGATCAGTAACAAGATTCATCAGTTGACTCTTCGTGGTGGTGCTAACTTTATGGTAGTATCTCCAACTGTATCTACTATCTTAGAATCAATCCCAGGATTCGCTGCTAATGCTGGTGGTACTGAAGATATGGAATATGCATTCGGTGTACAAAAAGCTGGTGCTTTCAATAGCCGTTATACTGTATATAAGAACCCTTACATGACTGAAAACACTATCTTAGTTGGTTTCCGTGGTAAGCAATTCTTAGAAGCAGGTGCTGTGTTCGCTCCATATATTCCGTTGATCATGACTCCTCTTATCTACGATCCAAACACCTTCACTCCACGTAAAGGATTGTTGACTCGCTATGCTAAGAAGATGTTACGTCCTGAATTCTATGGTAAAGTTTACATAGCTGGTTTGAACACCCTGTAAGCTAACTTTAGATAATATCTAACAATTAAGCCCAGATTATTCTGGGCTTTTTTGTTGATATTTATACACAAATAATAAGTCATGACCGATTTCAACAGAACTGAAGAGGCTCAAAAAATCTTTAAAGAAAAAAGAAAGCCTAAAAATCCTATCTCATTCAAAATTCAGTTAAATGAAGAGCAAAAAGAAGCAAAACAATTAATCTTAGACCACCCAGTTACATTATTAAAAGGTATGGCTGGGTCAGGTAAAACGTTAGTTGCTTGTCAAGTTGCTTTAGATCTGTTATTTAAAAAAGATATTGAAAGAATAATTATCACTAGACCTACAGTAGCAAAAGAAGAAATAGGTTTCCTACCAGGTGACTTAAAAGAAAAAATGGATCCATGGTTAGCTCCTATCTATGCTAACTTACATATGTTATATGATAAGACTAAAATAGAAAAATTAGTAGCTGATGGGCAAATTGAAATTGTACCTTTTGCATTTATGAGAGGTAGAACATTTCCTGATGCTGTAGTGATAGTAGATGAATGTCAAAACATTACTCATGGTCAAACAGAAATGATATTAGGTCGTTTAGGTAAAGGTGGCAAAATGATATTCTGTGGAGACATCACTCAAACAGATTTAAAACAAAAGAAAGATTCTGGAATTGGATTTTTCACTCGATTAGAAGCGGAAATTAAGGGAGTTAAAGTAGTAACTCTTAAAACCAACCATAGACACGAAATTGTAGAGCCTATACTTAAACTCTACTCAGACTACAGAGACTAATATTTATTGCTAAACATATAACATGGCAGCAGGAAGATATTCATTTACTATAGAACAAGGAGCTACAACTAATTTTGAAATCCAGTATAAAGACTCTAGTGACATCCCAGTTGACTTAACTGGATATTATGGTCGTATGCAAATAGCATCTGACTACTCATCTAACCCTAACCGTACAGTATATTTAACATTATCTAGTTCTTTAAATGCTGATGGTACTGGCCTAAATTTTAGCGGAAGCAATGGAAGTACACCACCTACTAGTGGTTCTATTGGAATATATATAGCTGCTTGTACTTCGTCTTTACTTACATTTACCACAGCTAAATACGATCTAGAAATATATTCAGGTAGTGGCGCTTGTCCATTAACAGTTAGATTATTAGAAGGGCAAATTAGCTTAAGCAACCAAGTAACAGTCTAATGCGTACAATCATTATAAATAATCCTGGCCCACAAGGGCCAGTAGGACCTACAGGACCACAAGGCCCATCAGGCTCTGTAGATACTAGCTTTCTAGCAACTACAGGATCAAATACGTTTATAGGAAATCAAATTATAACTGGTAATGTGACTGTATCAGGCACAGCTTCTATAAACACATTGGTAGTTAATCAGACTGTGCTATCTACAGGATCAAATACATTAGGAGATAATGCTGATGATACTCAAACATTATATGGTACTGTTGTAATACCAACAGGTAGTTTGACTGTAAGTGGTAGTGCTAAAGTAAATGAAGGTATTTTTGGTATTGGAACAAGTGGTACCATATTACCATTAGTAAACACAGCTGGAACAGGTACAGTTGTAGTAGGTGGAACATCACCAAACACCCCAGCATTAAGATTACAAGGATCACCATTAAACTTTTTTATTGGTAATACACAAGTTGCTCAATTATTTGCTACCACAGGGAATTTCACTTTACAAAACGGTGGAACATTCACAGACTCAGGAGCGAGATTACACATCAGCGGCTCAACGTCACAAGCACTATTAGTAGCAAGCTCATCAGTAGGACCTGCTTTATATGTAAGTGGAAGTGGAAATGTTGGTATCAATACAACTGGATCATCCGCTTATAATTTAGATATAAATGGAACTGCGAGAGTTAATGGATCGATGGTGTTTGCGAATAGTTCACAAATTAACGGATCTGGCAATTTAGCTATAGGTGCTTTTTCAATTCATAGTTCATTTGGGTTTGCTACTTTTAGTAATAATATAACATTACTACTTACAGGACAAACATTTACATCAACAACAGGAACACAAACTGGTTTAAGTTTCACAGGTGGCTTTGCACCAACAAGTGGAACAGCAACCTACTCAGGATTTTCTATTCTTCCAACAATCAACCAAACAGGTGGAGCAAGCGGAATAACAAGAGGTCTTTACATCAATCCAACATTAACAGCTGCTGCTGACTTTAGAGCAATTGAAACAACAGCAGGTAATGTTTTATTTGGTACATCAGGTACAGGCTTCTTTTGGGACAATACTAATGGTAGGTTGGGTATTGGTATTGCAACTCCTGCTGGAAAATTGGATTTATATGATTCAACAACTTCTCTTTTATATGTTAGAACAGGAACTGTTGGTGCGAATTGGCAAAGTGCAGGTGTAATATCTCAATTAGGAACATATACAAATCATTCTTTTGTTTTAAAAACAAACGATGCCGAAAGAATGCGTATTGTAAATAACGGCAACGTTCTCATCGGCACAACAACAGACTCAGGATACAAACTAGATGTAAGTGGATCAGCTCAATTCTACAAAACTACATCTGATTACATACAGTTATTACAAGATGCAAATAGTATAACATTTTCACCAAATGCTGCTTCATATCTAAAATATGGTGCAAACACAATACTATCCATGAAATCAGGTGGTAGTAACTCTACTCTTGTACATGGGGCTGGTACAGCGATATTGGCAGCAACATCAACTGGTGTTAGTATTAGAAGTAATGTAGACGGAACAGCAGCAACTTCAATGTTGCAAGTACGCGGTAGTGGTACAACATCTGCAACAACAGCATTACGAATAGAGAATTCAAATACATCTGCTTCCTTAGTAGTAC
>Ga0315906_10007671_pt1 | contig 13101 bp, 12 predicted proteins | sample LakEriMetagenome_4_FD_203526 | JGI IMG/M metagenome (GOLD analysis project Ga0315906, IMG submission 203526) | Freshwater fungal communities from buoy surface, Lake Erie, Ohio, United States - Buoy 2 MA122 | ecosystem: Environmental > Aquatic > Freshwater > Lake > Lake biofilm | place: USA...
TTGTAAAAGTTAATTCAACATCGAAAATGGGATATCTCCCATTCTGCATAAAATTTCACATAGTGATATTGGTTTTTTAGGCGAACCTTCGGTTTTTGTTGGTGAATGTAACGGTAGAATTGCCAGTTTTTAAGGCAAAAAACGTCACAGAACTCCCAACGAAACCGGGGAACATCGCTGAATGAGAAGGTTATGATGTTGAGCATGATATATCCCGTTGAAATTATAGCAACAAGATACGGTTGCGACCGGCCGTTCAACAGCTCAACTTTACAACTGGTCACTACGAAAGGATATGCGGTAGTAAGCGAACAAAAGTCGGCGAAATAAAAAATCAATGGTCAAGATAAAATACTTTGACGGACAGCTTCAACCATTCATCTTGCCATTCTTTAGATGCCAATACGGCAAAAATCAACTTACCCGCATCCAGCAATCGCGCAACAGATTCGTTTTTACTCATCGGTAAAAACCCCAGTTTAACTTTTTGCGCCGTATAAATAGCAACGGCAAATGAATCGTGCGGATTGTCCGGCTCTCGCAGTAAAAAAAACTTATCGTTGATAGATAGTGTAGGTTCAACTTCTTTGAGCTCAAGATAAGATGTTCCGGCAACATGACACTCCAGCACTACCAGCTCCTTGACAAAAGGCATAAGGCTTTTATCACCACCTTGGATGAGCGCCAGCAAACCGGGAGATATCGGTATCAATCCACTACTCATAATCCGTTATCAGCGAGTAAAACGTCAATCAACTTTTTAGTAGTCGTGATTTCCAGCAGTACGCTAGCAATAGCTTCACGAATCATAGAATTCTGTTGTGCTACCCAAGCAGTATCATCAAATTGTTCGAGGTGAGTATACGGGAAGCTGGATTTTATCCGCCCGATTTGCTCCAGGTTCGCATCGATCACCATTTGCAGATAATTGGCACGACGAACCAGCTCTTCCACACTGGAGCTCACCTCGGTGGCAACAATAGGCTGGCCGCTCTCGGCCAGCACCATCAGACCACGCATCCGCTCCAGATTTCCTTCACGATATGCTTCTGACACTTGCAGCCAAAGTGCCTGTTGTTCAACCGTAAGATCAGGATTCATATCAGGATGTAGCAAGCGGGCAAGCCGGTAATACAACTGCCTTAGTTCGTCCGCATCTTTTTTATCCAGCGCAGGAGCTTTTACAAGCTGCAAAGCCTGCTGGTATTTTTGTGCTTCCTGCTCTAACTTTTCGCGCTGCTCCTTGACTTCCGCTTCTACCAACGTATCAATGACCTCGATGAGAATAGGGCTGCCGCGATTAATAGCTGCACGAATCATTTCCATTTTGCGCCGAAGCATATAGGCCTCCAGCTGGTAATTAAGGAGCTCTACTTTGTTCTCCCCTACCAGCTCTAGATATTTCGCATTCAGCATGGGAAGCAAGTGATTCAACAATTGCTCCTTCTCCTCCTCAAGCAACGGCATTCGCTCCAATAATTCCTGGTAACGTTGCAAGGCAGCCGCATGTTCAGGTGTAAGAGCTAGCGAATCCATACTCCGAAAACAATTATTTGCCAATATCTTCGTTCCACAATTCGGGCTTCTCCCGTATCATGCGCTCCATCATTTCCACGCACTCCTGATCATCCATATCAAGAACTTCAACACCATGACTACGCATGAATTCCACCGCTCCCGGAAATGTTCTGGACTCACCGACAATCACCTTCTTGATCCCGAATTGCACGACGGCTCCGGCACAAAGGTAGCAAGGCATCAACGTAGAGTATAACGTCACCCCACGGTAATTACCCACTCGTCCGGCATTGCGCAAGCAATCGATCTCCGCATGGGTCACCGGGTCACCTTTCTGCACCCGCTGATTATGTCCACGGCCAATGATCTCTCCATCCCTGACCATCACCGAGCCAATCGGAATCCCACCTTCGTCCCACCCTTTCCGCGCCTCTTCAATTGCTGCGGTTAAAAAAACATCGTTTGCCATTGTTATTGAATTTTACCGTAACAAGGTAACGAATTAAAGAAGCAAAAGAAAAACACCCTAAAAAAACACGTTAGTAACTTTTGCCCAAACCTGCCGATCGAATTGTTGAATTTGTAAATTTGATAGTCCGGAACGGACTGAACATCCGAACTGGATGTAAAATGTGTCCATGACCGATAACATCATTCGTTTTATTCAGCACGGTAAAATCAGGGAACTGAATCTGCAAAAAGAGCAGCTTCCGCCTACGACCACCGTTTTAAACTTTCTACGGCAATCACCGCTGCACCGTGGTACCAAAGAAGGCTGCGCCGAAGGAGATTGTGGAGCCTGCACGGTGGTCATCACGGAAACGGATCCAACTGGTCGACTTTCCTACACCGCCATTGACAGTTGCCTAGTTTTTCTGCCTATGCTGCATGGAAAGCAACTCCTGACCATAGAAGATCTGCGTAAAAATAGCGCCGGGAGTGACGAGCTTCATCCTCTACAACAGGCTATGGTGGATTGCAACGGAACTCAATGCGGCTATTGCACACCGGGCTTTGCCATGTCACTGCTCGCTTTACAAAAACAACCGGTTACACCAACGCGCACCGTTATAGAAGACGCATTAACAGGTAACCTATGCCGTTGCACCGGCTATCGATCTATACTGGATGCTGCAGCATTGGCATGTACAGAAAAAAAACAGAAAGATGATTTTGACGAACAGGAAGAACTGACACTTTTACAACTAGCCACACTTCGTCAAAGCACAGCAGATTTATCCATAGCAGTCGGAGAGCAACGGTATTATCGGCCTGTCTCGTTAAATCAAGCCTTAACCATCAAGAAAAACGAAAGTGATTGCATGGTATTTTCAGGCGCCACTGATCTTGCGCTTCGCGTCACAAAGCGACATGAAAAGCTTCATAAATTACTCGATCTGGGCGGCATTGATGAATTACGCACTATAGAAAACGATGGTAAAAGCGTACGTATAGGAGCTTGCACTACGCTGGAAAATCTTCGTAACAATTTGCGGCAACAATATCCGGCGTTGTGTGAAATGCTGGATGTATTCGGATCCCGACAAATCCGATCACTAGCAACGCTGGGTGGAAACATCGGCTCCGCTTCCCCCATTGGAGATACATTGCCTGTTCTATTCGCCTATGATGCACGTATTGAATTGCAAAACACCGCCGGAAAACGCGAACTTCCTATTAAGGAATTTATCACCGGCTATCGACAAACTGCCTTACAGCCGGACGAACTGATTACGGCAGTCATTTTACCGGAAACAAATCCGAAAGAAATTGTCCGCTCCTACAAAGTTTCCAAACGCAAGGACCTTGACATCTCCACCGTAAGCGGTGGATTCCGACTGCTACTGGAAAACGATACTGCTGTTGCAATTACTCTTGCCTTTGGCGGGATGGCTGCAAAAACCGAATGTGCAACATCGGCTGAAGCATTTCTTATTGGAAAAAAATGGAAGCGCGAAACTATTGAAGCGGCAGCTGCCTTGATTCGTAGTCAGTTCAAACCACTCAGTGACGCACGGTCCGGCGCTGAATTTAGAAGCCTGGCCGCCGGCAACCTTCTCCTCAAATTCTGGACGGAAACAACGGCTAAATCATGAAACACCCTCATCACGATAGTGCAATTTCCCATGTAGCCGGAAGGTCTGTATATATTGATGATATTCCGGTAAATGAATTGCTACTTCATGGAAAAGTGGTGTATAGCACCGTTGCTCATGCCAGAATAAAATCCATCGATATCTCCGCAGCGCAACAACTGAATGGAGTCCATGTCATCCTATTAGCCAAAGATATCCCCGGCGAAAATCAAATGGGCCCGGTCGTACACGACGAGCCGTGCCTGGCCGGTGAAACGGTGCATTGCATCGGACAAGCAATTGCATTGATCGCAGCAGTAGACGATGAAACTGCGCGTGCTGCTGCCCAACGTATTCAAATCGTCTATGAACCTCTGGAACCAATATTAACTCTCGAAGCTGCGATCGAAAAAAATCAGTTGCTTGCTCCTGCTCGAACTATGCAGCGCGGAGATCTTGAACAAGGTTTTGCCAACGCAAAGTTTCAAATCAAAGGACAACTTCGCACAGGCGCACAGGAACATTGGTACCTTGAAACACAAACTTGTCTTTGTATTCCTGGAGAAGACAAAGAAATGAACGTCTACTCATCCACTCAGCATCCTTCGGAAACGCAGGCAATCGTAGCAGAAGTGCTCGGAATAGCTAAAAACGAAGTCGTAGTTGAGACACGCAGAATGGGTGGCGCCTTCGGAGGAAAAGAAACGCAAGCCAATCATGTGGCGGCCTGGACAGCGCTACTTGCACGAGCCACCAACCGACCGGTGAAAATCCGATTGTTTCGGGATGACGACCAGAAAATAACCGGCAAACGACATCCTTTTATAATCGAATATAAGGTTGGCTTCCACGAAAACGGCATGCTGGAAGCACTTGACGTGACACTGAATGCAGATGCCGGTTGTGCAACAGATCTGAGCATGGCCATTCTTGAGCGTGCCATGTTGCACACCGACAGTTCCTACTTCGTACCAAATATAAAAGTGATCGGTCGCGCATACCGCACCAATCTTCCGTCCAACACTGCCTTTCGCGGCTTTGGAGGACCTCAAGGGATGGCCGGCATGGAACAAATCATTGACCATGTTGCACGTTTCCTGCGGCTGGATCCGGCAGATGTTCGGCAGAAGAACTTCTACGGAACCGACGACCGGAATATCACGCACTACGGACAAACAGTAGAACTCAACCGACTCCACACGTTGTACGATCAGCTGCTAACTTCCTCCGAATACCATAAGCGTAAAGAAGCGGTCGATGCATTCAATACTGCCAATGAATTCCTCAAAAAAGGAATTGCGATGACTCCGGTGAAATTTGGCATTTCGTTTACCACCACCTTTCTTAATCAGGCCGGAGCACTCGTCAATATCTATACTGATGGCACTGTACTCGTCAATCACGGCGGCACAGAAATGGGACAAGGACTTAACACCAAGATTGCACAAATTGCGGCTGCAGAACTGGGAATTGACTTGGGTGCGATTAAAGTTAACGCAACCAATACCTCCAAAGTACCGAACACCTCCGCAACCGCTGCATCAGCCGGCACGGATCTGAACGGTATGGCCGTGAAAAATGCCGTTGATCAACTCAAAGGACGTCTTTCAAACTTAGCAGCAGCTGAGTTTAATCGTCGTAACAACGACAGCAAATCAACGTCAGAAAATATATGTATTGCGAATGGAATCGTATTCGACAAAAACGACTCCACAAAACGCAACTTGAAATTTTCCGAACTGACCGGTTTAGCTTATTTACACCAGATTAGTCTGAGTGCTGCCGGCTTTTACAAGACACCGGATATCGGCTGGGACAAACAAATCGGTTGGGGAAAGCCCTTCAACTATTATGCCTTCGGGATGGCAGTTAGCGAAGTAAGTGTAGACGTTTTAACCGGAGAGGTAAATCATTTACGCACCGACATATTACACGATGTTGGTGAGTCCATCAACGAAGGAATCGATATTGGACAAATCGAAGGTGGCTTTATTCAGGGATTAGGATGGTGTACACTTGAAGACATTAAGCACGATAGCAAAGGAAATCTTCTAAACCATTCACCCGATACCTATAAATTGCCCGGGATACGCAATATACCCAAGGTGTTTAATGTACAACTATTGAATGGCGCGCCTAATCCACGCGCCATTCGAAAAAGTAAAGCTGTTGCCGAACCGCCCTTCATGCTGGCGTTGAGTACCTGGCTAGCCATCAAAGATGCCGTGGCAGCTACCCACCCAAACAACGAGGAGCCAATCCTACCAATACCGGCTACCAACGAAGCTATTGTATTGGCCATTGCTGACCTGAAAAAAAACAAACGAGTCTGAAGTGAAAAAAGAAGAACTGCACGAAGAAGAAATCAAGGAGTTACTGGATGATCTTCAGCTCTACAAAAAAGTTATCGGCTATCTGATAGCGCTTTTACTCGTTGGGGTTGCGATTTATTACCTGGCTGAAGATGCCGGATGGACTTCACACGTGTTGGACTGGCTACACCTTGTTGTGCGTTGGGCACACATTGTACTAGGGATTGCCTGGATTGGCGCCTCCTTCTATTTCATCTTCCTCGAAAACAGCCTGAACCGTACGAACAATTTACGCGACGAACTGGCAGGAAATCTTTGGGCCATTCACGGGGGCGGGTTTTATTATATAGAAAAATACAAAGTCGCACCGGGACAACTACCGGAGAAGCTGCATTGGTTTAAGTTTGAAGCCTATTTCACCTGGCTTTCCGGCGCGCTTCTTTTATTGATGGTCTACTACATGAACGCCGGAAGCTACATGATTGATCGCGAAGTGGCCGATATTAGCGAGAGTACCGCTGTTTCCATTGGGATAGGCTCACTTATCAGTGGATGGTTGATTTATGATTTTTTATGCAGGACATCACTACTGCAAAAAAAGAAAGCTTTCGCGTTGATTGGATTGATCATCGTAGCCGGTTACGCTTGGTTACTTTCCCACTATCTCAGTGGAAGAGCTGCTTTTATACACGTGGGCGCTCTACTGGGAACTATGATGGTAGGCAATGTGTTTTTTGTCATCATTCCCTCGCAAAAAGCGCTGGTGCGTGCTGCAAAAGCAGGACAGGCACCTAATCCGGAACTTGGTAAGTATGCCGGACTGCGCTCCCTCCATAATAACTACATGACCTTACCGGTGCTCTTCACCATGATCAGCAACCACTTTCCCGTTACCTTCGGTCATGCGTGGAATTGGGCCATCCTGCTGGGACTTACACTGACGAGTGTAGCCGTAAGGCACTATATCAACGAGCACGAAAAGGGCCGTCAATTAGCTTATCTGCTGCTAATCGCTTTCATCGGACTCATTGCACTGGTGTTCGTAACTGCGCCAGCCACCAAATCCGCCACCGGCAAAAAAGTTACCTTTACACAAGTAGCGCCGTTATTCGAAAAACACTGCACGTCCTGCCATTCAAGCCGGCCTACCGATGAAATTTACAAAGTGGCACCCAACGGCGTCATGTTCGACAGCCCGGAAAAAATCCGTGCCATGGCGGATAAAATAATGACGCGCGCGGTGCATACGCAATCCATGCCGCAAGGAAATAAAACCGGCATGACGAAGGAAGAACGTGAACTAATTGGCGACTGGATAAGACAAGGAGCGAACATCGATTAAAAAAATAATCATGACCATCATCAAAGCGATTTTCAGTAAACGCGTAGTACTGCCGACAGGAACTACGCCGGCTACACTACTGATTCAAGATGGCAAGATTTTAAAAATCCTACCGGAAAAACTTGCGCCGACCAAAGAACAACCTGTCCGTGACCTTGGTGACTCTGTCATCATGCCGGGGCTGATCGACTGTCACGTCCATATCAACGAACCCGGCCGCACTGAGTGGGAAGGTTTCGCTACTGCTACCGCTGCTGCAGCTGCAGGAGGAATTACCACACTGATTGACATGCCACTGAACTCCAGTCCGGTGACCACTACAACGGATGCATTCACTAAAAAAGTAAACGCAGCGCAAGATAACATACTCGTGAATTGCGGTTTTTGGGGCGGTATCATCCCCGATAATGTAAATCAGCTCGAACCACTGATACAAGCCGGCGTCATGGGTTTCAAAGTATTCCTGACCCATTCAGGTATTGATGAGTTTCCAAACACACCATTGAAAACACTGGAAAAAACATTGCCTCTTTTGGCAAAATTCCAGCTCCCTCTTTTAGTCCATGCTGAATTGGACGCACCTAATGCCGGCCAATCCGCACTTGAAGATGACAACTACTCTTACTCGGCCTACCTAGCTTCGCGCCCGAAAGCATGGGAAAACTCCGCTATAGACGCCGTGATTGGACTCTGCAAAAAATACAATGTTCGAACCCACATTGTACACCTGTCGTCTGCCGAAGCATTACAATCTATCCGATCAGCACGACACGAAGGGCTGCCGCTGACAGTTGAAACCTGTCCGCACTACCTCTATTTTTCAGCCGAGAAAATAAACGACGGCGACACCCGTTTTAAATGTGCTCCGCCTATCCGCGAGGCGGAAAACAATGCTAAACTTTGGCAAGCCCTTAGCGATGGAGAAATTGATTTCATTGCTACCGACCATTCTCCGGCACCTCCGGAAATCAAAGAATTAATATCAGGCAATCTCAAAGAAGCCTGGGGCGGGATATCCTCCCTGCAATTCTCACTTCCGGTAACGTGGACGCTGGCCGCCGAACGGAAAAATACACTAGAACAGGTTTCTCACTGGATGAGTACTGCACCGGCTAACTTCCTTGGCCTACATAACAAAGGCATCATACGTGAAGGCGCCGACGCAGATTTAGTCATTTGGAGTCCGGGAAAGAAAATGAAAGTCAGTCCGGCTAATATTAAATTCCGTCACAAGGTAACGCCTTACGAAGGCGAAATGCTTTCCGGCGTTGTCGAAGAGACCTGGGTTTCCGGAGAAATCATTTATGACCGCGGAGCCTTCAATACACTAAAATTCGGTAAAATTATTTTAAAGTCTGCATGAACCCTCCTACCCCTGAAACACCTTCATTTGTACAGCTGATTAATCTCGCCGCCGACAAGATCGGCGCAACAGCTATTGCTTGCAGTGACGACTTCTTTGCCGAGAAAGAAAATCTCATCAAACCAGGAAGGGGCATTTTTATTGCCGACAAATACACCGATCGCGGCAAATGGATGGACGGATGGGAGTCACGTCGCAAGCGCGTGGAGGGACACGACTGGTGCATTGTGAAATTAGGTGCACCCGGAATTATCAAAGGTTTCGATATAGATACTAATCACTTTCTTGGAAACCATCCGCCTTTTGCCTCTGTCGAGGCTTGTTATGCTCCTGATGCCGACGACGCGTCTATTGAAGGTCAAGAAATAACATGGCAGGAAATACTTCCGAAATCTCCGCTGAACCCGGGCAGCCAGCATTTCTTCGACTGCTCCAACCATAATTTATTTACGCATGTAAAACTGCATATCTATCCGGACGGCGGAGTTGCACGATTGAAAGTTTACGGCGAAGTAAAAAAAGACTGGTCAACTGTCCACGAAAACGCAACTATTGACCTGGCAGCCGCCACCAATGGTGCAAAATCCGTTCGTTGTAACGATATGTTCTTCTCCCATATGGACAACCTGCTTATGCCCGGACGGGGCGTGAATATGGGTGATGGCTGGGAAACCAAACGAAACAGAACGCCCGGCAACCGTGACTGGGTCATCGTACGGTTGGCGCATCCCGGAGAGATCAAAAGTATACTGGTTGACACTTGTCACTTCAAAGGCAACTATCCGGACCGTTGCTCGATGGAGGGTTGCTTTATAAATGACGATTCCATCACCGACTGGGACAGCAATAGTTTAGGCTGGCAGGAAATTCTTCCTCAACAAAAACTGTCAGCGGACCATGAACACGTTTTTGAAAAAGAAATCAAAGCGCACGGAAAAATATCGCACATCCGGCTATTCATCTATCCGGACGGCGGGGTGAGTCGGCTGCGGTTATTTGGAAATATCACTCGTTAACGATGACGGTTACAGTATTTAATGCACTCTCTGAGCAAGAATTGCGCGAACAACTAACGATCTGCTGCGGCTCGAGTACCTGGCAAGATGAAATCATGCGTCTTCGCCCGTTCAACGACTACGATGATCTCCAGGAAAAATCGCAGCGAGCTTGGCATGCTACCCGGGAAACTGACTGGCTGGAAGCATTTTCTCATCATCCTAAAATCGGCGATATTGAAAGTCTGAAAAAGAAGTTCGCCAGCACACAGCACCTTGCCGGCGCCGAACAATCATCGGTACAACACGCCAGCGAAGAAACCTTGAATCGGCTGGCGGCCGGTAACGATGCTTATGAAAAGAAATTTGGTTTTATCTTTATCGTCTGCGCCACAGGAAAAAGTGCTGATGAAATGCTCCGGTTATTGGAAGAACGCCTACCGAATGATAGAGCTACTGAATTGCAAATTGCGGCGAACGAACAGCATAAAATCACTGCCCTACGATTGAAAAAACTACTAGCATGAGCCAGATCACCACACACATACTGGACACCTCGATTGGAATGCCCGCCAGCGGCGTACCCGTGCACCTTTCAAAGAGTGCCGGCACAAATGGATGGGATATTATTTCAGAAGGTGTAACTAATGACGACGGCAGAATTCCCGGCCTGGTCGACAAAGACACCATGCTTGCTCCTGGTCGCTACAAACTCCACTTCGATACTGCCGTATATTTTGAGCGTCAGAAAATCAAAGGCTTCTACCCTTACGTAGAAGTCGTTTTCGAAATCACAAGCACTAAGCACCATCATGTTCCGTTGCTGCTAAACCCGTTCGGTTACTCGACCTATCGCGGCAGTTGACCTGTCATCAATATCACGCTGTTTACTTCATAACACGTATGAAAACAACCATTACCCCAAACGAAAAAGATTCCATCCTTAACGAATTACGTCCAGCGAATATCGCTTTCCAGAAAATTTATCCGGGCGATCGTCCGGACCGACAACCGGTGCATACCGTTTATGGCGGTGCAAACCTCTTCAAAGCCGATGCTGCTCGTAAAATGGGAGAAATTGCACTTCGCTCACTCAAAACATATGCTCCTGATTTCACGGTCATGGCACGAGTGCTGGAACTTAACGGTCATGAAGCCTTGCCTACTAACCCCGCGGATATCGCTGCACTTACCTCCAAGTTGGATGCCATGTCGGATCAACAGCGCAAGCAGCATGCCGCGTGGTTGCCCTACACCGTTTACCGAAAAGTAATCGCAAAACTGGAACGTGAAGCGGTGGAAGATTTTCGGATCGACTTCGAGGACGGATTCGGCAATCGGTCCGACGAGGAAGAGGATCAAACTGCCGTTCAAGCAGCGAATGAAGTGGCGAAAGGAATAACCGATGGAACGCTGCCTCCGTTCATTGGTATCCGAATAAAGCCATTCACAGAAGATTTGAAAGTACGTGGCGTCCGTACGCTGGACATCTTTCTAACAACTTTACTTACGGCAACTGCCGGTAAACTGCCGGCAAATTTTGTCGTCATGTTGCCTAAGGTTACAATTCCAGAGCAGATAAAAGCGCTGGTCAGCTTCTTCAAGTTAATTGAAAAATCATTTGGCCTTGAAGAGGGCACCTTGAAAATGGAAATGATGGTGGAAGCAACACAAGCGGTGATGGATAAGGATGGCAAGAATCCGTTGCGCGGATTGATCATGGCGGGAGAAGGACGCTGTATTGCCGCACATTTTGGCACTTACGATTATACCGCTTCCTGCAATATTACGGCACGGTACCAAACGATGGATCATCCCGTGTGTGATTTCGCACACCACATGACAAAAGTTGCACTCGGCGGAACAGGTATTTATTTGTCCGATGGCGCCACTAACGTGATGCCGATCGGACCGCACAAAGGTGATCAGCTGACCGCTGAACAGCACGCTGAAAATACAGCAGTCGTTCATCGTGGCTGGAAGTTGTGCTTCGGACACACGACGCACTCGCTCCGAAATGGCTTCTACCAGGGCTGGGACCTCAATCCTGCTCAGCTTCCGATGCGGTATGCTGCGGTATACACGTTTTTCCTGGAAAGCTACGAAGATGCAGCGCTACGACTTCGTCATTTTGTAGACAAAGCCGCGCAAGCGACATTATCAGGCGATATTTTTGATGATGCAGCCACCGGTCAAGGCCTTCTCAACTATTTCTTGCGTGCCATGAATTCGGGTGCGATTGCGGAAGAAGAAACGGTGGTCACCGGACTTACACTGGAAGAAATTCGAAGCCGTTCGTTTTACCGGATTCTCGTAGGACGCCGCGGCGGAAAATAATCAACGATCAACCACTGTTCTCCGGACAGCAATCATTCGGGATAAAATACTGATGGCAATCTCATCCGGAGTTTCTGCTCCGATAGGATCACCCATCGGCATGTCGACACTTGCGAGCAAATCATCGGAAGCGATATTTGCATCAATGAACATCTTTTTGGTAAGCTCCACTTTACGTTCGCTTCCGATCATTCCAAGATAAGCAAAGGGCTTCCTGACACAGTACGCCAGAATATCTCGATCGTACGGATGACTGTAAGTCATGATAGCTACAAACGTATGCTCATCGAACGGAAGCAGCGGCAAAGCCAGTTTGTAGTCCAGGTGTAATTTGCTAACCTCTGTTAGCGAGATTGCATCTAAAAACTCTTTCCGGTCGTCAATCAATACAATTTCAAAATCGAGCGAAGCAGCATGCCTAGCCAACGCATGGCCGGTATGGCCCGCACCAAAAATATACAACCGCTGTTTATTCATGATAGGTTCTATATAGACGTCGACACTTCCGCCGCAGCACATGTTATGCTGGTGCAGTAAATCGTGACGAAAAGTTTGTGGCTTACGCGAATGTATTACCCGCAAGGCTTGTGAAATCACGGCCTTTTCCAAGGCACCACCTCCGACGGAGCCGTGAATGGAGCCATTTGCTCTCACCAGCATCTTTGCACCAACAGTACGCGGCGTTGATCCCCGAGACTGCACTATAATACACAAAGCTGCTTGTTCGTTTGCCCGAATTAAATCGGCAATCAGCGTAGACCACTCCATTTTCAATGTTAAAGGTACTTAAAGTCCGGTGCTGAATCCAACCCGAAAATTTTCTGGGAATTTTATATATTTATAGGTTAAAAGCACCCTGGATGGAAAACAAGAATTCTCCCATGAAAAGCGCCATTTCGCTGGCCAAAGCGGGTTTAGACGCCAATAAAGGCGGGCCTTTCGGTTGCGTTGTGGTAAAAAACGGAGAAATTGTCGGAAGAGGATCCAACAGCGTGACATCGACCAATGACCCGACCGCCCATGCCGAGGTCGTCGCCATACGAGATGCCTGCCGTAACCTGAACACCTTTCAGCTGGACGGCTGTGAGCTATATACCAATTGTGAGCCTTGTCCGATGTGCCTCGGTGCGATTTATTGGGCACGACCTGACAAAGTCTA
>Ga0315906_10007674_pt1 | contig 13091 bp, 13 predicted proteins | sample LakEriMetagenome_4_FD_203526 | JGI IMG/M metagenome (GOLD analysis project Ga0315906, IMG submission 203526) | Freshwater fungal communities from buoy surface, Lake Erie, Ohio, United States - Buoy 2 MA122 | ecosystem: Environmental > Aquatic > Freshwater > Lake > Lake biofilm | place: USA...
AGTTGTATTCGATTCTAAAGCCAAGTCAGGGGCACAGTCTCCCACGGTCACTATCCAGGCTAATACAAATCCCTCAGTGACCAGACTCTCATTGAAAGGTACCGTAACTTCAAGCGGGACAGCTCAGACTGGACCAGTGAATAGATAAGCCATGTTAAGTTACATTCTTGCACAAGCCGCTGGAGGCGGTTCAAGTATTCTTGGACAGGTCTTTTTGTTTGGGTCTATTATTCTGATTATGTATTTCTTTATGATCCGACCACAGCAAAAGAAACAAAAAGAGACCAAGAAGTTTATCGATGAAATAAAAAAAGGAGACGATGTGGTCACCATTGGAGGGATCCATGGCAAAGTATATAGCGTAGAAGGCGATACCGTGCTTCTAGAACTTGACAAAGGCCTTAAGGTCAAATTAGAAAAGTCGGCTATATCTTTGGATTTCTCCAAAAAATCGGGTACAACCAAATAAAATCCCCTTGCCAGATTCAAAGAAATCTTCCTGGAGAATTTCATCAAGAAAACTCTCTAATCTAAAAGTGGTAGTCCTATGTTGTGTAGCGGCTACCACTTTTTGGATTTTAAATGCCCTGAACAAGGACAATTACAATACCATCGTAGATTATCCGCTACAATGGGACTTTGATCAAGATAACTATGTGGCCGTAAAGCCACTTCCTAAAAGTATTCAAATACAAATTTCAGGAAATGGTTGGGATTTGTTGCGCAAGTATTTCAATTTTAGCGCCCCCCCTTTTCCCATTTTGCTAGCCAAGCCGGCAGATAAAAACTATATCCTTACTGCAGACATCCAAAGAGCACTCAGTGAGTTTATCGCACCTACCTATTTAGAGAATATTTTAGAAGATTCCATAATTTTCCAAATTGACCCCATTATCAAATCAAGCTTAACGCCATACTTAGATACTACGGCCTACTCCTTGGATAAGCATGTAGAGTTAGATGGACAAGTGAGGTTTACTCCTGATAAAGTGGAAATAAGAGGCCCCTCATCTCTAGTGGAAGCCTACCAAGGAAAATTTCCAATATCCCTTAATGAAAGGGGTATAAAAAATAATTTTTCGGCAAAAGTCACTCTTGAGTTGGAGGATAAAGTTGTAGAACTAGTTCAAATCAACCCAAGTACCATTCAGGTAGATTTCAAGGTACTTACTTTTCTGGAGGGAAATAAACGTCTAAAAATCAAGAAACTAAACTTCCCGAAAAATGTAAGCCTCAGCAACGAGGAATTGATTCCCGTTATTACCTATTTGGTAGAAGAATCCAAAGCAAAAGGCTTGGCTGAAATGGAATTTGAAGCGGTACTGGATTACAAAAAAAGAAATAGAGCAGACAGTACCTTGAAAATAACTCTTAACCCAGCTCCAAGTTACTTAAAAGATATTCGAATAGACCCCCCTCAAGTGAAACTTCGGTATGACTAATCCAAAAACACTCCGAATCGGCGTGACAGGAGGCATTGGGTCAGGAAAATCTACTGTCTGCAAGGTATTTTCTCTACTTGGCATACCTATCTACGCTGCCGATGAACAAGCCAAGAGGCTTATGACAAAGGAAGAAGGTCTTAAAAAAAAGATTTTAAGCGCTTTTGGCTCCAAGGCTTACACCGTGGAAGGGGAACTCAACCGATCATTTTTAGCAAACACTGTTTTTTCAGACCCTGAGAAGCTTGAAAGTCTGAATGCACTGGTGCATCCTGCAGTAGCAGCTGATTTTGATGCCTGGGCTAACACACAAACTAGTCCCTATGTCATCAAAGAGGCAGCCTTACTCTTTGAAACGGATGCTGTAAAGCAACTAGATTATGTGATCAATGTAAGTTCCCCTCTAAAAATACGAATGAATAGAGTCCTCCTCCGAGATCCACATCGCTCAGAAATGCAAGTCAATCAAATTATTGACCAACAACTTCCTGACGAACAAAAAAACGAGAGAGCAGACTTTATCGTCAAAAACCAGGAAAATAAGTTGATCATACCACAGGTACTAGACCTCCACAACAAGCTCTGTGCACTTTCTCAAAAGGGATAGTCCCTTGAAATAGGATGTCCCTAAAAAAATAGGGGGGCAACATCTTCTTTACTCTTCCTCAGATGCTATCAAATCCCAAATAGGAATGCAAAACCTTTGGCATCTTAATTCCATGGGGAGTTTGATTGTTTTCCAAGATAGCTGCTACAATCCTTGGCAAGGCCAATGCACTCCCGTTTAGAGTATGTGCCAATTGAGGTTTTTTATCTTCTTCCTTCCAGCGTAACTTCAATCGGTTGGCTTGGTAGGTCTCAAAATTAGAAACCGAGCTTACTTCTAGCCAACGTTCTTGAGCAGCAGAATACACCTCCATATCATAAGTCATGGCAGAGGTAAAGCCCATATCTCCTCCGCAAAGTCGAAGGACCCGATAAGGTAGTTCAAGCTTGTTCAACAAGCCCTGTACATAGGAGCTCATTTCTTCCAAAGCAGCATAAGATGCTTCGGGATGGGTAATTTGGACAATCTCCACCTTGTCAAATTGGTGTAGCCTATTTAGGCCTCGAACATGAGCCCCCCAAGAGCCCGCTTCCCTTCGAAAGCAAGGGGTATATCCTACGTTCTTGATGGGAAGATCGCTACGGTTGACAATCACATCCCTGTACAAATTGGTAATGGGTACTTCTGCGGTGGGAATCAAGTACAATTGATCGGCTTGGGCAAAGTACATCTGCCCTTCCTTGTCAGGCAATTGCCCCGTTCCATATCCTGAATCCTCATTGACAAGGATGGGAGGTTGCACTTCAAGATAGCCTTGAGCTTGTGCTTGATCTAGAAAAAAATTAATCAAGGCCCGTTGTAGCCTTGCCCCTTTCCCTTTGTAGACAGGAAATCCAGCTCCAGTAATTTTTACTCCAAGATCAAAATCAATTATGTCGTACTTTTTGATTAATTCCCAATGAGGCAGTTTTCCCTCAAAAAGGGCAGGTATCACTCCCTCTTGCTTTACTACCTCATTATCTTCTGCCGATTTCCCTGCTGGCACGGTCTCCTGAGGCACGTTGGGCAAGGTGTATAACAGCGCTTTTAACTGTTGCTCCACATGCTCATGCTGATCCTCCACATCCTTGATTTGTCCTTTGATCAGGGTGGTTTTTTCTCTAATAGCTGTGGCTTCAGCTTGCTTTCCTTCTTTCATCAAAACACCAATCTCCTTGGATATCGTATTGGATTCTGCTTGCAATTGATCCCTTTGGGTTTGACAAGCTTTTCTTTTATCGTCCAAAGCAAGTACCTGCTGCAAGGTGTTTTCTACCTGAGGCAGGTTTCTTTTTTGTAGCCCAAGAAGGACTTGATGGTAGTTTTCTCGGATATGTTGAACTAAAAGCATGAAGAAAATTGGGATTTAAGATCCAAAGATAAGCACTTATCGGACAAAGACCGTCTTGGTGCTGCTAGAGAAAGGTCCATCTAATTCCTTGTTGTCCTTTCGAAGCAATTGAATTTTAAGTTGATGGTCTCCTTTTGGAAGATTAGTAATTCGGATAGAATTAGGCGAAGTAACTTCGGTACTGTCTCCACCGATGAGGACCTTTACTTTCAAATTATCCAATGCCAAGTCTCCTCCCAAAATCAAAAAATCGAGTAAAAGAGGCTCTCCAAAAGCCAAAATTTGTCCATTTTTTGGAAGATTTACAGCTATATAAGGTTCTGCAGAATAGGGGAAAGCTCGAGAGTCACCTACCATAAAATCCCGATCCACATAATTTCCAAAATTTTTGAGTGCAAATCCCTTTTCATCTACCAAATAGGCAACTACTCGGTAAGTGCCTCGAGTCAATTCTTTTTGGAAAATTGGCGAGGAATATCCCTCTGGATCACTTCCATTCAAAATCATCCTAAGCCTAGGACTAGAGGTAGAGGCAGCCCGGAGAGGGAAATTTTTTACATTAAACTCAAAGGGGACCTTGCCTGGTTTAAAAATTTGATTTCCTAGTGGAGTGTATAGCTCTACCATGGCATCGGGATAAAAGGCCAATGAATCCATGCTACTAAAAGAAAGCTGAAGCGAATCTGAAGTAGCTTGGACCACTTGTACACTATCTTGAGCAGTTTGCGCCCTCTCCTTGTTGTCAGCAGCACAAGAACTCAGTAATAAAGAAAAGACCACAAAGGAAAAAAGGATTTTATTCATGAAATCTCCAAGATTGATACTAAAGATATTTATTTTTGAAGAATTCAAGTGAAGTATTACGTAAACTACCCTCTTCTATGGACATCTTATTTGATGAAGTTCCAAGTCTAGATCTCGCAGATTTCACATCTGGTAATCCGGATAAAAAAAATGCCTTTGTAAAAAAACTGGGTGAAGCCTATCAAAATATTGGTTTTGTGGCTATCAAAAATCATGGTCTTTCTCAGGAGCTACAAGACAGATTGTATGCCTCCATTACTTCCTTTTTTTCTCTCCCCGATGAAGTAAAAGGAAAATACGAAAAACCTGAAATTGGTTATCAAAGAGGTTACACGGGAAAGGGCAAGGAACATGCCAAAGGAAGGAATACTGGTGATTTGAAAGAATTTTACCATGTAGGTCAGGAAGTTTCTTTGATTCCTGACGCTGATCCAGTAAAATCTGAATATCCTGAAAACCTTTGGCCAGAAGAAATACCAAACTTTAAGCAAGATGCTGTGGAAGCTTACCAGACCTTAGAGTATGCTGGCAGACAAATGCTCAAAGCTATTGCCCTGCATTTGGGTTTGGAAGAGTCCTATTTTGAAGACAAGGTGATTCGTGGCAATTCTATCCTTCGGCAAATCCATTATTTTCCTATTGATAATCCTGATGCGGTCCCTGCAGATGCGGTTAGAGCCGCAGAACACGGAGACATCAATTTGATCACCTTACTTATGGGAGCAAGCGCAGATGGACTACAAGTCCTTCGAAAAGATGGAAAATGGATTCCCATCACAGCACTCCCAGATCAATTGGTAGTCAATGTTGGGGACATGCTGGAGCGACTTACCAACAAAAAACTCAAGTCAACCATCCATCGGGTGGTCAATCCCCCACGTGAAAAGATGCATACCAGCCGATATTCCATTCCCTTTTTCATGCATCCACGGTCCGAGATGGATCTTTCTTGCCTAGACAGTTGCATTTCCGGAGCCCACCCGAAGCAATTTCCAGACATTACAGCAGGAGAATTTCTTGAGGAAAGGCTTCGTGAATTAGGCTTAAGAAAATAACATGTCCGTTCGTAGGGTCAGATACTACGTTTTTTTAAAGGATATTCTTACCCTATCGCTTACTGCATTTGGGGGGCCTCAAGCCTTATTGGCCATGATTTTAGAAAGAATGGTCAATAAGAGAGGTTATATTCAAGAGGAGGAATTATGGGAACTTAATGCTCTTTGCCAAATGCTCCCAGGTCCAGCTTCTACCCAATTGATTACCGCCATAGGTTTACGAGTAGGTGGACCCAAACTCGCTTACCTCACCCTATTGGTCTGGATCCTACCGGCTACCTTGGTGATGATTTCGGCGGCTATTCTAATAGATTTTTTAAAAGAAAAAACCCCTGGGGCACTAAATTTTGCCCAATTTATACAGCCTATGGCCATAGGTTTTATCATTTTTGCTGCGCAAAAAACCATAGGTAAAACAGTAAAAAGTACAGAGGCTACCATCCTGATGCTGTTGGCAGCCTTTGTTAGTTTTTTCTACAGTTCCCCTTACCTATTTCCAATCATGCTTCTTCTGGGAGGCCTTAGCACTGCAATCAAGTACAAAAATCAACCCAAGGTAGAAGAGGACAAATCCCTTCAAATCAAGTGGAGCAATTTTTACCTATGGGCCGGAGTTTTGTTGAGTGCTGCCATAGCTGGGGCCATCACCAAAAACCAAAGCATTATTCTTTTTGAAAATTTTTATAGAAACGGAAGCTTAATTTTCGGTGGAGGTCAAGTGCTGGTACCCTACCTGTATACTGAGTTTGTAGACTTTAAAAAATTTCTCTCTTCTGAGGAGTTTTTAACAGGGTATGCCATTTCTCAAGGTATTCCTGGCCCTACCTTTTCGATTGCCTCCTATATTGGAGCCCTTTCCATGAGGGATTTGGGGATAGGGGGATTTGTCCTAGGCGGGCTGATTGGGAGTGCTGGGATTTTCCTCCCTGGCATCTTCATGATTTTCTTCGTCATTCGTTTTTGGGACCAACTCAAGCTATATAGACCTGTAAGGGCTGCGCTAGAAGGGATCAATGCGGTCTCATGTGGAATGCTAATCGCCGCTGCCTACTTGCTGTTTGAGCCTCTTGAAGCTAATTTTATTCATATTTTCTTTATTCTGAGCACCTATTCCTTACTTCAATTCACCAAAATATCCTCTCCTGTCATCGTTACTGGAGGTATTTTTCTCGGAATTTTGGCTCAGTACTTTTTTTCTTAAGTGCCTTATTTAAGTAGAAGTAACAAGATACCCTTCAAAACCGTTTTGTGTTTAGATTGGAATTCCTAACTTTCTTTCATGCAAGCTTCAGAATTTATAGATCATCAGGTTCCTGTGCTTAAAAAAACCGATGTTGTAGGTACAGCATTGAGCTGGATGGAAGAACTCCGTGTAGATGCCTTACCTGTCACAGATTGCAGGAAGTTTTTGGGATTTGTGGACCAAGAAGTGCTGGAAGAACTGCCCAATTCTTTGGAGACTTTGGACCAGGTACCTTTGGAAAATTCATCTTGCTGGGTTATTGAAGGAAAGCACCTTTACGATCTCCTAGGTGTTGCATATACTCATCATTCCAAATGGGTGGCTGTAGTAGATCGTAACATGCAATATCTTGGAGTAGTCCCTATAGAGAAAGCCATTGAAACTATAGTAAAAGACTTATCAGCCCATATTGAAGGGAGTGTTCTTTCCCTTTCTATGCAAATCAAAGAATATCAACTTTCAGAAATTGCAAGGCTAGTGGAGTCTGAAAATGCAAAAATCCTGAGCTGCCTAGTATCTTCAAATCCTATTGACTCCACTGCCATTGAGGTGATCATAAAGTTAGATAAAGTGGATGTGCGCCATATCAAAGCCACCCTAGAGCGATTTGGCTATAGGGTAAGGGAGTATTTTCGAGAAGATGCCGCTATTTCCACAGAAGAAGAGCGAATCGGCAATTTGCTCAGATTTTTAGATATTTAAGTCATGAATGTAGCCTTGCACGGGCTTTCCCTGAAAGCAGAATTTTTGCCAGCCATTCGTGGGCTATTCACCCAACTTCACTCTTTGGGAATCGAGGTACGTCTTACCCCTGCATTAGAAACTCAACTCCAATTGCTTGGTCTCCCTTTGCCAACCTATAAGGTATTGAATCAGCAAGAAGATTATGTTGGTCTTGATTTTATGCTCTCTATCGGTGGAGACGGAACACTTTTGGATACCGTATGCCTGGTAGGAAGTAAAGAAATCCCCATTTTGGGATTAAATACTGGAAGACTTGGATTTTTGGCCACCGTGGCTACCAACAAAATTGAAGAGGCCATCCTTCAATTGGCCAAGGGCAATTTCCAACTAGAATCAAGGACCCTTCTGTCTCTACATAGCTCGAAAAAAATTTTTAACGGAATGAATTTCGCTCTTAATGAATTTACAATTCATAAAAAAGACACTTCTTCCATGATCACAGTACATACCTATATCGACGGTATGTACCTCAACTCTTATTGGTCAGACGGGCTCATTGTAGCTACACCCACAGGCTCTACGGGATATTCATTGAGTTGTGGAGGACCTTTGATTACTCCTGGAGCAAAGAATTTTGTAATTACCCCTGTAAGTCCTCATAATCTTAATGTACGTCCCATCATCGTTTCTGATGAGTCCGAAATCAGTTTCGAAATCGAGGGCAGAACAGATAAGTTTATGATCTCTTTAGATTCAAGGTCGACGAGTATTTCTTCAGAAGTGAAATTAACAGTAAAAAAAGAAGTCTTTTGTGCAAAATTAGTGAAATTGCCTACCTACCATTTCTTTGATACCCTGAGACAAAAGTTAAATTGGGGTTTGGATATGAGAAATTAAAAAATTTAACGCTGGAGCTTAACAATAATTAACCCTCTACATACCTATCTTCATTTTTTAAACGTTTGGTCCTGTATAACTTGCATCGTCTTGAAAAAAGTCAACTCTAAGCGTATTATTCTATTGCTAGTTGCCTGTCTCTTGGCTTACGCTCCTTTATACTCTGGCTTTGCACAAAGTTATGAAGTTGGGGCGGGCATAGGAACAGCAGTCTATTCGGGAGATATGCTACGCAAGATTGACTATGGCCAAAATGGCCTTCAAGGAACGTTATTTGGCAAGAGAAATTTTGACAATGTGTGGAGCTTAAGGCTTGGAGTAAATATGGCTGAGCTAATGGCTGCCGATAGCATTCGGCCCATTGACGCAGTAGCATCACTTCGAAATGCACACTTCAAGGGGCGAGTCACCGAACTATCGGCTATCATGGAGTTTAATTTCCTAGATTTTGTCAACCATAAGAGTGAATTTAGGTATTCTCCCTATGCTTTTTTTGGAGTTGGCATGTCTTTCTTATCGGCAGACGGTCGAGTAAACGCTAGCCTACCTGTTGAACCCTACGAGGTTTCCACAGTAGTTATTCCTTTTGGAGGCGGGATAAAGTACATGCTCTCCGAAAACCTTACCCTCGGATTAGAACTTGGATTCAGGCCAAGCCTTTCGGATTACCTAGACAAACTAGACAGTTCCCTTCCGGCACAATCTAGGTATGCCCTTCCACTAGATCCTAAAAGCAAAGTTCTTCCGGAAGGATTAACTTATGGCAATCCTTACACGAAAGATTGGTATTATTTTATAGGGCTTACCCTAAGCCATACCCTCACCAAGGCCAGGTGCTACACCTATTAATTAATTGCAGCGTAGGGGGATTTATTGAAAAAGAAATCCCATTTTTGTACCTCCAAAAAAGTAGTTTTCTTAGCCACTAAAATGAAGGAAACCTTAGATCGGAGCAATTTACCAAGACACATCGCTATCATCATGGATGGGAATGGGCGCTGGGCTAAAAAGAAAGGAGCCATGCGCATTTTCGGGCATAGAAATGCCATACAAGCGGTGCGTGAGTCCATAGAAGGAGCGGCAGAGTTGGGTATTGAATACCTTACCTTATTTTCTTTTTCTACAGAAAATTGGTCCCGCCCTCAGGAAGAAGTAAAAGCTTTGATGGAATTACTTGTCCAAACCATCCTTGCGGAAGTTTCGCAAATGATGAAAAATAATATCCGTTTGAATGCCATTGGAGATTTGGCAAGTTTGCCTGGTCAGGCTCATGAAAAATTGGTAGAAACCATGCAAAAAACTTCTACCAATACCGGGTTGACTGTTACCTTAGCTTTGAGCTACAGCGGACAGTGGGAACTTACCGAAGCTGCCAAACGCATTGCTCAAAAAGTCTCTGAAGGTAAATTAAAACCTGAAGAAATCAGTCAAGAAACCTTGGCCAATCATTTGGATACGGCAGGAATCCCTGATCCAGAGCTCATGATTCGCACAAGTGGTGAATTTAGAATTAGTAATTTTCTGCTTTGGCAGTTGGCCTACACGGAAATGGTTTTTACCCCCGTACTTTGGCCAGATTTTAGAAAAGAAGACCTTTTTGCTGCGATAGATGATTTTCAAAAGAGAGAAAGAAGATTTGGAAAGACTGGCGAACAAGTAAACTCGTAAGCGTTGATGAAAAGAAGTATACTCCTTCTGTTGTGTTTGATATGGACCGTAAGTGCCCTCGCGCAGATTCGCTTGGGCCAAAGTAGGTATGCCTCGCCAAAGCCTATCAATATTTTAGAATTAAACTATGCCAAACCTCAGAAATTTAGAATAGCAGGCATTAAAGCCGTGGGGCTTTCTACTTTAGATGAAGTCGCCATCATCTCCTTGTCGGGATTGAAAGTGGACGATCGCATTGAGGTGCCAGGAGATGCCATTTCTGGTGCACTCAAGAAATTGTGGGGGCAAGGAATTATCGGAGATGTCAAAATCCTGGTGACCAAAATCGAGGGAGAAGACATTTACCTGCTTCTTGACCTCACCGAGCGCCCAAGATTTTCTCGCGTAGAATTTTCAGGGATCAATAAAACGCAGGAGGGAGAACTTCGGGATAAAGTAAATATTAGGGGCCGTGTGGTCAGAGACGATGTGCTCAATACGGCCAAGAGAAACATAGAAAAATATTACCTAGACAAAGGCTACCTCAATACAGAAGTAAAAATCATTCAGGATCGAGATACTACCTTACCCAATAGTGTAAAGCTTCGCTTTGACATAGACCCAAAATCAAAGGTCAAAATCAATGAAATTGCTATTTATGGCAACAATGAAATCTCCGATAGAGCGATCAAGGGTAAATTAAAGAAAACAAAAGAGCACGCGCGGGTGGCCATATTCAAAGATTTCTACTCCCGTATCTTGGATGCAGACGCAAAAAGCATTTCTACTTCTGTCTTCAATACCCAGCAAGCTTCAGGAGAACAAGTCAATCAATACATCCACAAAAATTTCAAATTGAATTTTTTCAATGGGTCCAAATTTATCCCTAAAGAATATAGAAGCGACAAAGAAAAAGCCATCACATTCTACAATAGCAAAGGATTTAGGGATGCAAAAATCTTAGAAGATTCCGTCTATGATTTTACAGAAAACAAGATCAACATCGATATCTCTTTAGAAGAAGGCAGAAAATATTACTACCGAAACATCACCTTTACCGGAAATTACATTCATGAGGATGAGGTACTACTGGCCAAATTAGGTATTCAAAAAGGAGACGTTTACGATAAAGAAAAACTAGACAAACGACTCAACTATGATCCTCAAAAAGGAGATGATGTAAGTTCCTTATACCAAGACAACGGTTATTTATTTTTTAGTATTGATCCTGTGGAAATCAATGTTTCTGGCGATTCTATTGATTTAGAAATGCGAATTTTTGAAGGGCCGCAAGTGACAGTCAATAGCGTGGGCATTAAAGGAAATGACCGTACCTCTGACCACGTGGTCATGCGTGAAATTCGAATTCTTCCAGGTCAAAAATTCAACCGCAGTCTTTTGGTAAGGACCATTAGAGAGCTTTCTACCCTTGGGTATTTTGACCCAGAAAAAATCAATCCTGACCTAAGACCTAATTTTGAAAGTGCCACCGTAGACATCACCTTTGAATTGGAGGAGCGACCCAATGACCAAATTGAGTTATCCGGAGGCTGGGGAGGATTTTTTGGATTTGTAGGTACTGTAGGATTGGTTTTCAATAATTTCTCCATCAAAAATATTGGGGATTTTAGCAAGTGGGATCCACTTCCTGTTGGGGATGGTCAAAAACTATCTCTACGCGTTCAAGCTAATGGTCAAGCATTTCAAAACTACTCCCTGTCCTTGAGTGAACCTTGGTTTGGTGGAAAAAAGCCAAACTCTCTAAGCTTTGCATTCAATCATTCGGTACAGCGTCAGGTAGATTACTTTAACCAAGCCGGAGGAGGAGATTTGGGTTCTTTCAAAATTACCGGAGTCACCTTAGGCTTATCCAGAAGAATTACCTGGCCAGACGATTACTTTAGCATCAGTAACTCTCTTCAATTCCAAAACTATGAATTCAATCAATTCGGCACCTCTTTTGGATTAAGCTATGCTACAGGAAATTCAAAAAGTGTTGTTTTAAACACTACAATAGCGAGAAACAACGTAGACAATACCATTTACCCTAGGCAGGGGTCTAATATTATTTTGTCTATGAATTTGACTCCTCCCTATGCTAGCTTAAATAATAATTTAAACGAAGAATCTCAAGATCAGGACAAATACAAGTGGCTAGAGTACCACAAGTGGATGTTTGATGCCTCCTTCTACACCCCTGTTTTTGGTTCCCCCAAATGGGTAGCAAGTGCACGAGCCCATATGGGTTTCTTGGGTTCTTACGGAAATAAACTGGGAATTATCCCTCTCGAACGCTTTGTCATGGGGGGAGACGGAATGAACTTCAATAACTTTGCGCTTGGGCAGGAAATCATTGGTTTAAGAGGCTACGAAAATCAATCCATCACCCCAGGGAGAAGTACTCGAGGCACTGCCAATCCCGACCCTTACGGTGGAGTGGTATACAACAAATACGTCATGGAATTGAGATTTTTAGTATCTCCAAATCCCTCTGCTACTATCTTCTTATTGACCTTTGCCGAAGCAGGAAATAACTGGGGCGATTACAAGGATTTTAATCCCTATAACCTCAATAAATCAGCAGGTGTAGGTGCTAGAATATTTATGCCTGCCTTCGGATTGTTGGGTGTCGATTGGGGCTATGGATTTGATCCCATCCCTGGCACCCTACAGCGCAGTGGACCTAAATTCCATTTTACGATCGGACAGCAGTTTAGATAATCTTTTCGTTTGACGATCGTTTGTTAAATAATGTTAGGAAAATCCCACATTTCATCCCTTAGAATAAAGCAAAATAGAAAGTAAGGCATGAATAAATCATTGAAAATTGTACTTTTACTTTTCCTTGTAGGGGTTTCTGAGCCAGTATTTGCCCAAAAATTTGGATATATTGATTCAGAATATATTCTCAATAAGCATCCAGATTACAAACTCGTGCAAGAGGAATTAAAAAAATTGAGTGAGGAATGGAAAAAAGAGGCACAAAGTTTGGACCAAGAAATAAAAGAGCTTTCCGCTCAACTTAAAGCAGAAGAAGTATTGCTCACGGAGGAGATGTATCAAAAAAGGATGGAGCAAATCAAAGCAAAGCAAAAGGCTTCGCAAGAGTTTAATAGCCGAATATTTGGAATTGATGGAACCTACTACCAGAAACAAGCAGAGCTCCTTCAACCTCTCCAATCTAAAATCTACGATGCCATAGAACGGGTGTCTAGAAAAAATAACCTTGCTGTTCTTTTTGATAAAGCGGCAGGGCCCTCGGCAATTATTTATACAGATCCAAGACACGATTATTCAGAATTTGTCTTGGAGGAATTAGGAATTGAAGACAACAATTAAATAAAAAAACGATGAAAGTAAATGTTCTTTTAGCCACTCTAGC
>Ga0315906_10007676_pt1 | contig 13089 bp, 9 predicted proteins | sample LakEriMetagenome_4_FD_203526 | JGI IMG/M metagenome (GOLD analysis project Ga0315906, IMG submission 203526) | Freshwater fungal communities from buoy surface, Lake Erie, Ohio, United States - Buoy 2 MA122 | ecosystem: Environmental > Aquatic > Freshwater > Lake > Lake biofilm | place: USA: Lake...
TTAGTCCGATTTTTAGGTATATGCCCTAAAATGCTTTAATGCAATGGCTGATGATGGATACAGCCTCCTGGATTTGATCCTGATTGATCAGAAGCGGGGGAGCAAGCCTGATTTTATCCCCATGGGTAGGCTTGGCCAGTAATCCGTTTCGCATCAGCTGCAAACAAAGGTTCCATGCGGCCTCCTTGTCTTGGTGATTGATGACAATAGCGTTCAATAACCCTCTCCCTCTTACTAGTGATAACATGGGATGATCAACCTGTTGCAGTTCTTTTCTGAACAACCTTCCCATTTGTGCAGCATTCTCCATGAGGTTTTCTTCCTGAAGCACTTTCAGTGAAGTGATGGCTACCCGGCAAGCCAGCGGATTGCCTCCATAGGTGCTTCCGTGTTCTCCCGGCTTGATGGTAAGCATCACCTCGTCGTCGGCAAGCACAGCACTCACCGGCATGGTGCCGCCGCTGAGCGCTTTACCTAATATCACCATGTCAGGTCTGACCTGCTCCTCATGACAGGCCAGCAAATGTCCGGTTCTTCCCAGGCCGGATTGTATCTCATCGGCAATCATCAGTACTCTATATTGGTCGCACAGTGCTCGTATTTTTTTATAATACCCATCATCCGGAACTACCACCCCTGCTTCTCCCTGTATGGGCTCAAACAAGAAGGCCGCGACATGAGGATCTTGTAATGCTTTTTCCAATGCCTCGGTATCGTTGTAAGGAATGATTTCAAATCCCGGAAGATAGGGGCCGAAGTTTTTCTTCGAGCCTTCGTCTGTGCTGTAAGAGATCACTCCCAATGTTCTTCCGTGAAAGTTGTGTTCACAAACAATGATGCGTGCCATATTTTCAGGAATGCCCTTTACCTCGTAAGCCCATTTTCGGCTCAGCTTCATGGCGGTTTCCACAGCCTCTGCCCCCGTATTCATCGGCAATACCCTGTCATAGCCGAAAAGCCCGGTGATATACTCTTCATATTCCCCAAGCGCATCATTGTAAAAAGCCCTGGAGGTGAGGGTGAGCTTGCCGGCTTGTTCAATCAGGGTATCGATGATGCGAGGATGACAGTGTCCTTGATTGACCGCGGAATAACCGCTAAGAAAATCATAATAGCGTTTGTCGTCCACGTCCCATACCTGTACGCCGGAGCCTCTTTTCAAAACAACAGGAAGCGGATGGTAATTATGCGCTCCGTATTTTTCTTCCAGCGCTATATATTTGTCAGTGGTGGTACTCACCTCAATGGTTGAATGCATATTTGAAAAAATAAGTTGAAAGGTTAGATGTAAAGAACGGGAAGACTCGGGCAGGAAACTGCCCGCAACATCATCATTAACTTCGATGATTCAGCCAATCCAGATTGGCCCGCAGAAATGCTATGGATGAATTCGGTTTGATGAGTTAAAATTAATCAATCAAATCCATTTATGAAAATAATGGGAGGGGAAGGTTATGGTTTTCTCCTCGTTGAATAAACCGTAAATCGAGCTGCCGCTGCCGCTCATAGAGGCATAAATGGCCCCGTTTTCATAAAGATTTTCTTTGATTTCCGCTATGGTTGGATAGGAAGGGAAAATGCTGGCTTCAAAATCATTCACGATATAAGTGCTCCAGTCCTTGACCGGTAATCTGATCAGCTCTGAAAGGCTCTTTCTTTCAGTCTTTATCAGGTTCAGCCCTGCAAAAGCCTTGGCTGTTTCAATCCCGATTCCGGGATGTATGAGCAATAACTTGTATTGGCTTAAATCCAGAAGAATAGGTTCTAATTTTTCTCCACGTCCGCTTGCCAGGCAGGGTTGATTCTTGATGAAAAACGGACAATCGCTGCCAAGCATCAGGGAGTACCGTAGCAAATCCGCTTCTTCCAGGTTCAGGTTGAATTTTTCATTCAGCAAGATGAGGGTGAAGGCGGCATCCGATGAACCTCCCCCTAGTCCTGCCCGATCCGGTATGACCTTGTGAAGATGAATACGGCAATGGGGGATCTGAGGATGATCATGCTTCAAGAGCCTGAAGGCTTTCAGGCAAAGATTGTCTTCGGCTTTGCCCTCAATTTTGTTGCCAGACTGTGTGAACATTGTTTCGGTAAGGCTCCCATCTTCGATAATCTCCAAACCGTCCTTCAGACCGATAGGATAGAAGATTGTCTCCAGTTCATGATATCCGTCCGCTCTTTTGCCGAGGATATGCAATCCAAGATTGATTTTGCAGTTGGGGAATAGTACCATTCAGGTGAAGGATGGGGATTGTATTACTTCTGTTGTCTGCTGTTAATCTCATCCCTGATGGCAATGGCGCGCAGGTAGTCTTCATTTTCCAAAACCTCTTTCAGCAAGGCTTCCAGCTCGTCCAGGGTCTTGTTCTTCAGGTTGTCTCCCGGACCGGCAGTGCTGGTAGATCTGGATTCTTCTCCGCTTTCGAGTGCGGGTCTGTTTTCTTCCTCCATGCTTACTCCGGCCTGACTTAAGATATTTTCATAAGTATAGATGGGGCAGCCGAATCTCACTGCCAATGCAAGTGCATCCGAAGTGCGGGAGTCTATTTCAATGGTCTCCTTTTCAGAACTACAGACCAGTTTTGAGAAAAATATACCTTCCTGCAAATCATTGATGATGATTTCGTGCAAATCAACGTTGAAAGCAAGCATGAAGTTTTTCATCAGGTCATGGGTGAGTGGTCTGCTGGGATTCATTCTCTCCAGTGCCACAGCGATAGCTTGTGCTTCAAATCCTCCAATCACTATGGGCAGTCTTCTCATGCCATTCATTTCTCCCAAAACCACCGCATATGAATGCGTTTGGGTGATACTGTGAGACAAGGCTACAATTTCAAGTTCTATTTTCTTCATGCCCATGGCAAGGGGTTTCAACAAATATACTCAAATAAATAAGGCTTGCATGTCTCTGCTATCAGGCAGTTTTCAACTTGCGAACGGCCTCAATGATTTTAGGCATCACCTCAAATGCGTCACCCACGATGCCATAGTCGGCCGCTTTGAAGAAGGGTGCCTCCGGATCCTTATTGATGACCACGATGGTCTTGCTTCGGTTTACGCCCGCAAGATGCTGGATGGCTCCTGAAATACCGATGGCTATGTAAAGGTTTGGTGCAATGGCGATGCCGGTCTGACCTACATGCTCATGATGAGGCCTCCAATGAATATCCGCAACAGGTCTGCTGCACGCGGTTGCAGCACCCAATAATCCCGCTAGTTCTGTTACCAGCCCCCAATTTTCAGGACCTTTCAGTCCTCTTCCTCCGCTGACAACGATATCGGCTTCTGTCAGGGAGATTTCGCCGCTTACTTTTTCCGTTTTTACTTTTTCAACAACAGCTGCTGGCGCGCTTCCTGAAAATGTCACTACTTCGGCGGATCCGGAACCCGACTCGGTCTTGATTGAATTCGGATTCAGGCAAATGATTTTTTTATCGGTTTGAATGGCAATATGGGCGAAGGCCTTTCCGCTGAACACGGATTTCTTTACCACAAATCCCTGGCTTAAATCCGGTAAGGCCACAGCGCCTGTTACCAGGCCGGCTTTCAATTTCACACTTAGTCTCGGAGCCACATTCTTTGAAAAACTGTTATTTGAAAATATGATTACAGAGGCATTGGTGGCGACAACGGCGGAAGCGATCACGGAGGCTCCCGCAGCGGCATCATATAAGCAGGCATCATCCGCCTGGTAATGATGCACTTTGCTGATTCCATAATTACCCAGCTGTTTCAAATCATCCTTGATATTTCCCAGCACCAGCGCCTCGGCAGAGGTACCTGATTTTTCGGCAAGTTGTGCGCCATAACAGGCGGCTTCAAACGAAGATTTTTTTATTTGTCCGTCTGCCTGATCAATCAATACTAGAATAGACATGGTATATGTTAATTAATTAATTGACAATTATATCACCCTGGCTTCCTCATGAAGAATTCTAACCAGCTCTTCCGCCTGGTCAGGTGAAATTAACTTGACACCGGCTTTAGCTGCCGGCAATTCAAAGGCAACGATGGAAGTGAGGCTCTCTGCTGCCACAGGCTCAGTCACCTGAAGGGGCTTTGTTCTGGCGGCCATGATTCCTTTCATATTGGGGATGCGTTGTTCCGCCATCCCTTTTTGACAACTGATAACTGCAGGCATGGGCACCAGGTTGATTTCCTGACCTCCTTCAATCTCTCTAGTCACCTCCAGTTTCCCTTCTTTCAGATTCAATTGAGTGGCCAGTGCCGCATAAGGAACCTCCAGCATCTCAGACAACAGCCCTCCGATGGAAGAACTGTTATAGTCTATGGTCTCTTTTCCGGTCAGCACAAGGTCATAATTACCCTGTTTTGCTACATGCGCGATTTGAGTTGCCACATAAAAACTATCATTACTTTCCGCATTCACCCGAATGCCATCGTCGCCACCCAAGGCGAATGCCTTTCTGATAATCGGGTCACTGTCTGCGCCGCCTACATGCACCAGGCTGATTGTCACGGATGGATCGGCCTCCTTGAGTTCGATTGCCCTGACCAGGCTGTACCACTCATCGTAAGGGTTGATAATCCACTGTACCCCATCGGTGGCGAATTTCGTATTGTTGTCACTGAAGGCTATTTTTGCAGTAGTGTCCGGGGTTTTGCTGATACAGACGAGGATTTTCATGTTTTGACTTTTTCTGTTGCTGATCTGTTCACTGCCTTCTTGTTCAGAGGGCTTAATTTTGCGTGGCAAAGATAGCCCAAATCGTCTGACTCATGAATCGTGTTGAAAAATTGTTGGCCTTCCTGAAGGATAGCCCCCGGGATAGCTTTCTGAATCATGCCCTGGCCCTGGAATATGTTAAGTCAGGACAGGATGCAGAGGCCAAAAGTCTCTTTGAGGGTATCATTGTCCGCGACCCCTCATATACGGGGACTTATTACCATCTGGCAAAACTGTTGGAGCGGCAAGGCCTGATCAGTGAAGCCATAAAGGTTTATGAGCAGGGTTTGATAGAATGTCAAAAAAAGGGGGATCATCATGCAGGTAATGAACTCCGTGCCGCATTGGAGGAACTTGAAAATTAGCCATTCGGGATGAGTCTTATTGAATCTTATAAATTTTATAATCGCAACCTTGGGTTACTTCTGACTGCTGACAAATTATTGCTGGCGGTCAGCGGCGGACCTGACTCCGTGGTCCTTTGTAAGATTTGCGATTTACTGGGATATGATTTTGCCATTGCGCACTGTAATTTTAAATTACGAGGGAAGGAGAGTGACGAGGATGCCGCCTTTGTGAGGAAGCTGGCCGGACAAATGGATGTGCCCTATTTTGAAAAGGAATTTGAAACGGCAACCTTTGCCGCTGATAATGGGTTAGGTATTCAGGATGCTGCGCGAAGGCTCAGGTATGACTGGTTCCGGGAATTGATGAATGAGTCTGTAAATGGATTCAGGTGGTTGCTGACGGCTCATCATGCTGATGACAATGTGGAGACCCTGCTCATGAATTTTTTCAAAGGAACCGGCATCAAAGGCCTTCAGGGTATCCCTTACCGAAATGACTATATTTTGAGGCCGCTTCTCTTTGCCTTCAGGGAAGAAATCATGGCTTTCGCTCTTGAGCATTCATTGTTCTATCGTACCGACTCATCCAATGAAAGTGTAAAATACACCCGTAATTTTTTTAGGCTGGAATTGATTCCTTCCATAGAGAAGGTTTTCCCTTCCGTAAAAAAGAATCTGACAGCCAATATCAGTCGGTTTTCCGAAGTGGGTATATTATATGAAAAGTCTGTAGCCGATATCAAAAAAAAATTGCTACTACGGAAAAATGAGGACTGGTTTATTCCATTGAAAAGGTTGGCCTCGACGAAGGCTCTAAGAAGTGTTACTTTTGAAATCATCAGGGATTTCAACTTTAGCGTGCAGCAAACGGATGAGGTTCTCGGAATGCTGAACGCACAGACCGGCAAATACATTGATTCAGCCACACACAGGCTCCTCATTAATCGCAACTGGATAGTGATCAGTCCCCTCAAACAACAGTTAGCAGGATTTCACCTTATTAGTGCCGAGGCAGGATCGAAACAGGCAGGCTCCCTGCACGTCGAGGTCAAAATCCGTAATAATGATGGTCATATTCACAAGGATAAAAAATACGCCCAGTTGGATATGGATCTGTTGAAATTCCCTTTATTGCTGAGGCCCTGGCGTCCCGGGGATTATTTCTATCCGCTGGGGATGCGAAAAAAGAAAAAAATCAGTCGGTTCCTTACGGATGAGAAGCTGTCGCTGCAAGAAAAATCCGAAACCATGGTGCTCGAGTCGGAGGGAAGAATCATCTGGGTGGCAGGGTGGAGAATGGATGACCGTTTCAAGGTGACTTCAGTTACTAAAACCATATTTCAGCTTTCGCTTTAGCGACCCCAAAGACTTGGATGGCGGAATTCCTCCAAAATTGCCGGCCACAGTCCCCTGTTGAATAAACTGACTAACAGTATGGCATAAACGAATCCAAACAGGGCTCCCCATAGATGTGCGTCATGGTTTACATTGTCGAAGCCCTTCTTGCCCATGTAAATGCAGTAATAAATATAGAGTATGGCGAAAATCAGGAATGAGATCTTCAAGGCGCCATAAAGATAAACCGCCTGCCAGGGCCCGAAAATGACGGAAGCGAAAACTACGGCGGATACAGCTCCGGAGGCGCCCAGCGATCGGTACCCGGGGTCGTTGACGTGCTTGAAGTAGGAGGGCAGGTCGGAAAACACCAATGCGGAAAAATATAAAAGGGAGTATGCGAATGTTCCGCCCAGTCCATAAAAATCAAATATGATTTCAATATTATTCCCGAAGTAATACAAGGTGAACATGTTGAAGAAAAGATGCATGAAATCGGCATGTAAAAAGCCTGAACTGATGAAACGGTAAAATTGCCCTTCTCTTTTTACCCTATATGGCCACATGATATTTTTATTCGTCCAATCGCGATTATAAAAACCCAGCAGGGAGAAAATTACATTCGCAATGATCAAAGTGATGGTGAGCATTTCTCTTTTGTCGCTTTAATGAGGTTATTCGTGATGGTATTTTTCGTTGCGCATGATGGTGCAAGCTCTGTAAACTTGTTCAGCCAAAATCAGTCTTGCCAATTGATGGGGGAACACCAGTTTGGACAGGCTCCAGGTGAAATTGGCCCTTTGTCTTACCGCATCATTGACTCCGTAAGCGCCTCCTATCAGAAAAATGATCTGCTTATGCCTGGCAGCGATCTTCTCCTCCAGCATGGAGGCCAGGCCTTCGCTGTTCAACATTTTGCCCCTCTCATCCAGCAGAATCAGCCAATCGTCCTTTTTCAGGAAATCCATGATCATCTCACCTTCTTTTTTCATCAGGTCTGCCTCTCCCAGCATTCCTGCATTCTTAGGCATGGGGATGATATTCCAGGTCGCAGGGAAATAATGGCCTATCCTCCGAGTGAACATTTCCACCCCCTCTTTGACATAGGATTCATGGTTTTTGCCTATTGACCAAAATTGAAATTTCATTAGCGGAGCTGATTGTTTTGCAATCCCGTCAACAAAATACATTAAATACTAATGTTTTATGAAAATTTACTTAATTTTATCAGTCTGCTACTCCCTTGAAATACAATCGAATCCTTAACCTTTTTTGATCTTTTTTGTTCTACAATAACAGGTCCGGGAAATTCGTTCTATGGGGTCCGTATATCATGTAACTCCGAAACACTGATGAAAAAAAACGAATCAATGCTTTCTTTATCAATTAGCAAGAAGATTTTTGCTTCTTTGGCAGGTATTCTAATCGGCTTGGTAACCCTTGCCCAGATTCCAACAGGCTATTACAATAACGCCCAAAATAAGTCAGGAGAGACGCTTCGCGCCGCACTGAGGGATATAGTCACATCGGGTCATGTGAAACTTCCTTATACCAGCACTTCCTTTGACGTCTGGAATGCTTATCAATATACGGATGTCCGTCCGGGAACCAATATCATCTGGGACATGTATTCGGATAAGCCTTCCAGTTCCCCTAACTATACGTTTACGCTCTATACCAATCAATGCGGTACTGCGGGTGCTGAAGGAGATTGTTATGCCAGGGAGCATCAGGTGCCTAATTCCTGGTGGGGAGGATTGGACAATGCGGCAAATCCGCAGTATACCGACTTGCATCATCTGCCGCCTGCCGACCAGTATGTGAATAATAGAAAGAGCGCCTATCCTATTGGAAGGGTAGGTACTGCCACTTATACCTCCAGCAATGGAAGTAAGCTCGGGCCCTGTAACTGGCCGGGATATACAGGCACCGTATTTGAGCCTATCAATGAATATAAAGGTGACTTTGCAAGAGCCTATCTCTATGTGGCCACCAGGTACATGAATGTAATCAGCTCCTGGGTGACCACTTATACGACTACCGACGCCCAGTATGTATTCAATTCCACCGGTAATAACTTCAAACAATGGTATATCGACATGCTGGTATCATGGCATCTCAATGACCCTGTCAGTCAGAAAGAACTGGATAGGAATGATGCTATTTATTATAACACTCCCCAGCATAACCGAAATCCTTACGTTGATCATCCGGAGTATGTATGTATGGTTTGGTCTACCGGCTATTGCGTGTCAGGCCCTACTATTTCTTCCGTCACCCAGACCCCGACTGCCGTTCTTAGTTCTTCCACGGTGAACGTGTCTGCGAATGTCTCTTCGCAAACATCGGTTGCAGCCGTAACGCTGGAATGGGGTACATCTTCCTCCAGTCTCACTAATCAGATTGACATGAATCTGGTTACAGGATCTGATTATTCCACAGCAACGGCGATACCGGCTCAAGCAGCAGGAACTACCATTTACTACAGGATAGTGGCAGAAGATAATTCTGGTAACATCACTAATTCGACTATCTATAATTATACGGTCCTAAAAACAGAACCGACGAATTATCCGGCTTCTCTTTCTTGCGGAAGTACCACTACCTCTGCCATTAGCTTGACATGGACAGATGCTGCAGGGGGCACCGTTCCCGATGGTTATCTCATTAAAGCCAGTTCAGTAAGCCTGGCAGCTATCACTGATCCGGTCGACGGAAGCGCGGTGGCCAATGGCAGCTTCACCAAAAATGTCGCATCGGGTTTACAGCAGGTCAGTTTTACAGGTTTATCCGCTTCAACAACCTATTATTTCAAGATCTATCCCTATACCAATTCGGGCAGCAATATCAATTACAAAACAACTGTTTCGCCTCCCGCACAAACTTGCTCTACGCAAGCGGCATCCGGAGGCGGCGGTGGCTCCAGCTGTGCTACTGATCTCATTATTTCCGAATATCTGGAGGGTAGCAGTAATAACAAGTACATAGAGATATACAATAATACCGGTGCCAGCGTCAATCTCAGCAACTACGCCTTGAAATTATTTGCCAACGGCGCAGCGATCACTGCTCCCACTTCAAGGGTTCAGCTGAGCGGAACCTTGGCCAACCAACAAGCCATTGTATACAAGAATTCTTCAGCAACAGCTTATTCAGGAACATCAACGGCTAATGGTGCCATCAATTTCAATGGTGATGATGCCATCGCCTTGTTCAAGATCTCAGATTCCTCTTATGTCGATATTTTCGGACAGATTGGAGCGGATCCCGGCACTGCCTGGACATCAGGCAGCTTTACCACGCTGGACAAGACTCTGGTCAGAAATTCCAATGTTTTCTCAGGGGTCACTACCAATCCTGCCTCCGGGTTTCCCACTTTATCTACCCAGTGGACGCAATACAATATCGATTCCGTCGCTTTCCTGGGAAGCCATACCATGGCATGTCCCACCTGTGCCTCACCTGCAACTCCTGCCTCCGCCGTCAGTTTCACTTCGGTGGGAACGAATAGTATGACCATCAACTGGACCAATGGTGATGGAACAAAGCGTTTGGTAGTGATGAGGCAGGATGATGCGGTCACGGCATCGCCGGATAATGGCAATACCTATAATGCGAATACCGTCTTTGGATCAGGGGATACACTGACAGCAGGAGAATTTGTGGTCTATAATAGTACCGGGAACTCTGTAGCCGTCAGTGGCCTCACTGCGGGCAAAACTTACCATGTTGCCATTTTTGAATTCAATTGCAGTGCCGGTTCGGAACTATATCTTAATCCGGGCGTTTCTTCATCTGCGATAACCTATTCATTGATCACGAGTTCCGTTTCTGAAAGTCAGTTTTGTATTACAGCATCCACGGGCTATACCACCACAGTGGATTTTATTTCAACGGGAACCTTCAGCTCTAATACTTACACTGCCCAGCTCTCTGATGCAAACGGATCCTTTACCAGTCCGGTGAATATTGGAACGCTGGTGACCAACGGTAACAGCGGAACCATTGATTGTTCCATACCTGCTAATACTCCATCAGGAAGCGCCTATAAAATAAGAGTGGTCAGTAGCGGACCGGCTGTTACAGGAGCGGCTGGAAGTGAATTTGAAATCATCCTTTCTCCCACAGCCGTCAAGCCAACCTCTCTGAGTTCAAGCAGGGACGGATTCTGCTCTACCGACACTGGCAGCATCACGCTGACTGCAGCGGGCGGAGCCGGGGAGTTGTTATCATGGTATAGCGGATCCTGCAATGGAGCTTTTGTCGGTGAAGGCAATGGTCTGGTAATCGCATCGCCTTCAGCTACAACAAAATATTTTGCCAGATGGAGCTATGCCTGCAGTGTATCTGCGTGTGATAGTGTAGTCGTTACCGTTAGTGGTCTTCCGTCGGCCTCGGCGGGTTCAACCATCGCGAGCTGCAATGGTACGGCTGCCATCAGTATGACCGGTGCTTCTGCTTCGGGTGGAACAAATGCCTGGTCCGGAGGAAATGGTCTCGGTGCCTGGACGCAAAATGCCGATCCGGCTCTGGCAACTTTCACCCCTTCGGCTAACGAAGGTTCTTTTCTGGCCACGTTGACGGTATCAGCTTCCGGAACCTGCGGAGACTTAAGCGCTACCTACTCCAGAAAAATCAGTTGGGGAAGTGCCGGCAGTTGGACGGGTGCCTCCAGCAGCGAGTGGTTCACCGCTTCCAACTGGTGCGGAGGGGTACCCCTTTCCACCACCAATGTTACCATTCCTGCAAGCGGTCAGGTGCTTAATTCTCCCGCTATTAACAATTCCTCGGCAGTCTGTGCCAACCTGACGGTGAACGGAAATTTGAATATCGCCTCAGGAATCAATCTTGATGTGTATGGAAACTGGACAAACAACGGCGGAAATCTGCAGGGCTCCGGTGGAACGGTTACCTTCAGAGGTGCATCCAAAACTATCAGCGGTACTGCGTCGACCAGCTTTCCGAATATCAAAATCAATTCGTCCGCCTCCTATACCATGTCGAACGATAATTCATGCACAGGCTTGAATTTTTTGAGTGCGGCAACCGCCGGTACGCTAACGCATTCATCGTCTGCATTGACTGTAAACGGTAATGTGGTCATACCCAATCCTACAAAATCACTCACAAACGCATGGAATATCAACAACGGATCCGCAACCGTTTCCGGCAATCTGACCATTGGAAACGGAACTACCACATCGACCCGGGTGGCCAAGGTGGCGGTGACTAGTGGGAGTTTGACAGTTGCGGGCAATATAGAGTTAGTATCCGGCTTGTACTCAGCATCTTCGGTACTTGATTTGACGGGAGGGGCCGCCACACTGAACATTGCAGGTGCCATTAATCGTACCAGTACCGGTTCTCTTTTGCCGGGTACGCAAAGCACCGTGAATTATAATGGCAGTAACGCAGCGCAAACCGTAGTATTTGGAACGGCATTGACCTATTACAACCTACAGCTCAATAATACTTCCCCTTCCGGTGTCACGCTTTCCACTTCAGTGACGACCTCCAATGTAACAGGAAACATTTCGGTGCTATCAGGGACTTTCGGTAACGGAGGATTTTCAATAGCGGGAAACAGTACACGTACATTTACGGTTGGTGCGGCAGGTGCCTTCAGGTTGACAGGAGGTTCGGCCATGCCCACCGGTTTCAGTTCTATTTCTCTTGCGTCAGGTTCAACGGTTGAATTTGCAGGGTCCTCCGCTCAGACCATTCCGGCTTTGAACTATTCCAATCTGGTATCGTCGGGTACAGGTGCAAGGACGCTGGCATCTTCAGGTACCATTGGGGTTTCCGGAAATTTTGTTCCCGGAACCAACAGTTTTACCGTTTCCGGAAGTTCTATCCAATTTAACGGTTCATCTCAGGGCATTCCTTCCTTTAATGGAGCTACCGGCTTCAATAACCTGCTCATCAATCAGTCATCGGGTAATGCATCCCTTAGCGGTTCAGTAGTTGTGGGAGGAACATTGACTCTTACCTCTGGAGCATTGCAGCTTTACGACAATGATTTGACGCTTACAGGATCGTCAGCCATTGCGGGTTCGCCATTCAGTGCAGGCAAAATGATTGTAGCCGACAGCTCAGGGGTCTTGAAAAAATATTTCACTGCCAATGGGAGCTATTTATTTCCGATAGGAGACCTTCAGGGAACAAACGAATACTCCCCGGTCACCGTTCAATTCACATCCGGTTCCTATGCCGCCGGAGCCTTCGCATCTGCAAGGGTAAAGAATCAAAAACATCCTTCCAATTCGTTTCTTAATCATTATCTCAATCGCTATTGGGTGCTTGGCAATTCGGGTATTACCAATCCTGTTTTTACCGCAGATGCCATCTATCTTGATGCTGATATTCAGGGCTCTGCAGAAAATATTTATGCTGCAACTTATACCGGTAACTTGCCTTGGACAAAATATAATCTCATCAATGCAACTGCAAAAACGGTATCGGCATCCGGACTGACCTCCACGGGATCTATTGAATTGAGTGGGATTCCATCCGCAGTCGCTCCTTCAGTGACTGTAGCAAACGGAGATACTTCCATTTGTCAGGGAGACTCCGCCTTGATTTCCGTTACTGTCTCTGGAACAGGTCCCTTCAGCTATAGCTGGTCTCCTGTAACAGGTTTGTCCGGTTCCACGGAAGCGTCTGTCAAAGTTTCTCCTGCTACTACAACCACTTATCAAGTCACGGTTACAGACGGGGTAGGGG
>Ga0315906_10007678_pt1 | contig 13086 bp, 9 predicted proteins | sample LakEriMetagenome_4_FD_203526 | JGI IMG/M metagenome (GOLD analysis project Ga0315906, IMG submission 203526) | Freshwater fungal communities from buoy surface, Lake Erie, Ohio, United States - Buoy 2 MA122 | ecosystem: Environmental > Aquatic > Freshwater > Lake > Lake biofilm | place: USA: Lake...
CAGTGCAATCGCCAGCACCACGGCAATGGAAGCCGCCGCCGGCACCAAGGCGCGCAGATAAAGCCCATCAAGCGCTTCCACGTCGGCCACCAGCCGCCCGAGCAAATCCCCTGCGCGCCGCAAGCCAAGCCCGGTTGGCAAACGCTGAGCCAGACGCCCAAAAAACCACACGCGCATATCGGCCAAGGCGCGGAAGGTCGCTTCATGTGTCGCGAGCCGTTCCAGATAACGCATAATGGGCCTGAGAAGAATCAAAGGCCGCAACCACAGCAGCGCAAGCACGCCCGCTGCTGCTAGCGCCGCACTTTCCGCCCCACCCACTGATGCCGCCACCAGCTTGCCCGCGAAGGCGAGCAAGGCAACGCCGGCCAGCGCCGAGATCACGGTCACGATAATCCCCGCCACCAACCAGCCGGAACGTTCCAGCCAAAGCCTCAGCACGCGGAAAAGATCGGCGGTCATGGCTTAATCATTCCCCGCGAGTCTGCTGTCCTGCGCGCGCCCATCCGCGATTTCGAGCCTTTGGCCGAAATAGGATCGCGCTGCCTTGGCATGGGTTGCGATAATCGCGGTGCGGCCCACGCAAAGCCGGCGCAGCGCATCCAGCACGGATGCTTCGGTGCCCGGATCAAGATGCGCGGTGGGTTCATCCAACAGCACCAGGGGCGTATCACGCAAAAACGCGCGTGCGAGGGCCACGCGCTGCGCCTGGCCACCGGAAAGCCCAAAGCCGCCTTCGCCGATCAGCGTATCCAGCCCCTGCGGCAGGTCACGCACAAAATCCATTACCTGCGCGGCTTCAGCGGCAGCGAGCACGGCGGCATCATCCGCTTCAGGCCGCGCCAGGCGAATATTTTCGCGCAATGTCGCGCGGAACAAATGCGCGCGTTGCCCGACATAGGATGACAAACGCCGCAATTCGGAAGGCTTCAGCAGCATCGCATCGCGGCCATTGATCGCCACGCGCCCGGCATCGGGCCGCACAAAGCCCATCAGGATACGGAGCGCGCTTGTCTTGCCCGCACCGGATGCGCCCGTCAGCAACAGTGTCTCACCGGCCAGCACACGGAAGGAAAGCCCATCCAAGGCCGGCGGGCGGGATGGATCATAGGAAAGCCGCACATCCTGAAAGGTGATGGTGAGTTTCGGCGGCACTTCTTCCAACAACAGCCCGGTTTCTTCCGGTTGGTCCAGTAGCGGGGCGAGGTCCGCCGCCGCGCCGCGCGCGCCAAGCTGTTCATGATAGGCCGCGGCAAAAGAACGGAGCGGCAGGAAAAACACCGGCACCAGCAGCACCACAAAAAACGCCGTCACAGGATCAGGATGCGCGCCGGTCAGCACTGCGCCATGACGAATGGCCAGGCAGGCGAGTGCGGCAGCGGCGATCAATTCCATCGCACCGGAAGAGATAAACGCAACGCGCAGCACGCGCATGGTGCGCTGGCGCAATTCCTCAGCCGCCGCGGCAAGCCTTTGGGTTTCCGCGCGCTGTTGATTGAACAGCACCAGCACGGGCAGCCCGCGCATGCGATCCAGAAAGCGCCCAGAAAGCCGTTGCAAGGCGGCGAATTGCCGGCGGCTTGCTTGCGCGGCACCAATGCCGGACACGGCCTGCGCCACCGGCACCATCAGGCCCGCGACCAGCAGGATAAGCCCGCTCACGGGATCAAACAGCGCCGCACAGCCGGCGATCAACAGCGGCGCGACAACGGCGATGATGGCCGCCGGCATCCAACGCGCGAAATAGCCCTCCATGGCCTCCACGCGCTCCACCACCAGCGCGCTTTTCTCCCCAACCGGGCGCTGATCCGCGGGGCCTTGCGCCAATAGTCGCGCGAAGATGCGGGTACGGAGGCTCGCTTTGGCTTCTTCCCCGGCAGCCGTCTGGGCGCGTTCCTGCGCAATGCCGAGTGCCGCCATCATCAGCGCGAGCACCCCGGCGCCGATGAAATCTGCCCAGGATGCCGGGGTGCCGGCCAAAAGCGCGGCGAGCAGGCGCGCAATCAGCAGAGCTTGCGCCACGGCAGCAAGTGCCAAGGCAAGGCCAAGCAGCACCGGCCCGTAAAGCCGGCCCCTCAGTGCCTTTGCTTCCCGCGCCAGAAGCGCGGCGGCGGCAGCCCCCTCCCGTTTATGCTCCGAAGCCATGACAGTCAGACTAGACCGATTTGATTGACAGATACAGACAAAGCTTTGCCACCAAGGGCAGCCTCCGCTGAACACGTCGGATCTGCGGTTAAGTTACTGGTTTCAAAGCTGGAATTCATGAAAAACCTGAGCCCCGGCCAAATTTCGGCACCGCAACCGGCGTGGCAGAGGGGGGCGGCAGGCCATGCGAATTGGGCGACCCAGGCCGGTTGCGCAGCCACCAGGACCAGTCTTCCGGCAGCAGGGCAAAGGGGTCCTGATGGGCCAATTCCCGGGCCGCCCATAAGGGCCAATGCGGATTGGCCAGGGCCGGCCGCCCCAGAAAGACCAGATCAACCAATTCCTGCCGGATGACGCTATCGGCAATCGCCGGAATGCCCAGATTCCAACTGACGCCGACCGGAATGCCCACTTCTTCGCGAATACGATTGGCGCGTTCCACCATGAAGCCTGGTTCCGTATAGGGCAGGTTCTGCGTTTCATCCGTATTCATGCCAAGGCTGAGATCGGCGAAATCAAGACCATGGCGCTTCATGGCGCGCACCGCCTCAATAGCGTCTTCAAACTGCGTGCCGGCTTCGTTGAAATCATCACAGCCGAGCCGCATGGTCAGCGGCAGGCTTTCCGGCCAGACCGCACGCACCGCATCAATTGCTTCCAGGTGAAAGCGCATCCGGTTTTCCAGGCTGCCGCCATAGGCATCGCTGCGTTGATTGGCGAGGGGGGAAAGAAAACTCGCCCCCAGATAGCCATGGGCGAAATGCAGTTCCAGCCATTCAAACCCCGCAGCCAGGGCGCGGCGCGCGGCATCGGCATAGCTTTGGTGCAGCGATTTAATCTCCGCGATGCTGAGTTCATGCACCGGGTAGATATAGCGCCCGCCATAGGCAATGGGTGATGGCGCGCGCACCTGCCAGCCATCCGCGTGATCCGCTGGCAATTGTTGCTTGCCATGCCAGGGTTTTTTCTCACTACCCTTGCGCCCGGTATGGCCAAGCTGCGCCGCAGCCACAGCGCCCATATCCTTGATCATGGCAGCGATGCGGGACAAACCCTCGATCTGATCATCATCATAAATACCGGCACAGCTTGTGCCGGTGCGGCCATCTGGCGTGATCGCCAATTGCTCTGGGAAGACCAGGCCGAAGCCACCAGCGGCACGTGAGCCAAGAAGCATCAGATGAAAATCGCTCATTTTCCCATCGGTCGCGCGATACATGGTCATGGGCGACATCACCAGCCGATTGCGCAGCGTGACGCCCTTCAGCGTGAAGGGGGAAAAAAGATCGGGCATGGCGATTTTAGCGCCAGGGCTCCACCAAAATCTTCGCATGGGTTTCGGGGCTGGCGAGGTCCTTGAAGGCTTGCCCGACCTCGGCCAGGCCGATCCGTCCGGTGATCAGTGGCCGCACATCCAGCCGCCCGGCGCCGATATGGCCAAGGGTGGCCGCGAATTCCTGCGCGCTATAGCCCAGGACAAATTGCATGGATAACTGCTTCACAATGCCAAAAAACGGCTCGATCCCGTCGGGTTCCATGCAGACACCAACCACAATGATGCGCGCCCCGGTCGGCGCGCCTTCCATCATGGCGGCCAGCACGCCGGGGATACCCACGCATTCGAATAGCAGGGCGGGGCGGCGCTTGGGGCCAAGGCCAAAAAGTGCTGCGTAGCGGCTGGCATCATGGCCATCCGGCGTGATGGCGCGTTCCAAGGCCTGGTAGGGGGATTCAACGGCCGGGTCTATCACGATATCCGCGCCCATCTTCTTCGCGAGTGCCCTTCGCCCTGCCGAGAAATCCGCCGCAATGATTGGCGCATGGCCATGCAGCTTGAGCGCGGCGATGGTGGCAAGCCCGATCGGGCCGCAGCCAATCACCAGCGGCACTTCGGCATTATTCACGCCAAAATATTCCACCGCATGAAGGCCAATCGCCATGGGTTCGGTCAGCGCGGCGTGGTCGGGTTCCATCGTTTTGGGCAACGGCAGCAGCATGCGTTCCGCCAGCGGCATATATTCGGCAAAGCCGCCGGCGACATCCGGGTTATAGCCAAGGCCAAGCACGGTATTGCCCGCGATGGTGAGCGGCATGGAAGTGACCAAATCCCCCGGCTTGAACTTGCCTTCCGTGCCAGGGCCATTCGCCACCACCTCACCCATGAATTCATGGCCGAAGACGACATCGCGTTCGGTATCCATGGTCCAGCGCCCGCCGCTGCGCTGCGAGAGGGAGACGAATTCACGTGTGAAGCGCGCCGCATGCAAATCCGTACCGCAAATGCCGCAGGCCTTGGTGCGCACCAAAACCTGGCCCGGCTGAAGCTGCGGGTCCGGCAAATCGCCCAGCACAAAACTTCCTTTGCGGAAAATCGCGGCGCGCATGGTGGTTCCTTCCCTTGGTTTTGGTGGGGGTTTGCCCTGGTTTGGCCGCAGCATGGCGCAGCCGCGCGGCGAAAAGCAACGCCTATTCCGCCGCTGCCTTGGGCCGCCAATCGCCGATGGTCGATATCGCCAGGCCCAGATGATCCCGCAAAGTCGCCCCCGCATATTCCTTGCGGAACAGCCCGCGGCGCTGCAGTTCCGGCACCACATGCGTCACGAAATCGCGGTAGCCATCCGGCACATAGGTCGCCGCCACCACAAAGCCATCGCAAGCGGGCTTGGTGAACCATTCTTCCATCTTATCGGCGATTTCCTTGGGGCCGCCCACCATATTCATATTGGGCCGGCCTCGGCCGCTGCCGGTGATGAATTCGCGCACGGTTGGGTTCTTCTTGCCGGTATTGCGGACAACGCGGTCACGAATGGCTTGCAGCCCTTGCATACTCGCCATTTCCTCATCGCTGAAGGGCTCATCCATGCCCTTGCTCGCGAAATCAAAATTCAGCGCTTCTGACAGCAAGGATAGTGCATCAATTTCCAAGGGCAGGCTTGCGATCAGCGCGGCCTTGTCTTCGGCCTCCGTCTTGGTCGCGGCGCAGATCGGGGAGATCAGCGTTGCCACCTTCACATGATCCGGATTGCGCCCGGCATCCGCGATCATGTGCTTGAATTCGGCATATTCCTTCGCGCCAGAAGCGACATCGTGATAGGCAACAAAGACCAGCTCTGCCCAGCGTGCGGAAAAGCGCTTGCCGCGCCCGCTGCTGCCAGCCTGGATCACAACGGGCCGGCCCTGCGGGCTGCGCGGCACGGTGAAAGGCCCGCGTGATTTCAGGAATTGCCCGCGATAATCCAAGCGCCGCACCTTATCGCCATCAGCGAAGCGGCCAGAAGCCTTGTCCACAATCAGCGCATCCGGGTCCCAGGCATCCCAATGACCCAGCACGATTTCGACGAACTCATCAGCGCGATCATAGCGCCGGTCATGTTCCATCATTTCATCATGGCCCATATTGGCCGCTTCGCCGTCATTCAGCGATGTCACCACATTCCAGGCCGCGCGCCCGTTGCTCATCAGATCAAGCGTCTGCATGGTGCGCGCGACATGGAAGGGCTCGTAATAAGTGGTGGACGCAGTGGAGCCGAGGCCAAGGCGCGAGGTGACCGCGGCCATCATCGTCAGCGTCACAATGGGATCAAGCTTCACGCAGCGAATGCCATGTTCCACCGTGTGGTGATGGTCATTGCCGTAGCGATCCGGCATGGAGAGCCGGTCATCGAAAAAGCCAAGGTCGAATTTGCCGGCTTCCAGGATGCGGGCGATTTCCTGATAAAAATCAGCGGTCAGGAAATCCGTACGCGATAGCGGGTGCCGCCAGGAACTGGCGTAATTGGTGCAGTTCTGCGCCTGCATGAAGCCGACAAGATGCATTTGCCGCATGGTCTGTTCCCACCCTTTGAGTAGGAACAGTTTTGCACCTTGGCGGGCAGCGTCAACCTGCCCTTACATGGCGATCAGCCGAGTGCCGCGACCCCCGGCAATTCCTTGCCTTCCAGCCATTCCAGGAAGGCGCCACCGGCGGTTGAGACATAGCTCATGCGCTCCAGCACGCCGGCATGACGGAGTGCTGCCACCGTATCCCCGCCACCCGCGATGGATTTCAGCGCGCCGGATTGCGTGAGTGCGGCCACGGTTTGCGCCGCCGCCACCGTTGCTGCATCAAAAGGCACCGTCTCAAACGCGCCGAGTGGGCCATTCCACACCAGGGTGGAAGCGGTGCGCAGCCGCGCTTCCAGTGCTGCCTCGGTCTCCGGGCCAACATCCAGCGCCATCGTATTGGCTGGCACGCGATCCACGTCCACGGTGCGGGTAGGCGGATTGGCGCGGAATTCCTCGGCCACCACCAGGTCAACCGGCAGCAGGATTTCGCAATTCGCTGCCTTGGCCTGTTCCAGGATCTGGCGCGCCGTTTCGTGCATTTCGGCTTCTTGTAGGGATTTGCCCATGCCATGGCCCTGCGCGGCCAGGAAGGTATTGGCCATGGCGCCGCCAATCACCAGCACATCCACCTTGCTGCAAAGATTGCCCAGCAATTCCAACTTGGTCGAAACCTTGGCGCCGCCCACAATGGCCACCACCGGCCGCGCAGGATTGCCCAACGCCGCATCAAGCGCCTTCAATTCCGCTTCCATGAGCCGCCCGGCATAGGCCGGCAGCAGGCGCGCCACCCCTTCCGTGCTGGCATGGGCGCGATGCGCCGCCGAAAACGCATCATTCACAAAGGCATCGCCGAGCTTGGCGAGTGCCGCCGCCATCGCCGGATCATTCTTTTCCTCACCGGGATGAAAGCGCGTGTTTTCCAGCAGCAACACATCACCATCAGCCAAAGCCGCGACGGCCGCTTCCGCCGCTTCACCCACGCAATCATCACACCAGGCGACAGGGCGGTTCAGCGCCGCAGCCAAGGCTTCCTGCATGGGCTTCAACGACATTTCCGGCACGCGCTTACCCTTGGGCCGATCAAAATGGCTCAGCACCACCACGCGGGCACCTTTTTGCGCCAATTCCGCGATGGTCGGGCAAAGCCGTTCGATGCGGGTGCGATCTGTGATGCGGCCATCCTTGACCGGCACATTCAAATCAGCGCGCAGCAATACGCGCTGACCCTTGGCGGGAAGCGCATCAATCGTCTTGAAAGCCATGATGGAACCCTCGGATCAAATGCGGCAAACCTAACCCGTAGGACCTTGCAACAAGCAACAACGTTTAATGCAGACGTCTAGCCTGCCCTGCGAAAAGGTTGGTCTGCGGATTTTACTGGACGCACAATTCTTACAGAGCGGCAGTCAAGGATCTGCTGTGCACTTGGCATTCCACGGCACCAAACCTCTGAGTTATTCGGTCCAACGGGGCCAAGTGAGACAGCGTATTGACCACCACCATTCGCAGGTAAAGCCAAAGTACGCTGAGAAACAAAGGTATTTCGATTATGAGTAGCATCCTGCACAAACTCGGGGCATCGCGTGCCCCACATTAGAGTTCGGGGTGCTTGTTCATTCGGCAATATGACCGCGAGGAATGATCCGCTTGGATGGCGAAACATATGGCACCCGGGATCAGCGGCGGTTTCATTGGGTGATCGGTTAAATAGTAGACCCCTTATTGTATAATCGCCAATGACAGGGTCGGTAGTATTTGCACAGGCTCCGATAAGCATAACAGCAAGTAGCGCGACTATGCGGTGCATGGCCCTCTCCTTCATCAATTTCCCACAAATTCGTGAAACGAAAAGCCAGACTGAAGGCTAACATTCAAATCAGCGCGCAGCAATACGCGCTGACCCTTGGCGGGAAGCGCATCAATCGTCTTGAAAGCCATGATGGAACCTCCGGAACCAGGAAGGGCGGCGCGCGTCACGCCGCCCCGGAGAATAAACTCAGAGAGAACCGAACAACGCCGCAGTATCGCTCATGCGGTTCGAAAAACCCCATTCATTGTCATACCAGGACAGCACGCGCACCAACCCGCCATCCACCACCTGAGTCTGCGTCGCATCAAAGGTGGAAGAAGCCGGGTTGTGGTTGAAATCAATGCTGACCAGCGGTTCGGTATTATAGCCAAGAATACCCTTCAATTCGCCTTCAGCGGCCGCCTTCATCGCGGCATTCACAGCCTCCTTCGTCACACCTTCCTTGGCGGGCACGAAATCGAGCGAAACGAGCGAGACATTGGGCGTTGGGATGCGAATGGCCGTGCCATCCAGCTTGCCCTTCAATTCCGGCATCACCAGGCCCACAGCCTTGGCCGCGCCGGTCGAGGTCGGGATAGCGGAAACCGCCGCGGCGCGGGCGCGGTGCAGATCCTTATGCAGCGTATCAACGGTGTTCTGATCACCCGTGTAGGCGTGGATCGTCACCATATAGCCGCGCAGAATGCCGAAGTTTTCATGCAGCACCTTGGCGACAGGCGCCAGGCAATTGGTCGTGCAGGACGCGTTGGAAATCACCGTCATGTCTTTCGTCAGCGTCTTGTGATTGACGCCATAGACAATGGTTGCATCTGCGTTATCGCCAGGGGCAGAGATCACCACCTTGCGCGCGCCGGCGGTGATTAGCGCGGAAGCCTTTTCCTTGCTGGTGAAAATGCCGGTGCATTCCATGGCGACATCAACGCCCTGGAAGGGCACCTTGGTCGGGTCACGCTCAGCACTGACGGTAATCGGCGCATAAGTGCGGCCATTGGCGGTGATGATGATCTTGTTGCCATCCACCGCGACTTCACCCGGGAGGCGGCCATGCACACTGTCATAACGGAACAGATGCGCATTGGCTTCAACGCTACCCAGGTCATTGATCGCAACGCATTCCACATCGCGGCGATTGCTTTCAATCATCGCGCGCAGCACCAGGCGCCCGATGCGCCCGAACCCATTAATGGCAACCTTTACGGCCATGATATTTTCCTTCCCCGAAAGAACCGAAATCAGACAGCAAGCCGTTTGCGTACGGCTTCAACCACCGCATCCGGCGTGATGCCGAAATGCTTGAACAAATCATCAGCAGGCGCCGAAGCACCGAAGCCCGACATGCCAATGAAAACGCCATCCGCACCAAGCCAGCGTTCCCAGCCAAAGCCAATTGCGGCTTCAATGCCAAAACGCGGCGCGCTGCCCAGCACGCCGGCGCGATAGGCGTCATCTTGTGCTGCGAATAATTCCCAGCACGGCAAAGACACCACAGCGGTTGGAATGCCGGCTGCCTGCAACGTCTCACGCGCAGTCATGGCGAGCGAAACCTCGCTGCCGGTCGCGATCAGCGTCGCTTGGCGCGCGCCATCGGCTTCCGCCAGCACATAGCCCCCGCGCGCTGAGCGATTTTCCGCCGCATCCGTCCGCAGCGTCGGCAGGTTTTGGCGTGATAGCGCCAGCAAGGAAGGCCCATCGGCGCGGCGCAGCGCCAATTCCCAGCATTCGGCGGTTTCCATCGCATCCGCCGGGCGGAACACATGCACATTCGGCATGGCGCGGAAGGAAGCGAGGTGCTCCACCGGTTGGTGCGTTGGGCCATCTTCGCCAAGGCCGATCGAATCATGCGTCAGCACATGAATGACGCGCTGGCGCATCAAAGCGGCAAGCCGCACGGCAGGACGCAGGTAATCGCCAAAGACCAGGAAGGTGCCGCTATAGGGGATGATGCCGCCATGCAGCGCCATGCCATTCATGGCCGCCGCCATGCCATGTTCCCGCACGCCCCAATGCACGAAGCGGCCGCTGAAATTGCCGGGTGCGATCGCCGGGACACCCTTCACATTGGTATTGTTGGAACCGGTCAAATCGGCGGAACCACCGACCATTTCCGGCACGGACGGCACAAGCGCTTCCAGCGCCTTCTGGCTGGAAACACGCGTCGCGAGCTTCGGCTTGTCGGTCGCGATCTGGGCGCGGAGTGCGGAAAGCGCCTCATTCCAGGCTTCCGGCAGGCGGCCGGCCATGGCGCGTTCGAATTCCGCGCGCTGCGGGTGCTTCGCGATGCGCTTCAGCCAGGAACGCCGCGCGCCCGCGCCGCGCCGCCCGGCAGCCTCCCACAGCGCCTTGATATCCGCCGGCACCTCAAAGGGTGCGGCGGTCCAGCCCAAAGCCTGCTTCGCGGCAGCGGCCTCAGCCGCCCCCAAAGGCGAGCCATGGCTGCCCGCCGTGCCCGCTTTGGTCGGCGCGCCAAGGCCAATAATGGTCCGGCAGGCGATCAGCGTCGGCTTCCGGTTGCGCATGGCCCAGGACATGGCAGCGGCCAATTCGCCCGCATCATGCCCATCCACGCGCCGCACAGCCCAGCCATAGGCCTGGAAGCGCTTCAGCACATCTTCCGAAAATGACAGCGCGGTGTCGCCATCAATCGAGATATGATTGTCATCCCAAAGCACGGTCAGCTTGGAAAGCCCGTAATGGCCTGCCAGAGCAGCTGCTTCATGGGCAATGCCTTCCTGAAGGTCGCCATCGGAAGCAATGACCCAGGTCCGGTGATCCACCAAGGAGGCACCAAACCGCGCCGCCATCATGCGCTCCGCCATCGCCATGCCGACGGCGGTGGAAATCCCCTGACCGAGAGGGCCGGTGGTGGTCTCAATCCCCGGATGCTCGCCAAATTCGGGATGGCCGGCGGCCGGCGAATGGAGCTGGCGGAAGCGGCGAAGGTCATCCGCCCCCATGCCCTCATGCCCGGTCAGATGGAGCAGGGCATAGAGCAGCATGGACCCATGGCCGGCGGAAAGCACGAAGCGGTCCCGATCCGGCCAGCGCGGGTCGGCGGCGTCATATTTCAAAAACCCGGCAAAAAGCGCGGTCGCCGCATCGGCCATGCCCATCGGCATGCCGGGATGGCCGGATTTGGCCTGCTCCACCGCGTCAATCGCGAGCGCCCGGATTGCATTGGCCATGCGGCGGGGATCATCAAGGGGACGGGCAAGAATGGCCGCCTGGGCGGCGAGCGCGGGGTTTGACGCGTCGGGGGCGGCGATGGTGGCCACGTGTGCGGGAACCTTAAAATGGCTGTGTCTAGACCCTGGTCGCTATAGGGCGCGGGGCGGGCTCAGGCAACCGCCGGCCGGGCAGTAGAATGGTCGGGCGCCAGGGCTCACGGCGCGAAAATCGTAAAAACGAAGGTCGCCGCCAGCACCAGATGCACAATCCCAGACAGGATATTCGTCCGCCCAGTCCCGTAAGTGAGCATCGCAACGGCAAAACCCAGCGCCAGCAGCACCGAATGCCCCGGCGAAACCCCAAGCGCGAGCGGCTGACCATGCCACCAAGTGACCGCCGCCACAGTCGGCACTGTCAACCCAATCGAAGCGACACCACTGCCAAGCGCCAGGTTAATGGCCGATTGCATCCGGTTATGCGCCGCGGACCGGAGCGCTGCCCCCGACTCGGGTAACAGGACAATGGCCGCGACGATCACACCAACCAGCGCAACCGGCGCGCCGACGGCCGCCACCCCACCCTCCAAGGCTGGGGCCAGGCTTTTGGCGAGCATGACGACCGACAGCAGCGCAACACAAAGCAACAAAAAGGAGAGCAGAGCCAAACCTCCGCTTGGCTGCACATCGCCTTCGCCGACGGCACTTTCCTCTGGCAGGAAATACTCCCGGTGACGATTCGTCTGCACGAATAGGAAGGCGGCATAAAGCGCAAGACACACCAGCGAAACAAAAGCCAATTGGCCCTCGCTGTAGTAAGGCCCGGGGGCCGAAACCACGTGATTGGGCACAATCAACACCAGCACCGCCATTGGCATCAGCACCGCGAGAAGCGCATTGGCCCCGGCCACACGGAACTGGTTTTCCCGATGCACAATCCCGCCCACCAATATCGCAAGACCAGCAATGCCATGCAGCACCAGCATCACGGTCGCAAGTAAGGTATCCCGCATCAGCGCCGGATTCTCATCTCCGGTCAGCATGAGCGAAATAATCAGCCCCGCCTCGATAACGGTGACGGAAAGCGCCAGTATCAGGCCGCCAAAGGGTTCACCGACACGCAGCGCTACCACTTCGGCGTGATGCACTGCCGCGATCACATTGCAAAGCAGCGCAAGCAGAACGGGTAAAGCGATCAGCCCAAGCCCCACCTTACCGATGCCAAGCCAAGCCGCGATACCAAGCAGTGGGGCGGCAATGAAAAAAAGCGGAATGCGGTTTGTTGAATGATGGGTCACCGCAGCAGCCTAGTCGGCAAACACCTTTGCCTCAAGATATCAGGCGTTTGACTGCAACGATAAACTACAGCTGCGGCCGCCCCTGGACTGACGCATTTTTTGCAAAATATCCAGGAGCCGGCTGCCCGATAAAAGATTGGACCATCTGAAGCCGTCATGCGGCTCAAAAACGACCAACCAAAATCTTTCAGGGATGACTAATTTTTACCCCGCAGAGTTCCGCCAGACAAAGACGCCTGACGGAACCAAGCTCAAGCAAAACTAGCTTAGGCCGCCTGGGCGCCAGAAGCACTGACCGCCGGCTTCGCGCCACCCCAGAATTCCGCGCGATCATTCTGCTCACGCAGCACATAGCCACGGCCCCAGACGGTACCGATCAGATCCGCGCCACCAGCGGTGGCGAGCTTCTTGCGGAGCTTGCAGATGAAGACGTCAATGATCTTCACTTCAGGCTCATCAATGCCGCCATAAAGATGGTTCAGGAAAACTTCCTTGGTCAGCACAACGCCCTTACGGAGCGCGAGCAATTCCAGGATGGCGTATTCCTTACCGGTCAGATGGACAGGATTGCCACCAACCGCCACTTCGCGTGAGCCGATATTGAGTTGCAGCGGACCAACCTGCAGGGTCGGCTGGCTGAAACCCTTAGCGCGGCGCACAATGGCCTGGATACGCGCGACCAGTTCTTGCTGGTCGAAAGGCTTGGTGATGAAATCATCGGCGCCCATGCCGAAGACCTTCACCTTGGTTTGCGGGCGGCTGACGCCCGACAGGATCAACACCGGCGTTTCCACGCGACCAGCGCGCAGACGACGCACGACTTCGCCGCCATCCAAATCCGGCAACA
>Ga0315906_10007680_pt1 | contig 13084 bp, 14 predicted proteins | sample LakEriMetagenome_4_FD_203526 | JGI IMG/M metagenome (GOLD analysis project Ga0315906, IMG submission 203526) | Freshwater fungal communities from buoy surface, Lake Erie, Ohio, United States - Buoy 2 MA122 | ecosystem: Environmental > Aquatic > Freshwater > Lake > Lake biofilm | place: USA...
GCCCCTGGACGACGAGATCCCCGAGAGCCTGCGCAGCGCCCGCGCCGCTTGAGGCTTCTTTTATTGGGGTCAGATCACAATTTATCCTGACCTCGTTGCGGGGTCGCTGGATCTGAGTTCGCCGTGTATTGAATTCATCGAGGACTCATCGACGGTTAGGCCGGGTTTGTGATTGCCTTAGGCAATTTCGGGGGCACGTACTAGCGTTATGCCAAGGCTGTGGAGCTGCAGCATGGCGAGGCATGGAAGGCGCCTGAAGAAGGGCTCAGCAGCGGGTCTGCTCGAGGGCGAAGCGCTGGAGGCTGAGACGGCGTAGACCGGCATTTTTTGCGAACCGTATAGAAACCATAATGGTTCCTTTTCGGAGGCATTCATTGGCAACGACATTAACTTTAAAAAACATTCCGGACGAGGTGTACACGCGTCTGAAAGCGTCTGCTCAGTTGCACAGACGCAGCCTGAACAGTGAGGCAATCGTGTGTCTGGAGGCCGTATTGCTTCCGACCCGCATAAGTGTGGACGAAAGGCTGGCCCGGGTTCGTGCACTGCGAGGTGTGCTGCCAAGCGATCAATTCAACGCGCAAGACATCGAGAGCCTGAAACAGGAGGTACGTCCTTGAGCAAATTACCTCGTACGTTCCCAGCGCATGCGCGGTCTCTGGCTTCGCTCTGAAAATCGAGGGGCCGACTAAGCTTGCACACATCAGACCGCACGGGATTGTCAATCCTAGTGCGCGTATCTACAATGTAGAAACACTCAACCAGGCATGTAGGTCAGCTCATGGAATCCGTCATCCGCAAGTGGGGCAACAGTCCCGCTCTCCGTCTGCCATCCGCTTTGTTGAAAGAAGCGGGTTATCACCTGGAGCAGCGGGTCGATCTGGTTGTTTCTCGCGGGCGCATCATCATTCAGCCGTCTGACAAAGTTGAATACGACCTGGGTGCATTGGTCGACGGTATGACCGCAGCTAACAAGCACGATGAGTTTGGCTTCGGTGCCCCGGTGGGTAAAGAGTCGCTCTGATGGCACGGGCGTATGTGCCCGATACCGGGCAGGTGGTGTGGCTTGAGTTCGATCCGCAGGCGGGGCATGAACAAGCAGGGCATCGACCTGCCCTTGTGATCAGTCCTGCCAACTACAACGCCAAGTCTGGTCTGATGGTGTGCTGCCCTCTGACGACTAAGGTCAAGGGGCATCCATTCGAGGTGATAACACGTATCGATGACGTCGACTGCGCCGTGTTGTCGGATCAGGTGAAGTCATTGGACTGGAAGGTCAGACGCGCCAAGAAGAAGGGGCAGGTCAGCGACGAGGTCATGATCCATGTGCGCGCCAAGATCAAGGCTTTGCTGATGATCCGCTGACGAACGAACCAGGGTGCGCTGCTCCCCGGCCTGTATGTCGCGCGCTCGGTGGGTCAGTAGCGGGTGTATGAGTTGGTGTCGGATCACCGTTCAGTGGTTCGAGACGTTACGCAGGAGACGCCCCCCAACTGCCTGGCGGTTTGGAGAAAGAAACCGAGCATTCCCTGATTTGATTTATTGGAGGGTTTTCGAATGTTGCATAATACGAATTTCCGTAAATCCGATTTTCAGGTGAATATGCCATGGACCTCATTAAGTGTGGGCGGCGGGGGCAAATCACGATTCCCCGGGATGTGATGACCCGGCTTGGCTTGGCAGAAAACACGCCGATGCTGCTCGAGGTCAGGGACGATGGTGCGATCGTGCTGCGTCAGGTGGCCGTCGTACCCATCGAGCACTACACCGATGCCCGGATTGCAGAGTTCGAGCGCGAAGGCGAACTGGCGGAGCAGGAGCGGAATCAGGCCAGAAAGTTGATCCGCAAGAAGGCACGGGCTTGAAGCGGGTTTTCCTGGATGCCGATGTTCTTTTCGACACCGAGCAGCGTGGCATGCGGGTGCTCACCCCTGCCATGGCAATTCGCGAACTCCTGTAGCGTCATCTTCGTCGGTGTGCCTGACAGCGCCCCGTGTGGGAAAGGAAACGCCGTATTCAGTGCGCTGAAGGATCCCGCTCCCGCGGACATTTCACCTGAAAAATTTCGCGATCCTGAAGCCGCACCGCGGTGAGTGCGCCGCCCCAGACGCAGCCGGTGTCCAGGCCGATCAGGCGGGGGCGCATCAGCAGGCCCATCGCCGACCAGTGTCCGAAGATGACGGTCACGTCGCCGCTGCGTCGATCGGGCATGTCGAACCAGGGCGTGAGGCCCGCTGGTGGATTGACCGCACCGTCCTTCTCACTGAAGTTCATGCGGCGTTCGTCGTCCAGGAATCGCATCCGGGTGAGCCCATTCACGATGACCCGCAAGCGGTCATCGCCGCTCAGGCTGTCGTCCCAGTGGTCCGGTGAATTGCCGTACATCACCCGCAGAAAGTCGACCCAGTGCGGACCGCGCAGTACCGCTTCCACTTCGCTGGCCAGAGCCATCGTCTGCTCTGCGCTCCACTGCGGAAACAGGCCCGCATGCACCATCAGATGTCCTTCGCTGAAGTGGGCCAGTGGCAGGTGACGCACCCAATCCAGCAGTTCGTCCCGGTCAGGTGCCATCAGCACATCGTCCAGCGTGTCGCTTCGATGGGACTTGCGCACCCCGGCTGCCGTGGCCAGCAAATGCAGGTCGTGATTGCCGAGGACGGCCACAGCGCGCTCGCCCAGCGTGCGCACGCGCCGAAGCGAGGCCAGCGAGTGCGGTCCGCGATTCACCAGATCGCCAGTGAACCACAGGCGCCGATCGGCCCAGGGGTCGGCACGCTTGAGCAGCGCACCCAGGCGGGCATTGCAGCCCTGCAGGTCGCCAATGACCAGTGTCATGAGCCGCTCCCTGCGTGCAAAAGCTCAGCGATTGCCGGCATCCGTGCGAGGAGGGGGCAGGGGGGTGCCACGGGCCGCGGGCGATATGTCGGTACCGGAAGCCACCAGCACCAGACGAACAGGCTCCTCGTGAACCGGCGCGTGGCTGAAATCGCCAGGCTCGACCACTTCCAGGTCGGCGGGCGGCGCATATTCCGGCACGAAGGCCCGCAGCCAACCGCGAACCTGCGAGTCACCGTATGAGGCGCGCGAGGACAACCAGGCATTCACATCGGCTTCCCATTGCTCGGTGGCTGGCTCGAGCGTGCGCGAGATTCGCAGCTTTGGATGGCGGGTGGGCAGGGTGGTCTCGTCACCGGCCAGCAGCTCCTCGAAGAGTTTTTCACCCGGTCGCAGGCCGGTGTACTGGATGCCGATGTCGTCCTCGGCAAAGCCGGACAGCCGGATCATGTCCCGCGCCAGGTCGGCAATGCGCATGGGCTCGCCCATGTCGAGCACGAAGATTTCGTTGCCGGCACCCATCTGCCCTGCCTGCAGGACAAGCTGGGCTGCCTCGGGAATGGACATGAAGTAGCGGGTGATTTCCGGGTGAGTGACCGTGACCGGACCGCCCCGGGCGATCTGGTCCCTGAACTTGGGAATGACGCTGCCACTGGAGCCCAGGACATTACCAAAGCGCACCATGACGACCGGCAGACCGGTGTGCAGGTGGATGCGCTGAAGCATGAGCTCGGCCAGGCGCTTGGAGGCACCCATGACATTGGTGGGGTTCACCGCCTTGTCGGTCGAAACAAAAACGAATTTTTCAACCTGATTGACTGCCGCCACCTCGGCCAGCAGCCGAGTGCCCAGCGCGTTGTTGCGCACGGCTTCCCAGCTGTTGAGTTCTTCCAGCATGGGCACATGCTTGTAGGCGGCCGCGTGAAAGACGATATGGGGCTTGAAGCGTTCGAATACTTCGGTCACCCGGCGCCTGTCCTTGATGTCGCCCACGATGGGCGAGATGCGGATCTGGGGGTGGAGCCGTTCCAGGTCTTCGGTGATGCGGTACAGCGCAAACTCGTTCAGCTCGAACAGCACCATGGCCTGCGGTGAGAAGCGCGCCATCTGCCGGCAAAGCTCCGAACCAATGGAGCCGCCGGCGCCGGTGATCAGCACCACCTTGCCACCCAGTTGTCGTGACAAACCGCTGGTGTCCAGTTGCACTTCTTCGCGACCCAGCAGGTCATCGAGCTCGATGTGCCGGATGCCGGTCAGCCGTCGCGGCGAGCTGATCATGTCTTCCAGATCGGGCACCACCATCAGGTCCAGACCCGCTTTTTCACACAGCTCGAAGGCGCGTCGGCGCGCCTGAGCATCGGCGCCAGGCGTTGCAAAGATGATATGGCGACTGTTGGTGGCGCGGGCCACGCCTCGCACCTGATCCCAGGTACCCATGACCATATAGCCCGCGATGTCCCGGCCCACCTTGGTCGAATTGTCATCGAGCAGTCCCACCACCCTCCATAAAGAACTACGTTCCAGCTCAAGCAACAGGCGCCTTGCGCCGTCGCCTGCGCCCATCAGCAGCACCGGGCGACCCTGGTGACGCAGTTCGCTGAACTGTCTGTGCTCTTTCCACCAGCGATAGACGATGCGCCCGCCGCCCATGAAAAGGATGAGCAGTAGCGGATTGATGAAGTAGAGCACCCTGGGCACGCCCAAGCCATGGCGCCAAAGCAGCAGCACAAGCGGTACGGCCAGCGACGACACACCCACTGCTGTGGCGATGCGCTTGACATCAAACATTGAGGCGTAGCGCCATATGCCGCGGTAAAGACCAAAATGGACGAAACATGCCAGCTCAATGGCCAGGACCACTGGGAGTGTGGAGAGCAGGATAGACAGCTGCTCGGGCGCCATGGAGAAATGGTAGCGGGACACAAAGGCGACGGCCCAGGCAACCGACGCCACGAGTGTGTCGTAGCCGATAGCGATCAGTGTTTGCGGCCCAAGGGTGATGCGTCGGGTCATGAGTTGCCACTAAGCCGGGCTCTAGGCCAGGAGCAGATTAGCCCCGATTACTCCGCTGCAACCGGGGAAGTACGCGAAAGATACCGTAAAGCACGGTACTTGCAATCAGTACGAAGAGGTAGACAAGAGGTTGCAGCTTGCTACTAGCACCCGTCAGGGCGACTCCCGCACAAGCCATCATCCAAAGGCTATACACCAGCAAGGTGTTGCGATGCCCCCAACCGCTCAAAATCAGTCGCTGGTAGGCGTGGTCACGGTGGGCCTGCCAGATGGGCTGTCGGCGCCAGACCCGGTCGGCTAGCGTGAGCGATGCATCAAATATGAATGGGAAAAAGGCCAGGACTGGAAAAGACGGTAGCCATAGTCCCCGATGCACTCCCCAAGCACCAATTGCCCCTGCCAACGTACCCAGTGCGGTGGACCCAGCATCACCCATGAAAACTCTCGCCGGAGGCCAGTTAAAGACAAGAAAGCCAAGTGCGCCGCCGGCTAGCGCGGCGCATGTACAGGCTAAGCTAGGATCGCCTCCCCAATGCGCGACAAGCGCCATGGCGCCAAATCCAACGACCGACTGCGTTCCAGCGAGTCCATCCGAGCCGTCCATGAAGTTGTAAAGATTGATCAACCACGCCAGCGCCACGGTCAGAACCACCACCCAGAGGATTGAAGCTTGAGGAAGTGTCACCCAGGCAACCAAGGCGCCTGCGGCCAGATGGACTGGCAACCGCAGCGCAGCTGAGACACTTCGCTGATCATCCAACAGCGAGACACCAACCACCATCATCAGTGCGCACCAGATTGGCCAAGGAAGGGTCGTTCCGCGCACAATCACGCTGGCGGACAGCGCAAACAGGATTCCTAGTCCACCGATGCGCGGTACTGGCCGATTGTGAAGTGAACGGCTGTTTGGTCGATCGAGTAGTAAATTGCGCAACGGCGTGCGCAGGAAGATTGCTAGGCTTAGGCAAGCCATAAGCATGGACAGGACGAAAAAGGCGCCCCATGGAGGCTGTTTACTCAGCAACATGAATCGGCCTCGGCGCAGACATGCTCTAGGGTCGGGCGGGCCTTTGAAAACCCTTCAAGCCCGGTTGGCAGAAAAAACGCTCCTTACGCAGAAGGTCGGAAGGTACCCTAACTCTCGCACGATAGGGCAGCTGCCGCCTCCGCAGCTTGGGCAGTTCAACAGGACGTCGCTTACGAGAGCGGCAGCAGGCGAAGGCGCGATGAGTACCTGAGTTAGAAGGGGCTCAATGGCAGGGTGAGGTAGGTGCCATGATCGATTCCCCGCTCCGCAGTGACAACGATGTACGTCGGCCCTCGACCGAACCAAGGACCAGTCTTATACAATTGCCGGCTCTAGCAAAGCCGAGAGAGCCAAGATGGTAGTTGTTGTCGGTTCAGGAGAGAAAAGGTGAAAATTTTATGAAAGTATTGGTTTTGGGTGTTTCGGGCATGCTCGGCAACGCAATGTTCAGAAAGCTTTCAGAAGACACGGAGCTTGAAGTTTTCGGGACTGTTCGTGGCTCTTTTGTGAGGCGTTTTTTCAAATCTGAGATGGCAGACAAAATCATTACGGGTGTGGATGTTGAAAACCCGGATACGTTGGTTCGACTGTTCTCTGAGATGAAGCCACGGGTTGTAGTGAATTGCATCGGTTTGATAAAACAATTAGCAGATGCGAATGACCCGCTTCAGGCGCTACCCATAAATGCCATATTGCCCCATCGTTTGGCCCGCTTGTGCGAACTGAGTGGCGCGCGCTTCGTCCACATAAGCACTGACTGCGTATTCGCAGGTAAAAGAGGCAATTATCGTGAGTCTGATCCGGCCGACGCCACCGATCTCTACGGGAGATCCAAGCATTTGGGTGAGGTGACTTATCCGCACGCCGTGACGATACGAACTTCGATTATCGGACATGAATTATCAAGCGCCCATGCGTTGCTTGGCTGGTTCTTGATCCAGGAGGGTCGAGTTAAGGGATATACAAAGGCAATCTTTTCGGGGCTGCCGACTGTCGAGCTGGCTAATGTTGTGCGTGATGTGGTTCTACCGAGGCCTGATCTTTCAGGGCTCTTTCATGTGGCTTCAACACCTATTTCTAAGTATGAGCTACTCAAGTTAATCGCAGAGATCTACGGCAAGGAAATTGAAATTGTTCCAGATGATACGCTGGTAATTGATCGTTCATTGAATGCCGATCGCTTTAATCAAGTTACGGGTTATTTCCCGCCTCCATGGCCGGAGTTGATTGGGCGCATGTTTGAATTCAGATAAAAGGAAATTTCAATGTTTGATGGCAGCGTTTTGATGATCACTGGTGGAACTGGGTCATTTGGGAATGCCGTGCTGAATCGGTTTTTGCATACGGGTGTGCGTGAAATCCGAATCTTCAGTCGAGACGAGAAAAAGCAAGAAGATATGCGCATTTCGCTCAATAACGATAAACTTAAGTTTTATATCGGTGATGTGCGCAATGAAGGAAGTGTCTCTCGGGCGATGAAAGGGGTTGATTATGTATTTCACGCGGCTGCACTCAAGCAAGTACCGTCTTGTGAGTTTTATCCAATGGAGGCGGTGCGGACCAATGTAATTGGGACGGAGAATGTCTTAAATGCCGCCGCAGCTAATAGCGTGCGACGAGTGGTGGTGCTGAGCACCGATAAGGCAGTGTACCCGATAAATGCCATGGGCGTTTCAAAAGCCATGGCGGAGAAGGTGATGGTGGCCAGGTCGCGCTTGCAGCTCGAGAGCGATACAGTATTTTGTGCGACGCGCTATGGAAATGTAATGGCATCTCGAGGATCGGTGATCCCGCTTTTTGTTTCACAAATCAAAGCTGGCAAACCTCTTACCGTTACCGATCCTAATATGACGCGATTCCTAATGTCTCTTGAAGATTCGGTGAATCTTGTTACTTACGCGTACGCGAACGCACGGCAAGGCGATATCTTTGTCCAGAAGGCGCCTGCATCTACGGTAGGAGATCTAGTTCAGGCATTACAAGATCTGTTTGGTCGGCAAGTTGGTGTGCGTGTAATCGGTACGCGCCATGGAGAAAAATTATATGAATCGCTGATCTCCCGTGAGGAAATGGCTCATGCCGCCGATCTAGGCGAGTATTACTGTATCCCTGCGGACAATCGGGATCTGAATTATGCCAAATATTTCAGTGAAGGCGATCAAGAAATCTCTCGACTCGACGACTATACTTCGCATAATACGATTCGACTAGATGTCCCCCAGATCAAGGAGTTGCTGCTCAAGCTGGATTATATCAAGGAAGAGCTCAATGCTTAAGGTCATGACAATCATTGGCACTCGGCCAGAGCTAATCAAGATGAGTAGGGTTATTGCCGAGTTTGACAGACATACCAGTCATGTCCTTGTCCATACCGGTCAAAATTTCGACTATGAACTTAATCAAATTTTTTTCGATGAGTTAGACATTCGCAAGCCTGATCATTTTTTAAATGCTGTGGGAACTAATTCGGCGAGAACGATAGCTAGGGTTATCGAAAAATCCGATGAAGTTATGGAGCAGGAGAGACCAGATGCAGTTATGCTCTATGGCGACACGAATTCCTGTCTTTCCGTCATTTCTGCGAAGCGCAGGAAGATCCCCGTGTTTCACATGGAGGCGGGAAACAGGTGCTTTGACCAACGTGTTCCCGAAGAACTTAACCGCAAAGTGCTCGATCACCTTAGCGACATTAACCTAGTGTTGACCGAACACGCCCGTCGTTATTTGATCGCTGAAGGCATCCCTCCCGATCGGATTATAAAGTCTGGTTCACACATGCCCGAGGTGATCTCGTATCATCGGCAGCGGATTGAGGCATCGGATGCGGTTGCTCGGCTGGGGCTCGAACCTAGTCGCTACTTTCTGGTCAGTTGCCACCGTGAGGAGAACGTAGACTCACCACAAAACCTCGAGAACTTGCTTGTGACGATGCGAGCTTTGGCGGAGAGGCATGACTTGCCGATCATTGTCTCTACGCATCCCCGCACTCGTCAGCGACTTGAATCACTGGATCCGAAGGACCTTGACCGTCGAATCCGTTTTCTTAAGCCCTTTGGCTTCATTGACTACGTCAATCTGCAGATGAATGCATACTGTGTGCTGTCCGATAGCGGAACAATCACCGAGGAAGCGTCTTTGCTCGACTTTCCAGCGGTCACTATTCGCAACGCTCACGAGCGGCCAGAGGGTATGGACCAGGGGACCCTGATTATGTGCGGGCTGCGTCCGCAAGATGTACTTGACGCAATCGAAGTAAGTGTTGCGTTGCGCCAAAATGGCTCGGCTGCACAGGCCCCTCCGGACTACCTAGGCGGAGCGGTATCGCAAAAGATCCTCAAAATCGTTCTGAGCTATACTGATTTCATTAATCGCGTTGTTTGGAGTAAGTAAGGAAAGCGCCATGAAATTCAACCAAGAGCAATTGAAGCGATTCGCCGAGCATTCATGTAGTCGGTTGCTTGCGGCCCGTGAAGGACAGGAGTATTTTACCCATCCTTTTAAGCATGTGGTCATCGACGATTTTTTTCCGAAGGAGTTGGCAGACGAATGTTTACGCACATTTCCTGATATCCGGGCGTCCTGCTGGGAGAGTTCGAATGACGCAGATATCGAAGTTAAATATCGCACCGATTGGGAATCTGAATTCGATATCCCAGATGGCATCGTGGATGCCGTTCGGATTCTCAACAGCGCTCCCTTCCTGAAGGCGATGTCAAAGGTTATCGGGATCGATAAGATTATCCCTGATCCCTACTTCAGCGGCGGCGGATTGAACGTAACTATGCGTGGCGGCCTGCTAGATGTTCACGTCGATGGAAATTACCATGATGCCACAGGATTGAGTCGTCGACTCAATGCGCTGGTTTATCTGAATCCTGGGTGGAAAGAGTCCTGGGGTGGTGAATTTGGGGTCTACGACGAAGAGGGCGAGGTCTGTCTAAAGAAAGTGTCTCCACTGTTTAATAGACTGGTCATTTTCGACTCTCACGATAAGAGCTTTCATGGATTGCCTGATCCGGTGAACTTTCCTGAAAATGAACCCCGTCGATCTATCATCCTTTACTATTACACAAAGGAAAATCGCCCTGGCGAGCAGGTGGTAGTAGAGAGACCTCACAGCGCTCTTTGGAAAAAGCGTAATCTGCTCGATAAACGCGGCAACCGCGAACGTAATTTCTACTGAACATGCGCTCCGTCTTAAATATATCGAAGCACGATACGATCGGGCGGCGGTTCAACAATTTGGATGCCAAAGATGGTTTTCTCTCTTATGGTTGGAACGCTAAATTCGCGTGCTGGTCAAAACGGAATGCGTCACCCGATTACGTGCAGCAAGCTGTTGGGGGTACAAACCGTCTTGTTACCAAAGCGCTCGCGAGAATTGGGCGTTATTCCGGAAATATCAACGGTTATTACCGAAACGCAGATGCCATCCGAGAGTTGCCATTTTATGAGCAAGCCGACTTACTGCATTTCCATATTGTTCACGAGGAATATCTCTCCGTAAAAGACTGGTTGCGGTTAGCGAACAAAAAACCGGTGGTGTGGACTTGGCACGACCCGTACATGTTGAGTGGTCATTGTATCTACTCCATGGGGTGCAACGGGTTCGAGACTGGGTGTCAAGTCTGCCCGCATCTCGACTACCACTTTCGGGTACATCGGGACCGCAGTGCGCGAAACCTTGAAGAAAAACGCGTTGTCGTACAGCAGATCGATCCGTGTGTAATCGTCGCCTCAGAATACATGCTGGATCTCGTGCAGCGCTCTGTCTATCGAGACTTCTTACGAGTTAGAGTTCTTCCGTTTGGCGTCAAGTCGACGGTCGTGCTCTCGCAGTTTGAGGCGAAGGCGCGTCTTGGCATTCCCGAACGCAATGTGGTGGTGGGATTTCGGGCCGTGTATTCTGACTACAAGGGCATTGGCCTTGTGCGAGCAGCGCTTGCGCGACTGTCGTCTCATTACCCTGATATTCCGTTCACCATCATCACGTTTCAGGAAAGAGGGTTTTGCCAGGGCTTGTCGCCAAACTATCAGGTCATCGACGCCGGCTGGATCGACGATGATGCGATCAATATCTACTACGGGGCGATGGACTTCTTTCTGATGCCATCCCGAGCCGAAGCCTTCGGCCTAATGGCCATCGAGGCGATGGCCGCTGGCGCCTGTCCTATCGTCACCTACGGCACGGCGTTGCCAGAGTTGGTCGACGCTCCATTGCATTCGATCTGCACGGAGCACGAGCCGGAACGCTTTGCGCAGGAATTTGAGACGGCGGTGTTCGAGCGGAGGCACCACGACGCCAGACGGGCTGCTCGACAGGCTTATGCCGCAGAGCGTTACAACCTAGACAATTTCTGCAAATGCCTTTCAGCCTTGTATGACGAAGAATACGAACATCATCATCTTGTCAGACGTGCCGCCTGACCCGAAGTACACCGCGGGGCAGGTATTGCATCAGGCCATTGCCGGCCTTGCAGACTTCCGTTTTCGCTTCTACTGGCTTAATCAGTCCAGGCTGGACACAAGAGTCGAACTGCCGGCCAATTGCACCCAAGTGGCCATATTGGGCACAGCGTACGGGCGCTCGATTGGCTTTCTGGTTGGGGCTTGTAACCACCTGATGCACCGTTTGCCATCGCTCTCCAGACCTCTAGTCTTAATCAAGTGCCTGCTGGCTTGCGCCTCGCTGATAACGCGGGCGGTGAAACTGGGGTGGCGGCTGCGACGCGATCCCGGGACCGTGATCTGGTTCGTGATCCAAGGCGAGCGGTTGGTCATAGTCAGTTTGATCGCGTCGTGGCTAGCCCGAAAGCCTTACTTGCTTCAGCAATGGGATCCTCTGTCATGGTGGATGGGGCATCGCCAGTACCCACGTCGCGTCATGACGGTGGCCCAGCGCCTGTTGTCACAGCTGGAGCAAAGGGCCCGAGTAAATATCGTACCCAGCGATGTCTGGCGCGAACAACTGGCCGCCCAGGGCAAGACTGCTATTCGGTTGGATAATTTTATCCAGCAGCCGCTCCTGCAGGAGACAAGGTTTCTGGCCATTCGCGATCCACGTGCACTTCACGCGGTATTCGTCGGACAATTCTACGCTGGCAACGAACTGATACGCACGGTTAGCACTCTCGCCGCATCCGTGCAAAAGAACGGGCGGGAGCTGGTGATTCACCTGTTCGGCTCCAGCGACCCGGTGAGCCTGGACGGCTGCCAGGTTATCTCGCACGGCCTCCTCGATCGAGATGAACTGATCAGACGCATATCGAAGTGGGATTTGGCACTATTGCCATACCCGACCGCAGCTGGCCACGAAGAAACGGCCCGCCTGTCGTTTCCGTCGAAGGCCCGTGTGTACTTGGCGGCTGGTCTTCCCATTCTGGCCTGCGCACCCGTGTTCTCTGGCGTCCATCGTTTTCTGGACCAGCACTATCCCAATCATTACTTCAACGTTGAAGTAATGGGTGACGCCAACGGGTTCGTGAAAGATCTGCTTGATGCCAGCTACCAGACTCGCCAAGCCCGTTTTCGGCAGGCGCGGCAACTGGTCGGCAGCCTGTTTTCCGACACCGCCGAACTGCTGCCACTTCGCGACATCCTTGGAGATGCGGCATGACCGCGAAAGTCATCGAATCACTCGTGCAGGAAAACCGGTTGCTTCAGAACCAGGTGAACCAGATTCGCTATTTCCTAGCGGGCTCACATGGACTAAAGGTTCAAGTGTCTGACGTCCAGGTCGGGCAGTCGCTGTATTGCGGCAAGGATGAGATGCACCAGATCGCTGCAGGACTGCTGGCCCCGTCCGTGACCTGCGCGGACATCGGGCCAGGGTTGCGACCACAACGCATGCTCGACTGCCCGGTGCATGTGCTCGTAGAGCCGTGGCGCCCCTACGCGGATATTCTGGTATCCACTTACCCTGGCAAGGTAGTCGTCAACTCATTTGCCACGCCTTACTTGAGCTCCATGCTTGACAGGAGCATCGACACGATTTTCTTGCTAGACGTGATCGAACACATCGAAAAGGAGGAAGGTAGGGCACTGCTGCGGAATGCCTGTCGAGTTGCCCGGGTGCAGGTGGTGCTGTTCACGCCCTTGGGATTCATGCCGCACGAAGTCCACGACACGCCGCCAGAATGGGGCGACGTCCAGCACGGCACTACCCAAAGGCATCTTTCAGGATGGATGCCAGAAGAGCTCCCTCCGTCC
>Ga0315906_10007682_pt1 | contig 13081 bp, 11 predicted proteins | sample LakEriMetagenome_4_FD_203526 | JGI IMG/M metagenome (GOLD analysis project Ga0315906, IMG submission 203526) | Freshwater fungal communities from buoy surface, Lake Erie, Ohio, United States - Buoy 2 MA122 | ecosystem: Environmental > Aquatic > Freshwater > Lake > Lake biofilm | place: USA...
CTGGTTCCGGGTCGCGGCAGAACATCCCCGCAGCTTCTACGGCCTGCTCGGCAACCGTGCCCTGGGGCAGGCGCTGCCCTTCAACTGGGAAGCGCCCGATGTCGAGCCGGAGCAGGTGGCCGAACTGGCCCGCCATCCGGTCGCCCGGACCGCTCTGATGCTCGTGCAGGTCGGTCAGCCGGCACGCGCGGAAGCGGAACTCGTGCGGCTTGCCGACACGATCGACGCCGGCACCCAGCCAGTGCTGTTCACCGTCGCCATGCGCGCCAACCTGCCGCATCTCGCGACCCGCCTCGGCCGCGGCATCGCAAGCGGCGACGGGCGGCGCTTCGAGGCCAGCGCCTATCCGATCCCGCCCTGGCAGCCGACCCAAGGCTTCAGCATCGACCCGGCCCTGGTCTATGCCTTCATGCGCCAGGAATCGCGCTTCGATCCCAAGGCCGTCAGCCCGGCCGGCGCGCGCGGGCTGATGCAGATCATGCCCCGGACGGCCGCGCAGCTGCACGGCGCGCCGGTATCGCCGGCCCGGCTCCACGATCCCGTCTTCAACATCACGCTGGGCGAGCGCTACCTCGGCCAGTTGCTGGAGAGCGAGGCCGTCGATGGGGACCTCATCCGCCTCGCCGCCTCGTACAACGCGGGCCCGCAGACGGTGGCGCGCTGGAAACAGCGCCGCGAGCAGCGGGCGCTTGACATCCGCGACGACGCCCTGCTCGCGATCGAGACCCTGCCCTCGCCGGAGACCCGGCATTTCATCACCCGGGTTCTCTATTCCTACTGGATGTATTCGGAACGTCTGGGCCAGCCCGCGCCGTCGCTCGACGCGGTTGCCGGCGGAAACTGGCCGAGCTACGTCCCGCCGGTGTCCCTGACCGCACGCGCGAGCCCCGGCAATGCCAAAGATCGATGAGACGCGGCCCTTCCTCGCCGTCAACATCGCCATCCTGACGGTCTCGGACACGCGCACCGCCGCCGACGACCGCTCCGGCGACGCGCTCGCGCAGATGATCGGACGCGACGGCCATGTCGTCGCGGCGCGGCGCATCGTGACCGACGACCGCGACGCCATAGCCGCCGCGCTGCGCGCGTGGATCGCCGATCCCGCGATCGACGTGGTCATCAGCACCGGCGGCACCGGCGTCACCGGCCGGGACGTGACGCCCGAAGCCGTGGAATCAGTCCTGGACAAGCGTATCGACGGCTTCGGCGAGATGTTTCGCTGGATCAGCTGGCCGAAGATCGGCACCTCGACGATCCAGAGCCGCGCGGTCGGCGGCGTCGCCGGGGGTACCTATGTCTTCGCCCTGCCGGGGTCGCCCTCGGCTTGCCGCGACGGCTGGGAGGAAATCCTCAAATGGCAGTTGGATAATCGCCATCGCCCCTGCAACCTCGTGGAATTGATGCCGCGTCTGCAGGAGCATCTCGCGCACAAGCCCAAGGCCACGGTCTGACGACAGGTCAGCCACAAGGACGACGGCAAGGGGACTCGCGGGAGCGCCATCGATCACCTACCTTGACGCGGCAGTTGGCAACTAAGCCGACGCGGCGGGGTCGATATGGCGAAAGTCCAGGACTTCAGCGCATTCCTAAATCTCTCCCGGAGCGTCTCCACCGGAGAGCTTCTCGATCGCATCCTCGCGCATAGCCGGCGACTGACTGGCGCGGAGGGCGGATCCTTTTTCATGGTCCGGGAGCACCGCGGCGAGCGCTGGCTGGAGGCGACCCATTTTCAGAACGACGTGATCTCCGTGCCGAAAGCGGGCCTGCGTCTGCCGCTCGACGAACACTCGATCGCCGGCTACGCGGCGTCGACCGGCGAGATGCTGCGGATCCCCGACGCCTATCGCATCCCGGCGCGGCGGCCATTTCGGTTCAATCCCGCCTCGGACATCGCCAACGGCTATGTGACGCGCTCCATCCTGGCCTTCCCGATGAAGAACGGGGATGGCCGCGTGGTGGGCGTCGTCCAGTTGATCAACCGGCGCGACGCGTCGGGGCGTGGCCCGCTTCCCTTCCCGGCCTCCGACGCGCGCCTGCTCGCGCCGCTCGATCACTTCGTCGGAACGGCCGTCGAGCGCTCCGACATGCTCGAGCGGATCTCGGCCCAGAACCTCAAGCTGGTACGCAGCGGGCGGCGCATCGAAAAGCTGCAGCGCGAGACCGAGTCCGCCTTCCAGCTTTCGGTCAAGCTCCTGGCCCGCGCCGCCGAGGTTCATGACGAGGACACCGGCAACCACATCCTGCGCGTCAACGAATACAGCTATCGACTCGCGCGACTCATGCGCCAGCCCGCGGAATGGTGCGACGAGATCCGCTACTCCGCCGCGCTCCACGATGTCGGCAAGATGTCGGTCGATTCGGCGGTGCTTAAAAAACGCGGCCCGCTCGACGCGGCGGAGCGCGCCGAGATGAACCGCCATTCCGAATATGGCTGGCGCATCCTCAAGGACGCGCCACGGTTGCACATGGCCGCGGAGATCGCGCTGCACCATCACGAGAAATGGGACGGATCGGGCTATCCCAACAAGCTGGCCGGCGAGGCGATCCCGCTGAGCGCGCGGATCGTGCAGATGGCCGACATCTACGACGCGCTGCGCTCCGCGCGCCCCTACAAGCCCGCCTTCACCCACGAGCGCGCGGTCGCCATCATCACCACGGGCGACGATCGCATCGTGCCGGAGCGCGATTTCGATCCGCGGCTGCGCGCGGCCTTCGCCAAGCATCACGCGACCTTCGACCGGATCTGGCAGGACCTCCACGACTGAGGCTCAAGGGCGTGCGCGCGTTGACCGTGCTCGCCATACATATGTATACAAGGCGCTCCCCAGCAATTCGGTCGTGACGGGAGCAGAAACTTGGCCGGTGGACATGCCGCGAACGTCGAGTACGGCGTCGCCGCGCTCGACATGGGGGTGACGCGCGACCTCTGCGCCTTCATCGCCGCCATCCGCTACGAAGATCTGCCCGCGCAGGTCGTCCACGAAGCCCGCCGCGGTGTGCTCGACTGGATCGGCTGCGCCCTGGCCGGCAGCGGACATCCGACGATAACGACGCTGATCGAGACCCTCGGCGACATCGGTTCGCCGGCGAAGGCGACCGTCATCGGACGCGGCGGCCTCCGGCTCGGCCTGCTCGACGCGCCGCTGGCCAATGGCCAGATGGGCCATATCCTCGATTTCGACGACACGCATATGGGCGGCGTCGTCCTGCATGCCAGTTCGCCGCTGCTCGCCGCGCTGTTCGCGCTGAGCGAGCGCGAAGGCGCCCGAATCTCCGGGCGCGAACTGATCTGCGCCTATGTGGGCGGTTTCGAAGCCGGCGTGCGGGCCGGCCAGGGGGCACCCGCCCATCACGATGGCGGCTGGCACCTGACCGGGACGCTCGGCTCGATTGCCGCGGGTGCCGCCTGCGGCCGGTTGCTGCGCCTCGACGCCAAGGCGCTCACCCATGCGGTGGGTGTCGCCACGACCCAGGCCGCGGGGATGCAGCAGAACCGCGGCACGATGTGCAAATCCTTCCACGCCGGAAAGGCGGCGGCCAATGGCGCGCTGGCCGCGCTTCTCGCCGCGCGCGGCTTCAACAGTTCCGAGGAGATCCTGGAGGGCAAGCGCGGCTTCTGCCGGATCTACAGCGTCACCGCGACGCCGGAGCGTATCCTCGACGAACTCGGAACGCGCTGGGAGATCGCCCGCAACGGCTACAAGCCCTATGCCTGCGGCGTCGTCCTGCATCCCCTCATCGACGCGATGATAGACATGTCGCGCCGCGCCGGAGTGGCGCCCGTGGATGTCGAGCGGATCGAACTGCGCGTGCATCCCCACGCCGTGAAGATCACCGGCGTCGACGATCCGAAATCGGGGTTGATGTCGAAATTCAGCATCAACCATTCCGCCTCGGTCGCCTATGTCGATCGCGCCGCCGGGATCCTGCAATACACGGACGCCCGCGCCGGCGCGCCGGACATCCTCGATTTCCGCGCCAAGGTCGTGGTCGCGACGGTCGACGGGTTCCGCAAGGACCAGGCCGCCGCGACGCTGATCGCGCGCGACGGCACGCGCCACGAGGTCGAAATCGCGCATGCCAGCGGCACCACGGACAACCCGATGTCCGACGCGGCGCTCGAGGCGAAGTTCCTCGCCAACGCCGAACCGGTGCTCGGCGCCGCCCGCGCGCGGCGCATCGTCGAGACGACCGCGGCGCTCGACACGCTGGACGACGCGCGGCATCTGATCGGTCTGTGCGCGTGACCCACGGCGGCGCGGCCCTCGGCGCCCTGGCGCGCGACGGCGAAGCGCTGGCCGGCGCCGCGCTGGCGGCTCTGGGCGTCCATATCGTGCGTCAGGCGCTGGGCTGGGAGATCATGGGACCCGACGGTCCCGGCCCCGGCTTCTTCCCCTTCGGCTATGGCGCGCTGATGATCGTGCTGTCGCTCGGCCTGATCGTCTCGCGCGCGCGCCGTGCCGCGATCGCGCCCTCCGCTGCGCCGGGTGCATGGCGCGCGCATGTCCGGCCACTCGTCACCTGGGCCGCCTTCGCGCTCGCCGCGCTGCTCATGCCCGTCATCGGCTTCGTGCCTGCCTTCGCCGGGCTGACGCTGTTCATGGCGCGCTTCGTCTTCACGCGCGACTGGGGTTCGTCACTCCTCGTCGCCGCGCTGTGCGCGCTCGGCTTCTGGATCGTCTTCCCGATCCTTCTCGACGTGCGCCTGCCCGCCGGACCGCTGGGGTTCTGACATGGATGTGATATCCGGCCTGCAGCAGGGCTTCGGCGTCGCGCTCATGCCGATGAACCTGTTCTGGTGCTTCCTCGGTTGCTTCCTCGGCACCATCGTCGGCGTGCTGCCGGGGCTCGGTCCGGCGGCGACCATCGCGATGCTGCTGCCGCTGACCTTCGGCATGGATCCGGCGAGCGGGATCATCATGCTCTCCGGCATCTATTTCGGCGCCAAGTACGGCGGCTCGACGACCTCGATCCTGCTCAACATCCCGGGCGAGGCATCGTCGGTCGTGACCTGCCTCGACGGCTACCAGATGGCGCGCAAGGGCCGCGGCGGCGCGGCGCTCGGCATCGCGGCGATCGCCTCGTTCGTCGCCGGGACCTTCGGCATCGTGGCGCTCACCGTGCTCGCCCCGCCGGTGGCCGGCTTCGCGCTGCGGTTCAGCTCGCCGGAATATTTCGCGCTGATGGCGCTCGGCCTGTCGCTCGTCGTCGTGCTCGGCGGCGACTCGCTGCTCAAGGCGATCCTGTCGCTGCTCGTCGGGCTCTGGCTCACCAGCATCGGAACGGATCTCTTCACCTCGCAGAGCCGCTACACCTTCGGCGCGGTCGCGCTGATCTCCGGCATCGACTTCATGCTCGTGGCGATCGGCGTCTTCGCCGTGGCCGGCGTGCTCGAGAGCATCCACGCCAAGGAGGAGACGAAGCTGCTGCCGGTGCCGCGCGGGATGCGCAATCTGCTGCCGTCCTGGGCCGAGCTGCGCGCCTGCCGCTTTGCGTTCCTCAACGGCTCCGTCGTGGGCTTCATCGTCGGCGTCCTGCCCGGCGCCGGCTCGTCGATCGCGTCCTTCATCGCCTACGGTCTCGAGAAGGCCGTGTCGCGCCATCCCGAGCGCTTCGGAACCGGCGTGCCGGAAGGCGTCGCGGCGCCCGAGGGCGCCAACAACGCCGATTCCGGCGGCGCGCTGGTCCCTCTGCTCACGCTGGGCCTGCCGGGCGGCGGCACCACGGCGATCCTGCTCTCGGCGCTGGTGCTCTGGGGCGTGAAGCCCGGCCCGCTGATGATGCAGGATTCGCCGCAGGTCTTCTGGGGGCTCGTGGCGAGCCTCTATATCGGCAACGCCATGCTGCTGATCCTCAACCTGCCGCTGGTGCCGCTCTTCGCGCAGATCCTGCGCATCCCGCTCTTCGTGCTCTTTCCCGTGGTCCTCGGACTGACCATCGTCGGCGCCTACAGCATCGCCGACAGCGCGCTCAACATCGTCATGCTCGCCGGTTTCGGGCTGCTCGGCTACGCGATGGCGCGGCTCGATTTTCCGACGGCGCCGCTGATCCTCGGCTTCGTGCTCGGCGATCCGATGGAGCGCGCGGTGCGCCAGGCGCTGACCATGTCGCAGGGCGACATCGCGATCCTGTTCTCGCGGCCGCTCTCGGCGACGATGCTCGTCTGCGCCGCTGCGGTGCTGGTCCTCTCGCTGGCCGCCAGGTTCCGGCGCCGACCCTCTGCGTAAACCATCCCCCCGGACAATAAGGAGACTTCGCATGAACCGACGCGACCTCATCCTCGGCGGCGCCACGCTGGCCGCGGCCTCCCCGATCCTCGCCCCGACCGCGCGCGCCGCCTGGCAGCCGACCCGTCCGGTCGAACTCGTCGCCCATAACGGCCCGGGCAGCGGTCCCGACGTCTTCGCCCGCGCGATCGTGACGACCATCGAACAGGAAAAGCTCTCGCCGGTGCGGTTCCAGGTATCGAACCGGGTCGGCGGCGGCGGCGCCACGGCGATGAACTACGTCGTCGACAAGCGCGGGGATCCCGGCGTCCTGTCGGTCTGGACGAGCCTGTGGATCTCGCTGCCGCTCGTGCAGGCCGAGGCGCGCAGCACCGTCGCCGACATGACCCCCGTGGCCCGTCTCGTGATCGAGCCCGCGATGGTCGTCGTGCGCGCGGACTCGCCCTTCACGACCATGAAGGAACTGATCGAAGCGGCGCGCCAGAAGCCCGGCACCATCCGCCAGTCCGGCGGTTCGGTGACCGCGCGCGACAACATCGTGCGCCAGCTGCTGATGGCGGCGACCGGCACGCGCTGGGCCTTCATCTCCTTCCCCGCCGGCAGCGAGCGCATCGCGGCGCTGCTCGGCGGCCATGTCGAGTTGATGATCGCCGAGCCGACCGAGGCCGGCGAGCAGATCCGCGCCGGCAAGCTGCGCGCGCTGGCGCAGGTCGGCGAGAAGCGCCTCGCCGCGTTCCCGGACGTTCCGACCCTGCGCGAAGCGGGCATGCCCATCGCCGACGTTCCGCAGGCGCGCGGCTTCGTCGCCCCGCCGGGAATCCCGGCCGAGGCGCTGGCCTTCTACGAGGATCTGTTCGCACGCCTCGTCGTCTCGCCAACCTGGCGCAAATACGTGATCGACAACCAGTTCGAGGAAGCGCATCTCAACGCGTCCCAGACCGGCGCCTTCTTCTCCGAATACCAGGGGCGGCTGCGCACGATCCTTCAGGAAGGCGGCGTGAAGGTCGTGCGCTGAGAGGCGGCACCGGCACGGAGCAGGGCATGGCGGAAATCCCGGAACGTCCCGACATCCTCGTCATCGGCGGCGGCAACGCGGCGCTCTGCGCCGCGATCACCGCGCGGCTGGCGGGACGTTCCGTGCTGGTCCTCGAGGGCGCGCCGAAATTCTATCGCGGCGGCAACACGCGCCATACGCGCAACATGCGCTGCGCCCATGACGAGGCGAACGAGGTCCTGACCGGCCCCTATCTCGAGACCGAGTTCTGGGACGACCTGATGCGGGTCACCGGCGGCCGGACCGACGAGAAGCTCGCGCGCCTCACCATCTCGAAGTCGCGCGAACTCTGGGACTGGATGAACGCCCAGGGCGTGCGCTTCCAGCCCTCGCTCGGCGGTACGCTGAGCCTGGGCCGCACCAACGCGTTCTTCCTCGGCGGCGGCCGCGCGATGCTGAACGCGCTCTATCGTCGCGCCGAGGATCTCGGCGTGCAGGTGATGTACGACGCCGAAGTCGTCGATCTGGAGATCGAGGACGGCTTCTTCCTCGGCGCGGCGGCGCGCATCGACGGCGTCGTGCGGACGATCCGCGCGGCGACGGTCGTCGTCGCCAGCGGCGGGTTCGAGTCGAACATCGAATGGCTCGAGGAATCCTGGGGCCCGGCCGCGCGCAACTTCCTGATCCGCGGCACGCGCTACAACCGCGGCGCGTTGCTCCGGATCCTGCGCGACAAGGGGATCGAACTGACCGGCGATCCGACGCAATGCCATGCCGTCGCCATCGACGCGCGCTCGCCGCGTTTCGACGGCGGGATCGTGACCCGGCTGGACTGCGTGGTCTTCGGCATCGTCGTCAACCGCGACGCCGCGCGCTTCTACGACGAGGGCGAGGATTTCTGGCCCAAGCGCTACGCGATCTGGGGACGCCTGATCGCCGCGCAGCCGGACCAGATCGGCTACATCGTGTTCGACGCCAAGGCCAAGGGGCTGTTCATGCCCTCAGTCTATCCGGCGATCGAAAGCGACACCCTCGCCGGCCTCGCGGCGAAGCTCGATCTCGATCCCGCCGCGCTCGAGGCCACCGTGGCCGGCTTCAATGCCGCGGTGCACCCGGGCAACTTCGATCCGGCCGTCCTCGACGATTGCCGCACCGAAGGCCTGACGCCGCCGAAATCCCACTGGGCGCGGCCGCTCGACACGGCACCCTATTTCGCCTACCCGGTCCGGCCGGGCATCACCTTCACCTATCTCGCCACGCGGATCGACGAGAAGGCCCGCATGATCATGCGCGACGGCAGGCCCGCGGCGAACATGTTCGCGGCCGGCGAGATCATGGCCGGCAACGTGCTGGGCAAGGGCTATCTGGCCGGTATCGGCATGACCATCGGCAGCGTCTTCGGGCGCATCGCCGGACAGGAGGCGGCGTCCAATGCTCGCAACTGAGGCCCAGCGCGAGGGCGAGCGCCAGATGGCGATCTGCAATGCCTGCCGCTATTGCGAAGGCCTGTGCGCCGTGTTTCCCGCGATGGAGATGCGCCAGTCCTTCGCCGCGGGCGACCTCAACTATCTGGCCAATCTCTGCCATGGCTGCGGTGCCTGCTACTACGACTGCCAGTTCGCGCCGCCCCATGAATTCGCGATCGACGTGCCGCGGACGATGGCGCAGTTGCGCGTCGAATCCTACGAGGCCTATGCCTGGCCGCGCGCGCTCGCACCGCTGTTCCGCCGCAACGGCCTCGCGGTCGCGTCGGTCGCCGCGGCTTCGGTCGCCGCGTTCATCCTCGGCTTCGCCGCGACCATCGACCCGGCGGCGCTGTTCGCTGCCCATTCGGGGCCGGGATCCTTCTACAAGCTGATGCCGCATGGCGCGATGGCCGGACTGTTCGGCGCGGTGTTCCTCTTCGCCCTCTTCGCGATGGGGATGGGCGTGCGCAACTTCCTGCGTGACATCGGCGAGAGCGCGTCCGGCATCGCAGCGCCCGCACCGCTTGCGCAGGCCGTCCGCGACGCCGGCACGCTGCGCTATCTCGACGGCGGCGGTCCCGGCTGCATGAACGAGAGCGAGCGGCCGGACGACGATCGCCGGATCTACCACCACCTCACCTTCTACGGCTTCATGCTCTGTCTCGCCTCGACCTCGGTCGCGACCGTCTACCACTACGCCTTCGGCCGCATCGCGCCCTATCCGTGGTGGGATCTGCCGGTGGTGCTGGGGACGATCGGCGGGATCGGCCTGGTCGCGGGTCCGCTGGGACTGCTGCGCGCAAAGCGCCGGCGCGACACGCAGACGCGCGGCTTCGCCCATCACGGCATGGACACCGCCTTCCTGGTCATGCTCCTGCTGACCAGCGTCACTGGTCTCGCCCTGCTGGTGCTGCGCGAGACCGCGGCGATGGGCACGCTGCTGGCGCTTCATCTGGGCGTCGTCTTCGCCCTGTTCTTGACCATGCCCTACGGCAAGTTCGTGCACGGGCTCTACCGCTTCGCCGCCCTGGCGCGTTACGCCAGGGAGCGCCGGACCCATGGCGCCGGCTGACATCCGATGACGGCGTTCGACGCGGCGCTGGTCGGCATCGTCGCCTTCCTGGCCTCGATCGTCGGCGGTCTCGCCGGCTATGGCACCAATCTGCTGATGCCGATCGTCCTGGTCCCGCTCGTCGGCGCCGAGGCGACGATCCCGATCCTCGCGATCTCGGGCCTCATGAACAACGCGAGCCGCCTGCTCGTCTTCCGCGACCGGGTCGAGTGGCGCCGCGTGCTGCCGCTCACCCTGCTCGCGATCCCGTTCTGCGTGGTCGGCGCATGGTCCTATGCCTGGCTCAGCGCGGGCGCGGCTTCGATCGTCATCGGCGCGATCCTGATCGCGATGGTTCCGGCGCGTCGTCTGCTCAAGCGCCACAGGCTGCCGCCGTCGCGCGGCGCGCTGCTCGGCGCAGGCGCGCTCTACGGCGTCCTCACCGGCGGGTCGCCGGGTGCCGGCATCGTGCTCGTCGCGGCCCTGACCGCGATCGGTCTCACCGGGCCGGCGGTCGTCGCCACGGATTCGGCGGTCTCGCTCGTGGTCGGACTCGTCAAGGTGGCGACATTCCAGGCGCTCGGCGAATTGCCTACCTCGTCGTGGCTGCTGGCGCTGCTCATCGGCGGCATCGGGTTCCCCGGCGTGCTCGCGGCGCGGTGGCTCGGCGAACGCATGAGCCTGTCGCTGCACGCCGCGCTGCTCGACGGGGCGGTCCTCGCCGGAGGCGGCTTCCTGCTGCTGCGCGGCGTGCGGTCCCTGGGACTGATCTGAGACGCACCCGCAGCAACGAAGGAACGCGCCGATGGCGGACAACACCGTCGCCCCCCTGACCCCGGAGATCGTCGCCCTGTCCGAATACGTGGCACGGGCGATCGACGCGCCGCTTCCCGATGCGATCGCAAGGCGCACGCGCCAGCATCTTCTCGACACCCTCGCCGCCATCGTCTCCGGCACGCGGCTCGCCGCGGGCAGACTCGGCGCGCGCTACGCGGCGGAGATCGGCGGCGTCGGCGAGGCGCTCGCCATCGGCTGCGGCCGGCTGGTGCCGGCGGCGCAGGCGGCGCTCGCCAACGGCCTCGCGGGCCACGCCGACGAGACCGACGATTCGCATCTGCGCGGCCGCTTCCACCCGGGCTGCGCGATCGTGCCCGCGGCGCTCGCGGTCGCGGAGCGCCAGGATGCGAATGGCGACGAGCTGCTGCGCGCGATCGCGCTCGGCTACGACGTCGGCGTGCGCATCAATCTCGCGCTCGGCTTCTCGCGGCCGGACATGATCCGCCACAGCACCCACAGCATCGGCACGGCCTTCGGCGCCGCCGCGGCGGCAGCCAGCCTGTTGCGCCTTGCGCCGCAGCAGGTCCGCCATGTCATCTCCTACACGGCGCAGCAGGCCTCCGGCATCCCGTTCTGGCAGCGCGACCCGTACCATGTCGAGAAGGCCTTCGATTTCGGCGGCATGCCCGCGCGCAACGGCGTCAGCGCGGCGATCATGGTTGCGATGGGGTTCGGCGGCGTCGAGGATCCGTTCGGCGGGCGGCACAATCTCTTCGCGTCGATCGGCGAGGCGCCGCGCCCCGAGCTGGTCGCGCAGGATCTCGGCGCGCGCTGGGAGATCGCGGACGCGTCGATCAAGAAATGGTGCGTCGGCTCGCCGATCCAGGCCGTGCTCGACGCGGTGACCGCGATCCTCGGCAGCCGCCCGACGCGCCCCGACGAGATCGCGGAGATCGCGATCACCATGCCCGACGACCGCATCCACATCGTCGACGACCGGGCCATGCCCGATGTCTGCGTTCAGCACCTCGCCGCCATCGCGCTTCTCGACGGCACCGTCACCTTCGCGGCGGCGCACGACCATGGGCGCATGGCCGACCCGGATGTCCGGGCGCTGCGCGCGCGCATGCGCCTCGTGCCCAGCCCCGAGTTGACGGCCGCGATCCCCGCGCGCCAGGCGATCGTCGAGATCCGCACCCGCGGCGGAGAGACGCTGCGTCACCATGCCAGCCGCGTGCGCGGCACGCCGGACAATCCCATGGATCAGGCCGAGATCGAGGCGAAGGCACGCGACCTCGTCGATCCGATCCTCGGGCCCGCCGGTGGCGCGGCTCTGGTCGCGATGGTCGCCGGCCTCGATGCGGCTATCCCGGCCCGGGTGCTGCGCGGGCCGCTCGCCGCCGCCGCCCTGTGAACCCTCTCTCGCGATGGAGACACGCATGAACGACCAACCCCTCTCGGGACAGGTGGCCCTCGTCACTGGCGCATCGCGCCGCATCGGCCGCGCGACGGCGCTTGCCCTCGCGGCCGACGGCGCCGACATCGTCGTGCATGCCCGCGCGTCGCGCGACGAGATCGACGCCGTCGCGCGCGAGATCGAGGCACTCGGCCGGCGCGCCCTGCCGGTCCTCGCGGACGTTACCGACGAGGCCGCCGTCGTCGCCATGTTCGGCGCGATCGAGGCGCGGTTCGGGCGGCTCGACATCCTGGTCAACAACGCCGCGATCCGCGCCGAGACGCCCTTCATGGAGATGACCGTCGCGGCGTGGCGTGCCGTCACCGGCGTCATCGTCGACGGCGCGTTCTTGTGCGCGCGCGAGGCCCTGCGGCCCATGCTGCGCAACGGTCATGGCCGAATCGTCAATATCGGTGGCGTGAGCGCCAATCTCGGCGCCCCCGATCGCGCCCATGTGATCACCGCCAAGGCCGGCCTGGTCGGGCTGACGCGCGCGCTCGCGACGGAATTCGCGGCGCGCGGCGTGACGGCCAATTGCGTCGTCCCCGGACGAATCGGCGGCAAGCGATCGGCGAGTTCCGGGCGCGGCATCGCGGGGTCACCGATCGTCGGCCGCGAAGGCACGCCGGACGAGGTCGCCGAGATCGTGCGCATGCTCTGTCGCCCCGCCTCGGGCTTCGTCACCGGCCAGGCGATCCATGTCAATGGCGGCATGTTCTTCGGCTGACGCGACGAGGGCCGGGCTATGACGCGCGGAGCACCGCCGCGACGCACGACGCCGAAGCCGCCGCCGAAGCCCGACGGAGGTGATCGCGGGTCGCGCGCCGAGCACGCCTATCTGCGGCTGCGCGAGGCCATCCGCGGCGGCGCGCTGAGGCCGGGCGACGAGCTGCGCGAGGTCGAACTCGCGGCGCGGCTCGGCGTCAGCCGTACGCCGGTACGCGAAGCGATCCGTCGCCTGACGGGCGACGGTCTCGTCGAGCCCGGCAAGGGACGCTCGCTCGCCGTGACACGCTTCGGCCGACAGCAGGTCCGCGAATTATATGTCGTGCGCGGAATCCTCGAGGGCGCGGCCGCCGAACTGGCCGCGCGTCACGCCACGGCCGCAGC
>Ga0315906_10007684_pt1 | contig 13080 bp, 11 predicted proteins | sample LakEriMetagenome_4_FD_203526 | JGI IMG/M metagenome (GOLD analysis project Ga0315906, IMG submission 203526) | Freshwater fungal communities from buoy surface, Lake Erie, Ohio, United States - Buoy 2 MA122 | ecosystem: Environmental > Aquatic > Freshwater > Lake > Lake biofilm | place: USA...
AACCGGCTATCCGATCGTAGATGCCGGCATGCGTGAATTAGCTGCGACCGGCTATATGCATAATCGTGTACGAATGATTGTTGCCAGCTTTCTTACAAAACACCTGCTGATCGACTGGCGCTGGGGAGAAGCATGGTTTGCAGAAAAACTACTGGACTTCGAACTGGCCTCCAATAATGGCGGATGGCAATGGGCTGCAGGATCCGGTTGTGATGCCGCACCGTATTTCAGAATTTTTAATCCCTACGAACAAACCAAAAAGTTTGATGCGGACATGAAATATATTCGCAAGTGGGTTCCGGAATTTGAAGATTTCAGCTATCCGAAACCGATAGTAGATCATAAAGAAGCCAGAGAGCGTTGCCTTAGGGTATACAGCAAAGCCCTGAAACCGGCTTGAGAAGGGCAGATGGGCAGATGGGCGGAAGGGCAGTTGGGCAGATGGGCGGAAGGGCAGATTTGTAGAGAGCCTGTCGAACGATGAAATAATATTCCTGAGTGAAATACGGCTCAGCAGACTGCTCCCTGCCTCTCAGTCTCCATACTAATCAATCGCTAAATTTTCCGAAAAATAATTGAAGCCTGTTTACCAGCATTCATATTACACCGCGGCACTGCGATCCTGCGGCACTGCGGCACTGCGGAACTGCGGCACTGCGGCACTGCGGCACTGAAGCAAATCACAAATTTTCTTCAAAATAAGTATACATTTTATTCATCAGATGGGCACGGTCTTTACCCATCACATTATGAAGATGCCCGGGGTAAACCATATAGTCGACCTGCACACCCGAACTGATAGATTTTTTCAGGTAGCCAAGACTATGCTGCCATACAACCACATCGTCACTGGTTCCATGAATCAGCATCAGCTTCCCTTTCAAATTACCTACATACTGGGTAAGTTCAGATGTTTTATATCCTTCAGGGTTCTGCTCGGGTGTATCCATGTAACGCTCTGTATACATAACCTCATACATACTCCAGTCGATTACCGGTCCGCCCGCAACTGCTACCTTAAAAACTCCAGGATTACGGGTCATAAGTGATGTAGTCATGAATCCGCCAAAGCTCCAGCCATTCACTCCAAGACGGGTTGAATCAACATACTTCAGACTTTTCATGTAATTAACTCCTGTCATCTGATCCTGCATTTCACAAACGCCAAGCTGACGATGCACGGCGTGCTCAAACGCTTTTCCACGATAGGGCGTACCGCGATTATCTATTGAAAATACGATATACCCTTTTGAAGCCAGAGCCTGAAAAGAAAGATCAGCACTTCCCATCCAACCATTGTTCACCAATTGCAGGTGCGGCCCGCCATACACATACAGAATTGCAGGATACTTTTTAGAAGAATCGAAATCTACCGGCAATACCATGCGGGACCATAAAGTATCTCCGGAGACACCGATCAATGGAAAAATTTTCACTTTTCCAGTAGCATATTTCTCAAGAGGATTGGCCGCGCGATAAATTTCGCGGATCACCTTTCCATTCATATCACGTACAACCGTTACCCCGGGAGTCTGCAAATCAGAGAAAGTATCCAGAAAATAATTCGTGGAAGGATGCATCACAAAATTGTGCATACCGGCTTCCTGTGTAAGTCGCTTCATTTTCCCATCGTCAAGACCTACCGAACAATAATCGCGATTGATAGCACCACCAACAGTACATTGAATAATCATACGCGTACCCTTTTCATCCATACCCGTAACCGATACTACTTCCCATTTACCTTTGGTCAGCTGACGAATCAATTTTCCTGAAGTGAGGTCGTATAAATACGCATGGTTATAGCCATCGCGGCGACTCATCCAGATGAATTGATTTTTGCCATTAACAAATTCCATGGGTGTAAGTGGCTCCACATATTTCTCCTCCCTTTCTTCGAACAGTGTACGGATAAACTCACCCGTAACCGCACTATACTCGTTCAGCTTCATGAAATTCTGATCGCGGTTGACAACAGCAATGAACACCGATTTTCCATCGGGACGCCATGCAATATTTGTAAGGTATTGTTCGGCCGGCTCTCCAGTTTTTAAATAGGTGATTTTTCCAGACTGAAGATTATAAACTCCAAGTGTTACATGATGACTTTTTTCACCAGCAAAAGGATACTTGATTTGCTTTTCCTTTGCGGGCTTTGCAGTCCAGTCGACAATTGGATAATCCGTCACCATCGACTGATCCATCCGGTAAAATGCAAGACTACTTCCGTCAGAAGTCCAGAACAAACCTTTGTCGATACCAAATTCTTCGCGGTGCACCGACTTACCATATACTATTTCATATCCGCCATCCGAGGTAACTTGCCTTACTGCACCACCGGCTACAACATAGATATTATTGCCGGAGACGTACGCTACTTTTCCATCGGGTCCATTTTCACTGACCTCAGCATCTTCGGGCAATTTGTAGGCATCGGATTTTGATAATTTCTTTTGCACCAGCTGATAAATATATTCCTGACCGCCTGCAGAAAATTTCAATTCATCCTTGCTCTTAAAGGATAAGAGCGACCAGCGTGCAAGTGTATCTGCGGAAATCGCCTTCAATGCGCTGTTGACTTCTGCTAATTTCAAATAAGGAGTAGCGCTTCCGGAAAAAGTACTGCGAAATAAAATCTGTTCCTTATTTAACGTATCTGTGTAAACATAATCCGTGGTTCCGGGCACCCATTGCAACTGAGAAAGTCGTTTGGGCGATAACGCAGCCCGTTGAAGGATTGCCAGATCAGCCGTAATCGTTTTTTTCTGAGAAAAAGAAAATGTTGTACTCAGGCAGAGCGCCAGGAACAGGAGGAAGTATTTTTTCATAGCCGTTATGTACTCCAAAATTAGTCGTCTTGGGTATATTTGCACCAATCACCGGCTATGTTTACAGGAATTATTGAAGGATTGGGAAGACTGGAGTCACTAACTGACGAAGGAACGAACCGCATTTTCCATTTTACCTGTCCGTTTACCCACGAATTGAAGGTAGACCAGAGCCTCTCTCACAACGGGGTTTGCCTCACCGTAACGGACATTACCGGCGAACACTACTCCGTTACCGCCATCCGCGAAACACTGGATCGCAGCAATCTTGGTCTGCTCAAAAAGGATGATCTCGTAAATCTTGAACGATGTATGTTGATGAATGGACGACTGGATGGACATATCGTGCAGGGGCATGTCGACCAGACCGGAACGATAAAAAGTATCAGCGATGAAAATGGCAGCTGGAAAATTTTTATCGGATATGATGCATCATCGGGACACCTTACCGTTGAAAAAGGTTCTATTTGCGTTAATGGAGTAAGTCTTACTGTGGTGGATTCAAAACCCGGTGAATTTTCAATTGCGATCATCCCCTACACCTGGGAGCATACAACTTTTCACTCTTTAAAGACAGGAGATACCGTAAATCTCGAATTTGATATTATCGGGAAGTATGTACTGGCTTCTTTAAGAGCCACCTCTTAGTACCACTCCTCTCAAAATTTTACCGCAGAGGTTCGCAGAGGTAGCACAGCTGTAACGCAGAGGTTTCGAAGTCAGCTTTGAACTCACTTCTTGTTCGCCAATTGTCCGCAGGCGGCATCAATATCTTTTCCGCGGCTGCGACGAACATTCACGATTAGTTTATTTCTTTCAAGCTCCGCAACAAAAGCATTGAGTCGCTCTTCGGTAGTTTGATTAAAGACGCCGTCACCGATTGAATTATACTCGATGAGATTTATTTTACTTTTCACACTACGCGCAAAGGCGGCGAGTTCTTTCGCATCCTGAAGTGCATCGTTAAAATCTTTAAATACAATATACTCCAGCGTTACTCTGGTACCGGTCTTCTCATAAAAATAATTCAGCGCCTCTTTCAGAACATCCAGCGTATTGCTATCATTAATAGGCATGATACGGCTCCGCTTGTCATCATTGGCAGCGTGTAGTGACAAGGCCAGATTGAACTTTACTTCATCATCTCCCAGCTTCTTAATCATCTTTGCAATTCCGGCGGTGGATACGGTAATCCGTTGCGGCGACATATTCAATCCGTCGGGCGAAGTAATACGGTCGATACTCTTCAGCACATTACTGTAATTGAGCAGAGGCTCGCCCATGCCCATATAAACGATATTACTCAAAGGAATTCCGTAATGCTCCAGGGCCTGCTCCCGAATAATGGCCACCTGGTCATAAATCTCATCAAAGTCGAGATTTCGTACACGGTCGAGTTTTCCGGTTGCACAAAACTTGCAGGTGAGACTACACCCTACCTGAGAACTAACACAAGCCGTCATGCGCGAATCGGTAGGAATCAGTACACCTTCCACTACAGGTCCGTCATGCAGTCGAAATGCGTTCTTAATCGTACGGTCGCGGCTCACCTGTTTGCTATCGACGGTAACGGCTCCAAGTGTGAAATTTTCCTCCAGCAGCTGCCGCAAGGGCTTGGAAAGATTGGTCATATCGGCAATACTGCGTGCCGACTTCTGCCATATCCATTCACGGATCTGCCTGGCCCGAAAGGGCTTTTCCCCCGAAGTGGCCAAAAAATCCTGCAATTCAGGCTCATCCAGATGGCGCAGATTCCGCTGTTTCATACCGCAAAGATACAAAGGGAATAGCGGTCTTCTTACATTTGCTCTGTGCCCCTGTTTTCCGCCGATTTATTGATTCCCGTAGGTTCCGACCCCATTGTAAATGGCTGGGTCCAGACCGATGATATAGGAACTATTCTCGAAACCGGTTCAGGCAAAGCACCGGGCAACGCCACAGTACTGAAAGGGATTGTGATTCCGGGGTTTGTAAATGCCCATTGTCACATTGAACTTTCCTACTTACGGCAACGCATTACCGAAAAATCGGGAATGACAGGGTTCATACGGCAGCTGATGTCTATTCGCAATAACACTAATGAAGCTGTACAAAAAATGGGCATCACCGAAGCCTGTGAAGAAATGTTGCGAAACGGAATTGTTGCTGTAGGCGACATTTCCAATTCTTCTAACTCAGCCGCCGTTAAAAATGAGTCGCCCCTACTGTTCCATACCTTTCTGGAGGTAGCAGGATTAGCCGATGTAAAAGCAGAATCAATCCTCAGCAACGCACGTGAAATGACACATGCTTTCAGAGGTAAAAACCAAAAGATAGGCCTTACACCCCATGCGCCCTATTCGGTCAGCAACCGCCTGATGCAACAGGTTATTGAGCAGATAGAAAAATCCGGGTCACCACTCTCCATACACCTTCAGGAAAGCGAAGACGAACTGGAATTTTGCAGTACAGGTTCAGGGCCAATGGCAGAATTTTTTAATGAATCCGGTTTCGACTTCAGCAAATTTTCTTTTAGCAAGGATGCGCCGATTCGAAAACTAATTCCATTATTTCAGAACATTCAACATGTTGTACTGGTACACAATACGTTTACAACCACCGATGATATCCGCTGGGCCGAGAGCATGCATCACGGAATTTTCTGGTGCCTTTGCCCAAAAGCAAATTTGTATATTACAGGTAAATTACCTCCTGTAAGTGAGCTGTTTCGTCATGCAAAAAACATCGTGGTGGGTACCGATAGTCTTGCATCGAACGACAGCCTCGATATTTTGTCGGAATTAAAAGTGATTGCGAAACCCTATCCGGAAATCCCTTTCGTGGAACTAATAAAATGGGGCACACTACAAGGAGCCCGTGCTTTGCAACTGGAAAATCAACTTGGGAGTATTGAAGCCGGAAAAAAGCCGGGACTTCTGCTGGTAGAGAATATTCAAACTGACAATCCGGTAATTACTTCCACTACTTCTGTCAGAAGAATTATTTAGTTTGAAGTTTTAACAGGAAATTACCAATCCGTACTCTTCACTTTCTCGGCCGCTTTCATTCCTTTATCCAGCTCCTTGAGTAAAGCTTTGATTTTATCATCTGATTGCTGGAGGTAATATTCAAACTCCGGCTTGTAATACTGGTTCGAAGTATCCATCCATTTCTCAACGCCATAATAACTCTGCTGTTTCCAGTTGATTTCAGTGAGCACATAACGGTAGCGGCCATCCTTAAACATCAGGTTAAGCGAGTATTGAACCAAACCGGCATCTGTTTCAAGTCCTTTCTTATCGGGAGGATTGGAGATTTTAAAGCGAGCTTTGCAATTGATTGTTCCTCCAAGGCTGTCGCGCTCACGAATCACATCCGTCGGATTCTTGAAATAGGTCATGCACCACTGTAAACCTCTGCGATATAATTCCGCCTGGCTTACACCGGGAAGCTCCTGCACTTTCTCGTAAGTAATAAGTTTTGTTTCATCATTAACCGGCAGCTTCACAGCAGATTTATTCTGTGCATAAGTAAGTGTGCCAATAATCAGCAGAACTGCTGTGAGGAGATTCCGGTACGTTTGCATGCGGTAAATTTAAAAAGTAAAGCCTAACCGCCGTTAACCGGTATTTTAATTTTGGTACCGCTCTTCAGTAAACGACCATTGCTGATCTTGTTTACTTCCTTGATCTTATTCAGGTTGGCCTGGTAGCGCTGGGCAATGTTCCACAAAGTATCACCTGGCTGAACAGTGTGGTAGATGTACCCCTTGCTCTGCGCAGTTGATTTTGCTGGAACAGGTTTCACTGTTTTAGTTTGCGCAACAGCCGGGGCCGGTTTTACTTCCGGAGTATCATTCTCGGAAATCTCGTTTTCAGGATTGGTTTCGAGGTTTGTTTGAATAGTATCCGCTCCTGCACTTACCGGTTGGTTATCTGCATAGGATTCATCCGGATCAACAACGAGTTTAACGGGCACGCACTTCTTAACTGTGGAGTAAACCGCCAGCTTTTGTCCAGGACGTATCACAGTCGAACGTAAATGATTCCACTTTTTAACCTGAGCTACCGATACATTATAACGATCTGCAATCTTGCCGAGACTTTCACCCGAACGTACCGTGTGCGTTTTCCTTACTTGTTGTGTTACGGTCTTGTAGGTGTATGCGTAAGCTTCATCGGAACTGTCGGTACCACGCAATTCGGAACTTACACTTAATGTAGCAAGTCCGCGATTAACACTGTCAATGAATGCGCAGGCATAATCCTGATCCGGCATCATCTCGCCTAAACGACCGAGTCGTACCGCCTGGTAATAAGAATTAAGCATACCGGCCACAATACCGTTACGCACCCAGGGACTGCGCACACCCAACACAATACTGATCATCCGGTGTCCTGCACGGGAAGAGGTGGCTACCAGACAGAATCTTGCGTTTTTGGTATAACCGGTTTTAATACCGTCAACATCTTCTTCGTAATTAATCACCAAACCATTGTGATTGCGGTAAGCGGTGGTGGATTTACCGTTTGAAACGTTGGCATAAGGAATACCGGTAATATCCATCAGTTTCGGATGCTTCAGTATTTCCATCGCAAGTACTAAAAGATCCTGCGGTGAAGAACTGTTATCCAGCACGCTCATGGAAGCCGGCAAACCGGAGGTATTGCTGTAAAGCGTTTTACTCATTCCAAGTTCTGCAGCGCGCTGATTCATTCGTGCTACAAATGGCTCTACTGACCCCATGCAATGTTTCGCAATCCATACGGTGCTTTCATTGTGAGAGGCCACCATGGCCATTTTCAATAAACTTTCGAGCGTATAATTTTCTGTGGTGGTATACGTGCGGTATTTGCCGCGACGAATGCGCTGACGGAAAGAACGCGTAACAGTAATCTGATCATCGTAGGATTTCCGACCGGTTTCAATTTCTTCTACGGCGATTAATCCAACCATCATTTTTGTGAGCGATGCAATGGGATAAGCATAATGCATATCCTTTTCCCAGACAATCACATTTCTGTTTACATCATAAAGAAGGCCTGCACGAATCTCATTTTCATTCGCTACTAATCCATCAATAGGCTGGTGAATGAAGGAAAAAGATGGAGTAACGTTGGCGGTATCAACATAAGCCATGGCCGGAGCAATTCCAGTCATCCACCCTGCCAGGAGGACAGCAAACATCCATTTAGTGATCCGCTTCATCTGATTCATTACGGTTTGCAAGTTCGTCATCGCTTCTCATCTATTAAAGTTCCTGTTCACCGATTGTTACCGGTATATAAACAGGAATTTGTTAATATTAGTATACGATGAAACCGGAAGTTTGTTCGCCCCGAGACACTGGTTTCCTTAATTTACCCGTTGATTTATCTCAAAAGTCGGAAGAAAATGGCCAAATCTTACAATTCCGGTCCACCCGACAGATAATAAGCCGCGAGGTGTAGGTCAGCCGGAACCGTGAGCTTGATATTTTGCTCTTCACCGGCAGTCAGATGTAGGGGGAATTTGCCGGTAGCCTCCACCAGAGAAGCCTCATCGGTGAAGGCCGCAAAATCGGGATTCAAAAAGGCTTCTTTCAGGATTTCACTCTTAAAAACCTGGGGCGTTTGTACCAACCGGTATTCATCGCGATTAACGGTACGACTCCCTTCCGGGCCCAGATGACGCATCGTTTCTTTCACGGGAAGAACCGGAATGGCAGAGCCCATTTCTTCAGCTTCGGTGAATAATCGCTCCAGAAAGGCGGTTTTAATAAAAGGCCTAACGGCATCATGTACCGCAATCAGGGATGGGTTTTGAATACAATCAAGGCCGTTTATTACAGATTGTGCCCGGGAATTTCCGCCAGCAACCAACGTATACGGTACATTAAAACTGAATGCATTGCACTGCTCCTGCCAATATGCATGGAAATCAGGGTGCAATACCAGGATAATCTCAAGGCCGGGGCGATGAAACTTCTCCAGCGTATGCATTAATACCGGTTTCCCGGATACTTCCAGAAACTGTTTGGGTAGCGTACCCTGCATGCGGGTACCCTTGCCACCTGCAACGATGATGGCGTAGCGTTTCATCAGTCAAGAATGAGCATCGCATCTCCATAACTGAAGAAACGGTACTTTTCTTTCTGTGCAATTTTGTAGGCTTCCGTAATCAGATCATAGCCACCGAATGCCGTGGTCATCATCAACAGGGTTGATTCCGGCATATGGAAATTGGTGATCATCATGTTCGCAATACTGAAATCGTAAGGCGGAAAAATGAATTTATTGGTCCAGCCGCTGGAAGGCTTCAGTTCACCCATAGTGCTTACCGAAGTTTCAATGCAACGCATAGTGGTTGTTCCTACCGCACAAATATTCTTTTTGGCTGCCTTCGCCTTGTTTACCACATCGGCCGCACGCTGGTCAATTTCATATTGCTCCGACTCCATCTTGTGCTTGGTAAGGTCCTCCACTTCAACCGGACGGAAAGTTCCGAGTCCGACATGAAGGGTTACTTCTGCCAGGTTCACGCCTTTCAGTTCCATACGCTTCAACAGTTCACGGCTGAAGTGCAGACCTGCGGTTGGAGCGGCAACTGCGCCTTCGTTTTTAGCAAATACCGTCTGGTAACGCTCTTTATCTGCAGGCTCAGCTTTGCGTTTGATGTACTTAGGCAGCGGGGTGTGACCCAGTTGCTCGATTACATTGCGGAATTCTTCACTCGTTCCATCGAAAAGAAAACGTAAGGTACGACCGCGTGAAGTGGTATTATCAATTACCTCTGCCACCAGCATATCGTCATCACCGAAATAAAGCTTATTACCGATACGGATCTTACGGGCAGGATCAACGAGTACATCCCAGAGTTTGCTTTCCGCATTTAACTCACGGAGCAGAAATACTTCGATTTTAGCACCTGTTTTTTCCTTGTTACCGTATAAACGGGCTGGAAATACTTTGGTATTGTTTAAAACGAGCGCATCACCGTCACTGAAATATTCCAACACATCTTTGAAAACTTTGTGTTCGATCTTTCCGGTCTTGCGATGGATCACCATTAAACGGGACTCATCACGGTTTGCTGCGGGATGGTTTGCGAGAAGTTTCTCGTTAAAACCGAATTTGAATTGTGTTAACTTCATTGCTTACGGGCCTTTAGAAGTAAGGTCGACTCAACACTTAATAGGTGATGATCAACTGGTTAGGAACTGGCAATTGTCTTAAAGGGGTGCAAAGATAGTGTTAATATGCCCCCAAGCGGTCGATTAGCCAATATAATCCATTGAAAATCAATAATTAAAAACTTTGAAAAACCATAACATATTAATAATTAGGTGGATACGTCAAATTCGTCGGCTGGGCAGTTGGTGGGCTGGGCAGTGGCTGACGCCGGCAAAAAACCACAGCGGAACACAGGGGTATCACGGAGGTATCACAAAGGAAACACTTCAAACGAAAGATTGGAGCTGATTTTCAACTCTGCGTTTCCTCTGCGTAACCTACCTTAACTCTGCGGTAAAAATCTGGCGCTAGCACCTGCCCAGCCGCCCAGCTACATAACTAAATTACTATCCTAAAGGAAACGTTTCCCGCATCTGCTCCATCGTCATCGCTTCCTCTACTTTATAATCCCCTATGCGAGTACGTCGTAAAGCGGTAAGGCATGCTCCCATTTCCAGGTTGTGCCCAAGGTCACGTGCCAGCGAACGAATATAGGTGCCCTTTGTACAAACAATGCGAAAATCAACTTCCGGAAGTTCAAAGCGGGTGATTTCAAAAGTGCGGATGGTTACCGGTCTACTTTTTAGTTCAGCAGTTTCTCCTTTACGTGCAAGGGTGTAAGCCCTCTGACCATTCAGCTTGATGGCCGAATGCATCGGTGGCACCTGCTCTATGTCTCCTGTAAGAGGTAGAATAGCCGCTTCGACAAGTTCACGGGTCAGATGCGTTGTATCCCAGCGTTGCTCTATTTCGGTTTCAAGATCAAAAGAGGGAGTTTCAATACCAAGGGTGATGGTTCCAGTATATTCCTTTTCTGCATCCTGCAACACCGGAATGGTTTTGGTCTTTTTTCCGGTGCAAACCAGTAACAATCCTGTTGCCAGCGGATCTAACGTTCCCGCATGTCCGACTTTCTTCTCGCGCGTGTATCGCTTCACCTGTTTCACCACATCAAAGGAAGTCCATTCCCGCGGCTTATCCAGCAACAGCAGCCGCCCGCTTTCTACAGTATTCTCCATTAATCCACCAGCTTAATATCCACTCCTGCAGCCAGTAATGCCAGCAGGATTAACCCAAGAATGATCCGGTAGTAACCAAACATTTTAAATCCGTGTTTGGTTAAATAATCAATAAAACTCCGGATGGCAAGTATGGCAACAATAAAAGCAAAAATATTTCCGATCAACAACAAAGTGATCTGCTGATTGGTAAATCCAGCTACCGCATGCAGTTCGCCACCTTTGTAAAAACTATAAATCTTGTAGACGGTTGCTGCAAACATCGTAGGAACTGCCAGGAAAAATGAGAACTCAGCAGCTGATTTCCGGGTCAGGTTGTTGGCCAGTCCGCCAATAATAGTTGCCGCACTTCTTGATACACCGGGAATCATGGATATACACTGAAACAAGCCGATCGAGAAAGCGGTTTTATCAGAAATCGGTTTCTCATTTTCTTCGGAAGGGCCGGGCAGCCACTTGTCGATGAATACCAGAATAACACCGCCCACCAGAAGCATCACGGCTACTACAAAAACACTGCCGAGCATGGCATCAATGTAATCATCAAATAGTTTTCCCAATACAGCAGCAGGAATAAAGGCCAACAATAATCTGCGGTAAAAAGTCAGGTCTCTGAAAAAACGTCTGAAGTACAGTGCTACCACGGAAAGTATGGCGCCAAACTGAATGGCAACCGTAAATGTTTTGGTAAACGGATCTTCGGCTATCCCCATCAGTGAGGAAGCAATGATCATATGTCCGGTAGAGGAAACAGGAAGATACTCTGTAAGTCCTTCCACAATAGCAAGAACTATGGCTTCAACCGTAGTCATGCCGTATTAATCGGCCTTTTTAATGATGGCATAAACACCCACACCATAGCCAATCATCACGATTAGCGGAGCAAGCGTAATACGGCGAAAACTGAAAACATCCGGATTGAAAACATCGGGACTATCCGCTTTGCCACCCATCATCAGGATGAATCCAAGCACCAGCAAACCGATACTGATCAGCAGGAGGCGGAAATTAATTTTACCGAAGGCAAATTCGCCGGAATCCGCTTTAACTTCTTTGGTGGTAGCAACCCCTTTAGCAGGTGCAGCTGGCTTTACTGGTTTAGTGGCCATGTGATTAATAAAGGTCTTCTGTACGGTAACGAAGGTATTTATTGACAGCAAAATAAGTGCAAAGGAAGGAGAGTATGACCCCTCCGGCCAGGATTCCGCCGGCAACTAAGGTCAGCAGTTTGGGGTCGCGGATAAGCGCCAGTTCGGGGATTTTGATGCTGGCCAGATAAATCAGAACCGCCAGAAATAGCACCCCGATCACTCCACCCACAATTCCATTCCAGATACTATTTATCAGGAAAGGCTTTCGAATGAAGCCCCGGGTCGCTCCTACCAGCAACATACTCTTAATGAGCAATCTTCTGGCATAAAGAGAGATACGAATGGTATTATTGATCAGCGCAATAGAAACCAGCAGCAAAAGGATACTGAAGGAAAGGATGATCCAGGTGAGGGTCCGGATATTGCGGTTGATACTCTCGACCAGCGAGGCCTGGTATTGCACCCCGCGCACAACCGAATTGCTACGTAAAGAGCTGATAAACTGCTCAATTATTGTAGTATCCGAATAATCCGCCTTTAAGTGGATGTCGATGGAAGGATTTAGCGGATTGAAGCCGAGGAAACTAACAAAGTCCTCTCCAAGCTCACTTTTCAGACTATCCGCCGCTTCTTCACGGCTCACATAGCGGGCACTTTTAACATAGGCCGCGGCCAGAATCCGCTTTTGCAGATCCATCACAGCAAGCGAATCGGCATCCGGCTTTAATTCGAGACTGATTTCAATGTTTTCCCTGACATAATTCGACACCCTGCCGGCATGGAGTAACAGCACGCCAAGTGTTCCTAACAGAAACAAAACCAGGCTAATACTGATAATAGTGCTTATACGGGAGGAGCGCTGGGTCCTGCGAACCAGGCGTTTATCGTCGTTCATACTGCTATGGCAAAAGTATAAAATCCACTCAGAGATTGGTAATGTCTCCAAAACCGC
>Ga0315906_10007688_pt1 | contig 13076 bp, 10 predicted proteins | sample LakEriMetagenome_4_FD_203526 | JGI IMG/M metagenome (GOLD analysis project Ga0315906, IMG submission 203526) | Freshwater fungal communities from buoy surface, Lake Erie, Ohio, United States - Buoy 2 MA122 | ecosystem: Environmental > Aquatic > Freshwater > Lake > Lake biofilm | place: USA...
AAAAATCACCGGTAAATTCGGTGCACCGGTCAATGATCGTGGAGTAAGCATTACCATCCACAAAGACAACCGTATTGCACGCTATCAAACTAAACAATTTTTGCAGGAGCCCTGGCACTTCATCGTTTACTCGGAAGCGGCTTTAACAGCCAAACTGCTTAATCAGGATTACATTGTTAAGCTCGCCGATAAAGACGTGAACATTATTCGCATTTACTACACCTATCCGGTTCCTGAAAAAGCTATGAAACTAGTGAATGCCATTGCAAGCGCATACATTCAGCAGGGTCTAGAAGAAAAGCAGGAGATAGCAGGTAGCACAATCGACTTTATCAACCAGCAAATTTCATTGGTAGGAAGTGAATTATCGAATGCACGCGATGCCATCAAAGATTATCGTGTCAGTAACGATATCGTTAATATCAACCAGGCCACTGAAGCTACTTTCAAAACATTGGGAGAACTGGAAATTCAGAAAGTTGAAAATAACATGCAGTTATCGGTACTCGAAAATCTTGCTGACTACCTGCGTCGTAACCGTGAAGTACCGGTGACTCCTGATTACAGTACGATCCTTGATCCCAATTTCAGCGAAAATCTGGGGCGTCTGAACACACGTTACCGCGAGCGCGAAGAATTATTGCGCACTTACACTGAAGAAGACAACCGTGTAAAAAATGCCAATGCAGAAATTGCGCGGCTTAAGGCAAGTCTGCTCGATGGGGTTGACAACACCCGTAAAAAGATTTTTATTCGTCAGGATGAATTATATGCAGAGATTGACAATCAGCATGCATCTTTCGATGGTGTTCCAGAAAAGGAAAGTACACTCATTGAGTTAAACCGTAATTATGCGTTATTTGAAAAGGTATACAACTTCCTGATCGAAAAACGTACCGAGGCGATGATTACACGCGAGGTAAATATTTCATTCAATAAAGTGATTGAACCGGCGATCATGCCCGACCAGGCGGGAATCCCCGGCAAGAAAGCAGTTTGGGGACTTGCCATTTTCCTTGGGGCAGTTTGCGGTATCATCCTCGCTTACCTGCGTCATTATATGAACCCTCAGGTTGAAACCCCTGCTGATCTTGCTCCAAATTCCTCTATTCCTGTTGCAGGTCAGATTCGAAAAATGAAAAAAGGAGAAGATACCTACAGTGAATTTACGACACTTGCTATGCGCCTGATGATGAATCGTACCAATGATGATCATATGGTAATTACAGTTACGAGTACCCGACGTGGGGAAGGGAAAACTTTCGTAGCTACCCATCTTGCCCGTACACTGGCCGCTATGGACAAACGCGTGATACTTGTTGATATGAATACTCATGCTCCCAAGCTGGGTGAAATGTTTGATCTGCGCGAGCTCTCCGGAATCAGTGAGGTTTATCGTCATCAATCACTCTTACAGGATGTGATTCGGATTACTCAAATGCCGAATCTGGACATTATACCTGCCGGTCAGAATGAAGAACAAATCGGACACCTGCTCGCAACCCACCGCACAAGGGACATGGTGAATGAACTGAAGCATCAGTACGATGTGGTAATCATTGATACCCCCGATGTTGGTGAATACATTGACGCTATACCTTTCATGAAATGGAGTGATCTCAACCTGTATGTAGTAGGTGCCGAAAATGATCGTACAACACTGGTGGCAAATGCTGAAATCGTGAAAGAAGAGTATCGCCTTTCCGAAGTACAGTATGTAGTGAACCAAATGAAACAGAAGAGAAATCATACCGGCTACTTGCGTCCTTCGTCCGAAGGTGCTTCGAAAAAAGTACCGGTAAAAATTCCGCAATTCCTCAATCTCTTTACCTGGTAATTTATGCGTGCGTTGTCGCTGGCATCACCGGGAATCATTCTAAGGAGCAACACCTTTCTTATTTACACCGATCAGGCTATTGTCAGTGGCTTTAGCTTTTTATCGAGTATATTGCTGGCACGCTATCTCGGATTACAAGGGTTCGGTATCTTTAGTATTGCATGGCTCGGTGTCATGATTGCCAGCAGCATCAATCAGCCGCTGATCATCACGCCGATGCAGACGCTCGGTAATAAAAAAACCGGTGCAGATCGTGCACAATATTTGCAAGCCCTCATCTTTAAGCAACTACTCTTTGCTATAGCAATGTCGTTGCTTGCCTTCGGTGCTGTACAGTTTATGAGTATGGTACTGCACAACTGGAAAGTTGCGAGTATCCGCTTTGCATTTCCATTGGCTGTCTTCGCCTATTTGTTGCAGGATTTCTTTCGCCGTTATTATTTCATGAGCGAAAAGCCTGAGAAGGCTATACTGATTGATACTATTGCTTATGGTGGATTAGTTTTGAGTGCCTTTATGCTGCATTTCTTCCATTCAATGGATGCGCAGTTTGTATTACTACTCACCGCCGTCTTCTTTTTGTATGCGGCATTAACCGCCTTACTTGCACTTCCCGGCCTCGTTTTTAACTGGCAGGAAATAAAAAATGTAATTCTTGAGCATTGGGGCTTCAGTAAATGGTTAACCGCAACCGCTTTGCTACAATGGTTTTCAGGCAACCTGTTCATCATTGCCGCCGGAGCTATACTCGGACCCGCTGCTGTAGGAGCTACCCGCATGGCACAAAACATTGTTGGGGTAACACATGTACTATTCTTGGCGATGGAAAACATTATTCCGGCACGTGCTGCAATGCAACTCCGTAATAACGGCCCGGAAGGAATGATGCGCTATCTGCTGAAATTTTCCTGGCAGATGGGAGCTATCACTGTGGGTGTTTTAGCACTCATTGCAACGTTCTCCTACACGATTATCGACTTCTGTTACGGGAGTGAATACGTAGCTTATCAACACATTCTGATCGGATTTTGCGTACTCTATCTGATTGTATTCCTCGGCTATCCCTTCCGTTATGCCATACGCACATTAGAAAGAACGCGTGTAATTTTTGTATCCTTTATAGCTAGCAGTGTATTTAGCGTGGCTACCGCGTACCCTGCCATTCGCCTTTTTGGAATTACCGGAGTAGTAGGAGGCTTAATGATAACGCAACTGATTACGTTGTGGATCTATCTGTATTGCCTGCGTAAAGAATTGAAAAAAATGTAGTGGCAGCCTTATAACTGCTGATTGAGTTCTGCTGATTGCTCCGGGACTTTCAGTTTCCAGCGTCGATGACTCCAGAGCCACATCTCCGGACTTATGCAGATATTTTCCTCTATCGCGGAAATGTATTTTTCAATCACTGAAAATTCAGGATGCTCCTGCGGCTGATCATCCAGCAGCACGAACGTTAATTCGTAATAACCCCGTTTAACTTTTTTATAAGAAGGATAAAGTAAAACCTGATTCGTCTTTCTGGCAATCACCTCTGCTCCTGTTAAAAAGGCGGTTTGCTGATTTAAAAAAGTAGTCCAGTACATGGTCGATTTTTTGCCCGGCCTCTGATCTCCCACCATATAAGTGATGGTCAATATATTTTCTTTTTTAAATTGAAGCAGTTGTTTATACCCTTTGCTCGACTCAATACAGATTACACCGAATCTTCCTCGGATCAATTTCATCAGACCATCATAATATGAATTAGACAAGGGCTGATAAAATGTGCTCGCCGTGTAAGTAGTTGATAGTGGCAAAAACGCCAGCCATTCCCAATTCCCATAATGCGCTGTATATAAAATGACGCTCCGTTGTTCTTTATAATACTTCTCCAGTAGCTCGGGATTAGTGATACGGAAGCGTTGACTGATCGCTGCAGGCACCATGCTCAATGCCTTCACCGATTCAATGGTTATATCGCAAAAGTGTTTATAAAAACGTTTGCTGATTTGTTTAATTTCTTCCGGTGATTTTTCCGGGAAGGAGTTCCGCAAATTCATTTCCACCACGTTACGCCGGTATTTAAAAACACCATAAAGCATAAAAAAAGAAAAGTCGGACAAAGCATACAGCATCCGAAAAGGCAGCAATGAAATCAGATAAAAGGGGGAATATTTAAGCTTCTGCGTATTCAATGGGGAGTATGCCTGGTGTGACTTAGTGCCATTAACAATCAAAATTTATTTGAAGGAACTACTTGTCAGGGATTCAAAGTTAGAAGTTTTTCTAGAAAATGTTCTCTACTAATAAAGGCTAATGGAATGACAGTACTAGCCTGTTGGAACCTTAGCGGATCAGCAGCAGTGATTTAGGCTAAACCTAAAGCCACTACCCGCTTACCAACTCTGCGTCTGCTTCATTTTTTTTCTTTTCATCCACTTCTCCACCTCCACTGCCCAAAAAACAATACTGGAAGCAAGGATCACCATCAGAAACTCCATCAGGGATAAAGGAGTCGTTTGAAAAATTCGATTGAAAACCGGCATGTAAATAATGATAACCTGAAAAAGTACGGTTAACACCAATGCCAGCAACATGGGCTTGTTGGTGAACAACCCCACCTGAAAAATGGATTTGTAATCGGAGCGAATAGCCATTACATGTCCCATCTGACTCAAACATAAAGTCGTGAAAGCGATGGTTTGCCAACCTGCAATTTCATAATGAAGTGCTATGGCCTGCATAGAGATAGTAACTAAACCAATCAGCAATCCCACCCAAAAAATATGATAACCCATTCCGCCTGAAAAAATACTTTGACGGGAATCAGAAGGCGGTCGTTTCATGATGTCTGATTCTGCCGGCTCTGATGCGAGCGCCAGTCCTGGAAGTCCGTCAGAAACAAGATTTATCCAAAGAATATGAATGGCTAATAACGGGATGGGCAATCCGAAAAAGGGTGCTAAAAAAATGACCCATATTTCCCCTGCATTTCCGGTAAGAATATACTTTATAAATTTTAAAATATTGTTAAAAATTCTTCTTCCATGTTCAACAGCCAGAACAATTGTAGCAAAATTATCATCAACCAGAATCATGTGCGAAGCCTCTTTTGCTACTTCAGTACCATTAAGTCCCATCGCAATGCCAATATCCGCATACTTTAAGGCAGGAGCATCATTCACGCCATCGCCGGTCATCGCTACAAAATGATGTTTCGCCTGTAAAGCATTTACAATTCTCAACTTCTGTTCCGGATTCACTCTTGCATAAACCCGCACCGTCTCCACTATTTCAAGGAATTCATCTTGCGTTAATTCTGCCAGATTAGCACCACTCAACACACGATCATCTGCCTTGGTAATTATTCCCAGATTTTTTGCAATGGCGGTTGCCGTTAGTTCATGATCACCGGTAATCATTACCGGTATAATGCCTGCTTCTTTACAGGCTGTTACGGCAGATTTCGCTTCAGTACGAGGGGGATCCATTAATCCCGCAAATCCGAGAAACGTGAGTGAAGATTCGATTTTTTCGGGAGTCAAATCCGATGGTAAATCCGGAAAAACCCGCATGGCAAATCCAAGAATTCTGTAGCCGCGACCGGCCATTGCTGCTATCGTCTCTTCATAGGCTGCAACCTGCTTTTTCTGATTAACCTCGAGTTTTTCGAAAAGCACCTCCACAGCTCCTTTGATAATAGCAATCACTCCCGCTGGCGTTTGATGCAAAGTGGTCATGCATTTTCTGGTCGCGTCAAAAGGAAGTTCCGCAATCCTGGGAAACAAAAACTCCAGCTCTGATTTAATACATCCGGCTTTGGCTGCATACTGTAGTATAGCAATCTCTGTTGAATCACCCAACTGCTTTCCGCTGGTTTCCACTATTACATCATTGCTTAATGCCATCGCAGCATTAAGGGGGTTTATCTCTTTAAAAAATGCATCAAAGGATGTATTACCGGTATCCTCCACTTCCTCCACGGTCATCCGATTCATAGTGAGCGTACCGGTTTTATCGGTACAGATATACGTAACAGACCCGAGTGTTTCTACGGCCGGCAGTTTTCGGATGAGCACGTTGTGTCTGGCTAATCTTCTTGCCCCCAGAGCGAGCGCAATAGTGGTCAATGCGGGAAGTGCCTCCGGAATCGCTGCCACCGCCAGTGAAATGGAAGTTAACAGCATCGTGATCATTTCTTCACCACGCAGCAAGCCGATAGCAAAGATGAAAGCGCAAATCAGCAGGATGATTAATGATAGTTTTCTGCTGAAAATTGCCAACCGTTTTTGCAGAGGGGTACGACTATCCGCAGCCTGAATCATTCTTGCTATATGACCGAGTTCGGTATTCATTCCTGTGGCCACCACATACGCCAATCCCCGGCCATTCACCACATGCGTACCCTTAAAACCCATATTGATGCGATCCCCCAGCGCAAATACACCATCCGCTAATTCTTCGGGATTTTTTTCGACATTAACCGACTCACCGGTCAGTGCTGATTCATCTACTTTCAATTGATAACATTCAAAGAGCCGCACATCAGCAGGGAGAATATTTCCGGCCTCCAGTTTAATGACATCACCGGGAACCAAATCTGCTGAAGAAATATCAGCGGTGAACCCTTCGCGAATAACACGCGCTGAACTGACGGTTAATTTTTTTAATGCTTCCATCGCCTTCTCGGCGCGATACTCCTGCACAAAACCAATCACTGCATTGAGAATAACGACAATTATAATCACGACGGCATCGGTGAAGTCTCCTAAAAGCCCGGCAACTATCGCCGCCCCAAACAATATCACGATCATAAAATCCGTGAACTGCCAAAAGAACATCCGCATGGGCGATTTCTTCTTTCGATCGGCAATTTCATTCCTGCCAAATTCTATTGCCCTTTCCTTTACCTCGGGCATGCTTAAACCCCGGGGAGAAGTATTTAGTAACTGCGCAACTTCCTCTACAGGTAATAAATGCCAGTTCATGTTTTTTCGATCAATCTTGTCAATGTTAAATAATTAATGGCAGTAAAAAGAAAATAAAGCACTGATAAATGTTAGATTCAAACTGATTACCTCTAAATTTTTCAAAAAAATCCACCATTGAGCAGGAATTCCCCTTTCAGAAATTTATCGTGTGCCGACAAACCATTTGCAGAAATCGACCCAGAATGGATATTTATAAAAGTTAAGCACCGAAAAGTGATAAGCGCTCAACAACAAAAGCACCAACGGAAAAACATTCCATCGCCGGTGCGCACGCCAGTCCCAGATACAAAGAAGAATCAGCAACACATCGGCCAAGGCAAAGCCATAAATCGCAACGATCGGAATACCATCTATCTCTGGCAGACCATTCAGCATACCGGGGAAATGAATACTGATAATCCGGTCGGTAATCGGAGTTAAAATCGGAAATACTGTAGAAAGCATATAACGGGCATGAAGTGTTCCTTTTCTTCTGTGAAAAATGGCGAGCGCATACAGTATCACAAAAACCAGCAAGGCATTCATTACCATTGCCACAAAAAAATTATCCGAATCGGTAAGTACTTCTTTTCCATGTAATCGGTATAGCAACAGGTCGGTTGTTGAATAGAGTAAAAGAGGAACGATGAAATAGGATAGTTTTCCTGAAGCTTTGTGCAGCTCCACCTTTTTACTTCGGATGAGCAATGGCTGAATAATCAGCATCAAACACCATAAAATCAGTGCTACGCCATGCAGATGCATCCGGTAATTTTCCTGATCTGCAATTCTGGTGAAATAGGTAAACCAAAATCCCCAGAGCATAAACAAAAAGAAAGCTATAAACCACAGATAACTTTTCTGATAGAGGGCCTTTTCAAATTTCATCGTCCTAAAATAGACAGAGAATTTAACTTACTGTTGCAGTTAACTCATTTTCGGCAATACCCGGATATACCTAAAGGTGGACCCCGGCAATTTAAACGATCCTCTATTTGTAAAACTGCAGTATATCATGGGCGAATTTAGTCTTCGGATTTCTCATAGCATTATATTTGCACTTAACTAAATTAGTCTCTCAAATATGGAAAATAACTCATCTCCACGTTCCGTAGCATACGACGTTCAGGGCGAAAGCAAATGTCCGTTTCATGGTGGAGCGCTCAAGCAGAGCGCCGGCAATGGCACAAGCAACCGCGACTGGTGGCCAAATCAATTGAAGTTGAATATTCTTCGTCAAAATTCTGAACTCTCCAATCCTATGGAGGAGCAGTTCAATTATGCGGAGGAATTCAAAAAACTCGATCTCAAAGCCGTTAAGCAGGATATCGTTGAATTGATGACGACTTCACAGGACTGGTGGCCGGCCGATTATGGTCATTACGGCCCTTTCTTTATCCGGATGGCCTGGCACAGTGCGGGTACTTACCGTATTTCCGATGGTCGCGGTGGCGCCGGTTCCGGAACGCAGCGTTTTGCGCCCCTCAACAGCTGGCCCGATAACGTGAATCTGGATAAAGCTCGTTTGCTCCTGTGGCCCGTTAAACAGAAGTATGGTAAAAAACTTTCCTGGGCGGATCTGATGATCCTTGCAGGTAACTGCGCGCTGGAATCAATGGGCTTTAAAACATTTGGTTTTGCAGGCGGACGTGCCGACGTATGGGAGCCGGAGCAGGATGTTTACTGGGGTTCTGAACGTAAATGGCTCGATGATCAGCGCTACACCGGCGATCGTGAACTTGAAAATCCGCTTGCCGCAGTACAGATGGGATTGATTTATGTGAATCCCGAAGGTCCTAACGGTAACCCCGATCCGATCCTGGCTGCCCGCGATATTCGCGAAACTTTTGGCCGCATGGCAATGAATGATGAAGAAACAGTTGCATTGATTGCTGGCGGACACACCTTCGGTAAAACACACGGTGCTGCTGATCCTTCTAAATATGTGGGCGTTGAACCAGCAGCTGCCGGCATCGAAGAACAAGGTATGGGCTGGAGAAATACTTTTGAAAGCGGAGTTGGTGAACACACGATTTCGAGCGGACTGGAAGGCGCCTGGACGACAACGCCAACCAAATGGAGCAACAATTATTTCGATAATTTATTTGGATTTGAGTGGGAGCTAACGAAGAGTCCGGCTGGAGCACACCAATGGAGACCAAAGAATGGTATGGGTGCTGATTCAGTTCCGGATGCGCACAACCCTGTTAAACGTCATGCGCCAATGATGCTCACTACTGATTTATCACTGCGCTTCGATCCTGCCTACGAAAAAATTTCACGCCGTTTCCACGAAAATCCAGAAGAGTTTGCTGATGCATTTGCTCGCGCCTGGTTCAAATTAACACACCGTGATATGGGTCCGATTGCACGTTACCTCGGACCGGAAGTTCCCAAGGAAGAGCTGATCTGGCAGGACCCGATTAATGCTGTAACGCATAAACTGATTGATGAAAAAGATATCGCGGATTTTAAAACAAAAATTTTAGCTTCCGGATTATCTGTAGCAGAACTGGTTTCAACAGCATGGGCATCGGCGGCAACGTTCCGCGGTTCCGACAAACGGGGTGGTGCTAACGGTGCGCGTATCCGTCTTGCACCCCAAAACAGCTGGCAAGTAAATAATCCGGCGCAGCTGAAGAAAGTATTGAGTACACTTGAAAGTATTCAGAAGGAGTTCAATGCCGCTGGTAAACATGTATCCATGGCCGACTTAATTGTACTGGCGGGATGTGCAGGTGTTGAGAAAGCTGCAAAGAATGCTGGTCATAATGTAAATGTTCCGTTCACTCCCGGCCGGGGCGATGCCACACAGGAACAAACTGATGTGGAATCATTCGAAGTGCTCGAACCTGCCGGTGATGGTTTCCGCAATTACTTCAAACCAAAACATAAAGTCACTGCTGAAGAATTGCTGGTAGATAAAGCACAACTGATGACATTAACGGCTCCGGAGATGACGGTGCTTTTAGGTGGTATGCGTGTGCTGAACACCAACTATGATAATTCTAAACACGGTGTATTCACCAAAAATCCGGAAGCACTCAGCAACGATTTCTTTGTGAACCTGCTTGATTTCGGCACTACGTGGAAAGCTACTTCCGATGCACAGGATGTATTTGAAGGCCGCGACCGCAAAACCGGCGAAGTGAAATGGACCGGTACCCGCGCTGATCTGATCTTCGGTTCCAACTCCGAACTCAGAGCGATTGCAGAAGTGTATGCTTGTTCTGATTCGCAGCAGAAATTTGTGAAGGATTTTGTTGCAGCCTGGAACAAAGTAATGAACCTCGATCGCTTTGATCTGAAGTAATCAAATAACAACCCTTTGAAAAAGGCGGTGCGGCAACGTACCGTCTTTTTTTATGCCTTATGAAAGTGATTTGTGACTCCGGAAGATTACTATTAACCGCAAAGTTCGCAAAGGACACAAAGAAAGCACAAAGAAACATTTTTGCATTAAGCACCCCTTTGTATTTGCTTTGTGTTCTCTGCTTGCCCTGATGCGAATGCTTCATGGGTCGCTATTATTTATGAATCTTACAGCAACCAAAGCGTCTTCCCGATTGCATTTTTTAATGCCTCGTCCACCTTAACCTTTTCCGCATAATCGTTCCACTTCCCAACTATACTCACTACCTGGTCAATAATGTGTTCAGCTTTCTTAATATTCATGTTATGTGCCACTGCTAACAAATCATCTCGTGTAATATTCGCACGCTTGCCGTTCACGCTTAACGACTGCTGACTCACCCACATGCTTCCCGGACGGAACGAGTGACAGAGATCAAAGGCAGGAGCAAGTTTCCATGTACCGGAAGTTTCCATGAGAAAAGCAAAGTTCTTGGTATGGTCGTCGCAGTTTCTGGCCACTACATTAAATACCATTCGCCGGAATAATTGTTCGGCATCGGTGTAGGGTAACAACAGACTACGCATCGTTTCAAATAATTGTTCGTAGCTGTACGAAGTAATATCGTTGAAGTCGTAATGCGTCATTGCACAAAAACTTTGTACGTGCAATTTTTCTTTTTCTCCCACTCTGTCAAAACGTTTCGTCATGAAATGGGCACGGCCATTTTCTTCAAGCAATCTGCATTCAGTCATTTCAATTCCTGCATCCGTAGCCATCAGATGATAAGCCATCTCAACGCGACCATAGCCGAAAGTAGTTCCTGTTTGCTGATCGTTAATGCCATCAAATTTTAACAACCAGTGCGAAAACCCTTTGGGTGCGGTGGTCTGACCCGAACGCACTTCTTTTGTGAGCGGATTATACGTGATTACCACTTTAGCTCTAGCTCCTCCGGCTGAAGTTCCGATTTTGAAAATATCCAGCATTCCCTTTTCCTCTTCGCTGCTCAGTTGCGTATGAAAATTTTTTCGGCCCGATAAAATTTCTTCGGCTACATGAACAAGGCTTTCTAATTCGATTTTGGTGGCGGTCGTATTTCCTTTCGGTTCAACCGGTTCAAACTCGATTGCGCCCATACCGCGTTTACCGATAAAGCATAATAACTCAACAGGGTTTAAGCTATCGGAGGCACGTCCGTTGCGGGCCAGCCAGGCGTTGATCAGCGCGCTGCCGTATTTATCAGGCAATACATCTGCCAGCAAACCGGGTAATCCTTTAAAAGTGGACGTATCGCGCAGCTCGGGGAAAGAAAAAATACGGCCTGCTGCATTTTCCAATGGCATCTTAAGCGGAGCAAGATCCCAACGCTTTTCCGTAAAAGAAGGTGAATATTCAAAGGAGCCAGTGCGCGTTGCCGGATCCCAGGCTACTGCGCCAACGCGTTCGTTCCAGATCGTTACAAAGGCGGTGGTGATCATGTTACCACTCGCTTTGTGGTTGATTGCCTTTGGGCGATTTAGTACGGGCCCGGTAACGTTGTTTCATTTCCATTTCAGCCAGCAGGAGAGGACTGATTTCCTGGCGGTATTCGAAATTGCTGAATTGCTGCAGTTGCCCCAGAGCCCTCAGAACCTGAATAAAAGTGAGGAGCGTGCCGCCCTTGCCCTGCTCCAGTTGCACCAGGGTGGAACGGTTAATGCCGGCCGCATCTGCAATGGTTTGTTGGGTTTTGTTTTGGCTGAGACGAGTTTTCTGCAGGAAGGTGCCCAGCATTTCCAGGGTGGCACGATCACTCCGGCTGTGCCAGTAGGTGGCTTCTTTATCCATGATCGCTATTTGTTGAATAATTCCATCACTAAACTATATTTTTTCACTTAATGTTGCAAATATACAAAATTTTATAATAAATTAAATGTTGGTTTTTTACATCTCTAATTCCATTTAAGACTACTATTGATGGTTTTATCCAACAAATTTTGTACCAATCCGACTAACCTATTAGCGGGACTTTGAAAAGCTCCTCCACCGGCACAAAGCATAGAATAGCCTTTATAGTCGGCAAAACAAAAAGATGAAAACACTATAGTGGTCTGCCTTGCGGCAGGCAAACTCTATGTCCGCACAGTGCTCCTACGGCGATGCCATATGGTAAATATTGCCACCATTAAAAAGGGAAGAGTGGAGAGGATTACTTTAATATTAAACGACATCAAGCCGATGATAAACATGAAAACCAACAAGAGGCTTAGGCAGGCAATTCCGGTATAGGTCAATCCTTTATCGGGGTGCTTTTGAAAAAGGGTGATTAATAAGAAAAGTTGTCCAAGCACAGGCAAAATGGTAAACGGATGAACCACAGACCGCGGATCGACGAACAACTTCGAAAACAATTCCGCTTCTACCTGAAAAAGAAAACTTTGATTCCCGCCTCCCCACTCCAGAAAACCAAGCAGCGAAGTAGCTACCAGTAAAATGTTGAATGCTTTTAACGACATAGTTCTCCAAAAGTAGAACTACCAATGAAAAAATAGAGCATCATTAAGATCACTGTACTTAAAGAATCGTGTTTCAATGCGGTTTCTCTACGCCTTCCGATCTTATTCACCGTAGCAGGTTTAGGCGGGCCTCCCTTGTCAACAATAAAGTAAGCAAAGATTAATGCGTTATGCCATGTAAAAGGGCGGTTGCATACCAAACATAATTTTGATGGTAAATCCTGCTTTTAAACTTGTTTCATTACGGTTCAGAATTTAGGATTTCGACGTGCTATTTTTAGCATTAACATGCTTTCGTAGTATTCGTTTCCCTTCAGTTTTTACGGCTTCTGATTTCCTGAAACTCCAGACCACTTCACTTGCAGTCTTACGGGTAGCCTCAATATCTACAATGGGTTCCGGATAGTCTTTCCCTATGATAACTTTATATTGATGCTGCT
>Ga0315906_10007691_pt1 | contig 13072 bp, 16 predicted proteins | sample LakEriMetagenome_4_FD_203526 | JGI IMG/M metagenome (GOLD analysis project Ga0315906, IMG submission 203526) | Freshwater fungal communities from buoy surface, Lake Erie, Ohio, United States - Buoy 2 MA122 | ecosystem: Environmental > Aquatic > Freshwater > Lake > Lake biofilm | place: USA...
TGGTTTGTAGGGGGCGGGGGGTTCACTATCATCTATCATCTTTCTTACCAGGGGTAGATCTTAAAGTTCTTAAGCACTGGGCCGTCGCCATCTAAAAGTACATAGTCATAGTTGAACTCAAGTGCGTGCGCAAGGATTGGAAAGATCCATGCAGGTGGATCAATCTCGTGCAGATCATCTAGGTTCTCAGGGACGAAGTAGATACAACCAAAGCCGCCCTTACCTTCATAGATAGGGCCGAACTTCTCATCCTTTAGTGCCTCCTCGCTGGGAGCGTGGGCGGTAGACAGGTGCATGGCGCGAACCGTACATGTAGGTTCGGTGAAGTCGATCGGTGTATTCATTGGAGGGTTGGGGTCGATTTCAAACAGTGCCATTGAGTTTGGATTCTGTAGCTAAGTAGGACGCACGTTTGGCCTGCGCAAGGGCAAGCCTCGTAGTAGCATACACCTCTTGCCATCGTTCGTGTTGGCTGGTGTGACATAGAGTATAGATACGTTCTTTGTCGTCAAACATACGCTTGCTGTTGCACTTAGCGATGTTGAGCCAATCGGATGCGTTCATGTTCAGGATTTAGTGATTTGACCGATGATGAGGAGGAGTACGCCTAGCGCAAATGCAGCGATGTTAAAGGTAACGATTGACGCTGCGATGATTGCCACACCAATGAGGCGAAGCATACGGTTGTTATTAGGTTGTGACATTAGTTGTTGCTCCAGTTCTTGCAAGCGCGGTGGCTGATGTAGTAGTTGGCGGAAGGATCTGCCAGTGTGTATTCTGAGCGAAGGAAGTTAGCTTCACTGCGCGTTTTACATTCGTCAACAGTTTCGAGTTGACGACCTTGGCGGCGTTGGATGTAGAGCATGGTTGTGTGCATTGTGTGATGTGAATGTGTGCTAGGTTGTTGTGTGTTTGGCGCCCCGCGAAGCGGGACTAATCACACTCATCGAGGAACCATTCTGCATCCTTTAGATACAAGTCAAGTTCCTTAAGATCCACAGGTAAGGGAAGATCCTCGCCGAACTGTATGGATGCCCAGCAATACGCTGGCCCATACTCTATGGGATCACGGAAGGTTGCATAACTTACGATGTTGATGTCTTCGACTATCGCGTAGACGATAAGGTTGTCATTGTGCAGTGTGATGTTCTCGATGGTGTGCATCACATGTCCTCCTGTTTGTTGATGAAGTGTTCGTGAATGTGTTTGATCTGTTGATACATCAAGGGATAAGTAACTGCCACGTACTCACATAGATTAACCATAGCATCTATGTGTCTACGTTCCCAGCAGTCAGACATAGCTGCTGTTGCTTGATACTTGAGTGTCTCGATTAATTGGATGTGGGCAGCATAAGCTAAGTCGGTCGCTAGCCTTTGTGATTCACGTTCTCTTAGATAGAGTTCTACATTTTCCCTAGTCGGGATGTTGCACGCCAGCGTGGTTAAATCCTGCGCACGTTGACAAGGGCACAATGCAACATTCATCCATTGTGCGCGGGTCATTCTGTTAGTCATTGTTCGCCCCGGTAGAACAGTTGACGCGAGCCACGTTCAATCTCCCAATCAGTTTCACCCTCAGCATGTGCGTACCAAGTGTGATTCTTCTGGTAGATACCTGCGCCACAGTATGTATGCAGGAGTGCATTAAGACGCGACTTTGTTGTTGGTGTTTGCCATCCACAATCAGACACGTCAATGTTGTTAGGGTCGATGATTGCAATGGTTGAACCGTGCAGTCTTACATAGATTCTGTCGATGGTTGTATCTCCGTGTGGGAAGTTGATGCATTGGACTTCTGTATTATCGAGACGCCAATCGCGGCGCTCGTTGATTGCTGCGATCATTTGCTGTTCGATCTTACGCATGATGATGAAGTGTGATTGTGTTGGTATTGTATGAAGGGCGCCCCGCGTTAGCGGGACTAGGTTAGTTAAAGGTCAGGAATAGTAACGGCCCATGATTACTTCCTCGCCGGACTCATCGGCCCACTTCATAAGTACGCCGCTGAAATAACTGTCGCTATGGTATCCATCCCAGCCCTTAAAGTCGGGATCGTACTTATTAGATACGCACAGAAAGTCTCCCATTGAATACCACCAGCCGTGGTATTTAACGAACGACTCATCACGGAATTCCTCATCCGTGAGGAAGTCAAACTGTGAGCGCACAGCTTGATTGTTGAACAACACAAAACCCGGTACAGTCTGCCGTGGCTTGTTGTTAGTCTTGATCGTTAGGGTCACTGTGACAATCCTCCTGTGAGTGATAATGTGACATGAAAGCCCCACACTATACAGTGTGAGGCAATAGCTGGGCCAGGGATTGCACCTAGCCTCCCGCTTTAACGGATCAGCTACCGTAACTCTCTACAGTTACAGTTACATCCTGCACCTTGGGATCATAGAAGTAACGTTCCTTCCACTCTTGTGCATCGGATTGTGTGTAGCAAACCATGCCACACCCGATAACAGTTTGAGACTGATACTCAGGTTTATAGGTGGCACTGACTTTGTAGAGTTTGAATGACATTGTGATGGTGTGAATAGGTTAGTTCAGTGCTCTTGCTTTAAGTTAGAGAGTGGAACAAACTTGCTAGTTGCATAACACCAGACAGAATCCTTACCGATGTTTCCTGCTACTACATTTGCAGGGCCTCTATAAGATACAGGGCGATTACTCCTGTATCGTATAAAGTATGGATGCGTTTTACATACCCATTGCTCTGTCCGCAGTTGTTGCATGTTTCCACCACGATCCATGTAAATGAGAAAGTTTGTAGGCATTGTGAATGTGCAGTTGGGTTAGTTAAATGTGTACGGCGCTCCGCGAAGCGGAACCGATCAATAATCAGGCGTGGCCAATGCAACGCGCCGAGACAAACAAACCCCTTCGATGATGTCGCGCTTCAGTTGTTCCTCACGGATAAACTGTTGCGTCTGCTCTGTATCCTTATCGACACTATTAGACAATGCGCGGATTGTCACCACGCTATTAGCCCACCAACGCTGTAGTTGTTCATCCGTCAGCATACATACAAACGAATGGAATACATCCATCACAGTATTGATGGACTCTTGGTTAATACGATTGCGGAAAGTGCGGTTCATGGTGTTAAGTAATGCGGGAAGAATGATGATAGAGCTTTGCTGATTGTGTCAGCCGTGATACTCTACGTGATACGTAATGGGGATTGAATCGTTACGTTGATTCTTGTCTGCGTTACCACAGTTCATCGCGTGGCAGAAGTCAAGGGCGCTGTAAATGTCATCGAATGATCTATACCATCCGCAGCTAGGTTGTTTGCCGTCATCATGATGCACAGTTTGAATGATGTTAAACATGATCTGTATGCGAGTTGGGTTAGTTAAAAGTCAGCGTTTGATCTGTGCTATCGGATAACGTTGGCGCACAATAGCTACAGCGTCATCACGATCGGATGCGCGGATGTAGTCATCCCACAATCCATCTTCATCCTGCACATAATACAAAGGCGCACCACAACCAAAGTAAACACCACCCCGAATGTATCCCCCTTGGTTGATACGTTCGCGGCGGATGTACACCTTGCCGGTGTATTCCTTGCACAGTTGCGCAACTTCACTGGGCCACATGGTCATAACATTCACCAGCGATTGAGCTGGCAGCTAACAACAAGTGAGGGTGAATCCCTCAGGGTGGGATACATAATCCCACCGGGAGAGAATCAATTAAGTGTGAGAAGATCCGTCCGGTCTAACGCAACCATACAGATTGCAGTTAGGCAGATAACCAAACAGATAAACTTCATTTGACTCATCATTGATCTGCTCAACCATAGGTTTCATTTGCAGAATCAAATCCCGAACAGACTTATTGAGCCGCGTGGATTGAATCGCAAACCAACGCCATTGTGCATCAGTCAGTAGATTTGCAACGTCATCATTGATGACATCATCGACAACAATAGGAGCGCGGTAGTTCATGAGATTAAGTTGCGATGGGTTAGTTATAGATCAGCGGGGAAGTTTGGCCGCTTGCTTACGCTGAAGGCCCGCAGCTTTACGTGCAATGGCTTCGATTTGCTTGGCAGTCATGATGAATCACCTGTTAATGCAAAGTGGATTTGTGAGGGTGAATCCCTCAGGCAAGATGTATGAAACATCCTGCGGGAGAGAATCAATGTAGGCAGACTAGATACAGTTGGAAGGATAGCGTCATGATCACAAAGGATCAATGCATGATCAAAGAATGATCCAGTCTGCCGACAATGTACATTTAATCAGGCCCCCCATAAAGAGTCAGCCTGACAGTATGCGTGAAACATAATCAGCGCACAGATTAACTACAGATCACACAGTTACCTAGGCTTAGATACATTGTCTCGCCATCGTGAGACTACCGCTCAGTGGGAAACAATGCAGACCGGCGTGGTTACAATAACCAAACCAGTTAGCTATAGGTACAGTGTGCCACTGTAACTAACCTGCACGCTGACAATGTAGATACATTGTGCTCGCTGACAGTAGCGTATTGAAGTTACATTAAACTTACAAAGCCTAACGTATAATCCGGGATGATAAAATCAGTTCCATGTAAAGTAGAACCTACGTTTGCCCCTCTAAACTATACGCGGACAGTATAGGGTTAATGTAACTAACGGACGCAACGTAAGGGCCTTTCGGGCAAGACACTAGCCTCAGGCTTCCCTTAGCTTGACACGCAGGCCAAACCGGGTGAGCGGAGGGTTCTAGTGCGCAGAGGGTCGTTAGTCGGAGTTCCGATGTCCTCTGTCTGGCTACTAGCCTCAGGGGGGTTACGCATATCGCTACGCGGCCACGTTGGTTTCATACCGGCCACCCGCAATCTCTCCCCGAAGGAATACTTTCTGCGGACGCTAGGTCTACACGCCAACGGGCCACGGTCGTCGCGACTGCGGTCCTATGTCTGGCCTCTCGGCTTCCCCGATCGGCTTGTGCCCAGTTTGATCACAGCAGGATCCCCCGTTCCGCAAGCTTGTGACGGTTTGCCGATTGGCACACTCCCATGGGGTTGGGGCAAGGGCAGGGAAGGAACTGCGCACACGCACACGCACCCGCGTATGTAACGCGCACACACGCACACATGCGGGCACACGCACGCACACACGCACGCGCCCACGCGCACGCACGCGTTTATAAATAACTCAGGCACCCCCCCCCATAGTGTGATACAACAGATACGTTGTTGTAGCTAACTCACAAAGTATAAAGAATAGCTAACTGGTTTGTATAAGCTTATGCTTACGATTACGATTGCACTCCGGTTGTTATAGCTCACCGCAATCGGCCTTTTTTTTATACGCGCGCGTTTCACGTCGGGGGCGGCGAGAAGGTTTTTGGTAGCGAGCGGGTAAAACGGGGTCAAAATCTCTGGTATCAGCATAGTAACAGGGGCGCAAATGCGCAAAACGCCGCGTGGCTACTGCCAAATGCGCCTTTCAAGTCTTTATGGGGTGCTGTTTTTTATGTGCGTACGGTGACTTAGGCGCCTAGAAAAAAATTTCGGCGCGGAAATGCTGCCTAGAATATTTTTAGTCTTCTATGAGCCCTATGACTGGCACTAAAGAGGAGCGTATTCGCAAGCTTGAAGCGGCCCTTGCCGTTGCTGAGCGGGTCAAAAACGGGTTTTTGGCGGCAAACCTGCGGGAAGCGTTGCGTGATGCGCTACGCGAGGTCTGACTAACTTCTAATTTGCTCCTAATTTGACTCAAATTAGGAATGCGTTAGGTTTTTGGCTAAAGTTTAACCAGTAACACCTCCTAAGCCTCTCCACGGAAGCTCAAACCTGGGGGTCACTACTCAAGAGCCCAGTCCCCTGTACGTCCTTGAGGCGTTTCACGGCTGGGCCATCCATTCCGAAGTATTAGCTCGTGCAGCTTTTCAGTTAATACTTCAAAAATCGAGAATCACTAGGTCGATTAGACTGACAGCAAGGGTTTTTTAGGGGATTTGCCGCGTGGCGTTAGGGCAAGAAGCTGATCAGTCGTTGTCGGACGTGCGGTTTGGCGACATCGTGCGAGCTTACGGTCCTGAAGCTTCGCTTGGACTGGTTGTTGAGGAGTTTGCGGACGCTCCAGACGATCCTTTTGTCGCCACGTCCGCTGCCAAAGTGTTTCTGAAACAGTATTTGAACGCGCTTGGGGACGTTCCGTCTTTCCGGTAAGCTGTTTGTCTCGCTGCAGTTAGCTCGTCGTGTCTTGTGCGCGATTTGTTTAGCTACAGTTATGCGCTCGTGGCCGAATGGATTAGGCAGCATCCTTCTAAGATGCCTCATGGGGGTTCGAATCCCTCCGAGCGTGTTTACACTATATAATTTGTATGTCTTTGGAACGTCTTTTATCTTCTGTAAAAGTATCTTCAGAGTCTGAGTGTTGGGTTTGGCAAAAGAGTACAAATAGTGCTGGCTACGGTCAGCTTATGGTTAATAAACGTTATTGGCTCGCACACAGATATTCATATTATCTCCACTTCGGTTTTATTGAATCTTCAGTTTTAGTTAGGCACCTTTGTCATAATTGTCGGTGTGTTAATCCTTCGCACCTTTGTGCCGGAAGTAATAAAGATAACTACTGGGATTCACGTTCAGTACATTTAAACTCGGCATTAAATAGGCGTAAGAAGTGGATTATTAACGGCGTCGTGTATAAAACGTGCAGAGAAGCTCAATCTGCTACAGGTATTTCGTATAATAGTTTAATTAAACATACTGTTAATGAAGTTTTTGATGTTGAGGCGTATCGTAGTAATTGTGCGAAGTCTGGCGTATTACCTAAGATCTAAGCGGTCGGTCGCTGGTTCGAGCCCAGCCGTGGGTGTTCGTTGTAGACTCTATTTATAGATATAGGTATCTAAAGTGCCTGAAGGTAGAGAAAACTGGCGCAGTTTCGTTGATTCTGCGGATATACAGCCTTTAGGTAATGTGTATGGGTATCAACTGGAGATACCGTTTACTGAATCTTCTTATACAACTCAAAGACGTACTAACTTTTTTGATGATCCGCGCAATTTAAGGGGTCTTTTAGGCAATATCACGTTCGACGAAGCTGGAAATCGGTTAGACGATGCTACAGCATTTCAAAACGCTTTTAGAGTAAAAAGAGATATAAGAGGTAATCCTAAACTTGTACAGGATCTTAGCTCGGTTCATCCCTCTGATATGTCTGCTTTAGAGGATGCTTATTCTCTAAGGCAGCTTTTTGGGGAAACGCCTGGAGCTTATGGGAGCCGAAGTCACTTAAAAAATATTTCTACCTTACTTAGCCGTGGAATCCCCGACCCAACCACGGGTAAGCGTTATCGCACGTCAATTGGCGGCGGAGGTTTAACGAATGAACTTAGTCCTTTTGAGCGGACAGCTCAAACAGCCGTTAACTTGAGCCCTGATATTTTAAGCGCTGATATTGAGTTTCTTCAAAGACCTGATGTTGTTTCAAAATTTGCACGTCAGTCTGAGCTAAATCTATCTAACGACCCTTTGGTTAGAGCTGGGCAAAACTTAAACCAACGTTTTGGATCGTCTGCTTTAAACGCTCCTATCGAGGTAGAGATTCCTGGTGATTATGATAATGAGTATTTTAGAACTCTAATTAATAGAAATGATTTAGGTGTTACTGAAATCGGTAGCGGAGATTCTGCTTCGTTTCCCGGTGAATTTGCCGAACGCTTAGGAAGGCTTCAAAACAATCCGAGCTTTGATTCTGACTATGTATATAACTACCTTAGATATAACCGTAGCCTGCCCACCGACGCTTACGATACTGAAGCTGAAGCTCTTAGAAAGAAGAACAGTGCTCGTAACGCTGATTATGATGGAAGATCTGCTAGTGAGGTCTATAAGTTTGCCGGTGAGTACCCTGAGGTATCCCGTGTATTAGAAGGGTACGCTCAAGGTAGTCGAATATCAAAAGAAGATTTAAACAAATACTATAGTGATTATATTCCAAAATCTTATGAAAAGTTACCCTACGGTGTTTTAGAGGATATAAATGCAGGGTTAAAGTCTATTTCACTTGACGACCCAAATCTCGCTGACGTACGTAACTCGTTTAGGAGTTCTGTGCGTAATGAAGGGATTCCTACGGCAGTAGCTCGGTTGGCTAACAATTCTCTAGTAAATATACGAAATCAGAAAGTAAAAAAGGCAGCTGAGGACTTTATACGTAGTTATATACAAGAAGCTAGAGAGAATCTTATTGACGTTCCCACAAGAACAGCAGGCGTGGGCGGAGGGGAGTATTCAAATCTAGGTGGGACGTACGATAAAGCTCTAGAAAAACTAAGTTTTTTCGATCAACCGTATATACCTGATGATTTTGAACCTGTTATTTCTGAGACATTTTATTCTAATGAGGGTAAACCGTACAGAGTAGATATAAATAGAGACCCAAACGCTTATGCGTTGTACTCTAGAGACATGAATGAGTCTGTGTTAAAAATGCTTGAAGATAAACCTTATGCCGGGGTATATAACATCGACTTTACTGTAAACGATTCTTATGGTGATGTAAATGCTCCGCCGGAAGTGAAGCAAGATATTATGAACTTTGTAACTAATAACTTTAGACGAGGCCTTCCTTTAGGTGCTGTCGTTAGAAACAATCCAGCGAGTAATGAGTCCACTAGGAACCGACCAGAATCCGGTAACAAAAGAGCACTTTGGTATCAAAAAATGGGTTTTGGTGCCGACACTGTTCAAGGTCAGTACGGATACATAGATCCTGATACCGGATCCACTGTACCTATTCAGCCTTTCCGCGCACCGTTGTCTGAAGGCAAGGACACGTACAAACGCAGTTATTACTCAGTAGATCCGATAAACGCCGCCGTGGCAGGCGCACGAGAGTTGACTGCCGGGATTAAACGAGCCCCTTCTGCTCTCCTTCCCGGCGCGGCTGATCTTATCCCTAGTCCTGAAGCAATTCGAACAGGGTATCAACAGGGGCCTGCGGGAATGGGTAGGCAGATGGCAACCGAGTTTGTGCAGAGTCTTCCTGCTGCTGCGGCTTCTGCTGCTGTTTTAGCCACGCCGGTCGCTGCTCCTTTAGCTCCCGGTATTGGCGCTGGCATGGTTGGGGTTGCTGGTACTCGCGCTTTGAATGAAGTTGTGAGGCAACAGACTGGTGAAGGTATTGTTCCCAAACTTCGGCAGACGATCGGCACCGCACCCAGAACTGGTGTTGCAAACAGAGCTGCTCCTGTCGCAACAAATTTACAACGAGCTATAGGAACACCTGCTGTACAAAACGGTAAGACTGTGTACTGGGCAGGGCCTGACTATGGTTGGCAGAGCGGTTCTTCCTTTAATAAAGTCCGAGATTTAGTGATTGCTCGGGAAACTGTTGCGCCCACACGACGTAACCTCGGTTCTCGTCCCGCTGTCATTCCCCAGATTCGTCCGTTGAATCCAGCACAGCGTGCTGAGATGCAACGTCGGCAAAAGCGCAACGAGCTACAAAGACGTGTGGACCTAGCTAACGAGCAGCGCAACATCTGGCGCGGTGATCTTGGCCTGACTGAGTTCTTAACTGGGCGGTAATCTGACTTCTTAAAGATGCAGGAAAGCCGCCCTTTCGAGCGGCCCTCCGAGAAGTTGTGGGAACTTCACGCAGAATCTTAGCGTCAAACCATCTCGACGTGGGAGATGACGTAGCCTTCTGCTAGTAGTTGCTTTTTTCGCTTAGGTAACTCTTTCTCTGGTACGTCGATCAGTTGGAAGATGCCAGAGCGATAGGCGTGGATCCGAGCCAACTGAATCATTAGTCCTTCAAGCCGCAACCTATAGAATACAGCAAAGGAGTTCCTTAGGCATAAATTTAAGTCATGCAGCCTTTTCCTACTAATGAAGTTGTTGGTGAAGTTTCTACTCAGTTAGACGTTCCCTATTGGACTAGACGTACTTTATATCCTCGAAAGTTTGGTTATACCTACGGGCAATTAAATACTCCTGAGGCGGGGTCTTTTGTAACTGAGAATTTTCAACTTGGTCCCGGCGGACTCCCCGTGGGGGGCGTCGATTCTTTTAAAGCTAGTCCGGTAGGTGCTTCGTTATTACGCTCTGTAAAAGAAAGTACTGGTAAAACTGTTTTAGTTAAACCTATAACGCAGGAACTCCAAAAGACTCTAAATCTGCCTGAAGGTGCCGGTGGAGTGTATTTCGCAGCCCACAAAGAGTATGGTCACAGTAATCCCACGACACGAGCTGTATATGTAGACCCGGAAACTGGCTCGAATCTTTTTGTTCTTGCGCATGAAGCCGGACACGCTGTTGATCCTGGCTTAGCGACTCAGAACAAGCTGATTGCGTCTCAGGAGCCCATGAGAGTTAAAACTTTTGAACGGAGTGGTGCAAAGAAAGATCCGTATACATTTTTGAGTTCATTTATGCAAGAGCCTTTAAGTACTGCTTCGGAGGAGGCGTTTGCTCAAAGATTTGCAATTGATCAGCTCAATAAGATAGGCGTAGATACAATTGGTGCGCTTCAAGATGATTGGTATAAAGGGTATCCTGCATCGAAAGTTGTTGAAGGTTTAGATAATGCTAAAGATTACTATGTATATGAGCGCACTGGGGCTAACCCGCACCGCCCCGTAAGTGAATTCAGTGCTAATGCGGTTGTGGACGATCGCGGTAAGATTGTTGATCAATTTTTGAACTTGGCTCTAGATAAACGATATAGAGAGCAAGAGGAGTTGTTGCGTCAACGTGGCCGACAGGATATTGATCGTGTTCTCGGTCCTTATGCGAATGTAGACTAGACTTAGGAAAAATCTGTAGAGCTGTGGCGTACGGGTCTATTGCTGATTTCATGGCTGACCAAGGGATGATGGCAAAAGTCCCTGATCTGCGCAATTCCACGCTTCGCGGTGTACAGAGACCTGCGGACAGAAGAATAATAATTCCCGGAGAAGATCAAGAAGAAATTGATCGCGTGTACGGACCTCGCACGCCTCGCACTCCTGTAAGATTGCAGTTACCGCAAGCTGATATGCAGGAGCAGTTACGTTCTCCTGAGCCTCCTGTGCGTAAGGCGGCTACCGATTTGATGGAAGAGTATATCGCTCAAGTTACCCCTAAGAATATGGGGTACGGTTTTGAAGCTGATATGGGCGGTACGTTCGGCGGCCCTGATGGTGTGTACATCCGGGGCACGTCTCCCGAAGAACAGGGTTACAGGGAAGGGCAGTTTGAACGGATGAAGGAAAGAATGGGCAATCCTTTCCGGGGCGTGTGATCAGCTCTTAATACACCAGAGTTGCCAGCCGGTACAAAAAGCCTTTTCGAGACAATCTAGGGCGTTCAGTGCACCATCTGCACCACTTCGAACGTCCTCGTGGCCATAATCGTCAATGATGACGGCCCCACCACGCCGAACATGGGGTACGTAAAGGGCGATGTCACGACAAACGGCGGTTGGAGTGTGCTCCCCGTCGATGTACAGGATGTCAATTTCCTGGTTTTGCTCCTGCAGGGTGCGAGCAAAGTCGGGATATAGGTCCCATGAGGCGCCTTTCAGTACTGTAACTTTGCCAGGATGCTTACTTTTGGCGATATTTGACTTGGCTGTGTACTCAATTTGATCCAGCGTGGGGAAATTTTCTCGTGCCTGCTGGTATTCGATGTTTCCTAGGAAGGGATCGATGCAGTACAGGCGGCTGTCGGGGTGATCCATCCAGTTATCGGACCACCAGCATGATGATGCGCCTTCATAGACGCCAATTTCAACGATGATTCGCTTTTCGTCGGGTTTGAAGTGCAGTTTTTCGGCTGTGGGTTCCTGGGATACCTTGTAATACGCCCCTGTGAGCTGCTCGTACCAGTTGTGGGCAAGCTGATATTTCTGATCGAGAAGCAGTTGCACGTTTTTCTGGGTCTGTGTCCGTATACTACCAGTGTTCTGTTGGTCTGGATTGATGCCCCGCCCGTTGTTCTACGTGATTCAGGAGGAACTGGATCTGTACGGGAGCCTGTGGCCGCCCAAGCTGTCGATGTTATTGGAGCTGATTGCGGATAAGGTTGAAAAACGAGGTGACAAAGGGTGGGACTTGGATCCGGGTGAGACTGCCGAGTGGTTGCGAGAAGAAGCCAGACTGGCACGCGAAGCTGATTAGTTAGCTATTTGAATGTGCGGTTAATCACGTCGGGACGGCAGCCGTGGTATATCTTGAGGCACAATGCCGGGCTAGCTCAGCGGTAGAGCAGCGCTTTTGTAAAGCGAAGGTCATCGGTTCAAATCCGTTGTTCGGCTTGTCTTGGGTGATACCACGGGTGCTGGGTTTGTATGGTTTAATCTGTTGTAGCTGTTACTGGGCCTAGGTTTGTATCAGTTGGAAACAGTGTGCCCTACATGCGGCAACGGGTTTGTACTCCGTGGCACTAGACTGCGAGAGTGGTTCAAGTCAGTTAAAGCAAAACCAGATAAAAAAGGACCATACTGCTGTTATACGTGTTCTGCAAAAGCCAATTTGATCCATGCTCAGCAAAAAAGATCTACAAAAAGTCGGGCTAAAGCCGCCGAAGTCACACAGAGTTGAGTTACTTGAGCAACTGGAGTTATTTAAAGATTTTGTTTTTAAACATGAGTCCATGATGAGCGCGGACCTTAATAAACGTGAAATGCTGCAGAGACTAAGGAACGCATGTTATGTGTGCTGTAACTGCGGTATAGCGTTTAGTGAGCCATATCAACACTTGGCTGCCATATTTGCGACGTTCCATCAAGGAGCATGTGATGTGTGTGAAGGGGTGACTGCTGTAACTTCTGTGCGTGACTTTGGGTATATGTTGTACGGAATTAAGACAATTGAGGGTGCTCTGATTGATGAAATGAACAGCGTGGCCCGACAAGTGCCTAAACCGAGCGTGTCGGAGAAGCTTGTTGGGAATTTTATGGATCTGTGTGACAAGAAGGGGGTTTGAGTCGTGCGGGATTTTGCGGCGAAGTTGGCCACGGAACTGCGATCGGTTTTGCGCTATGTTCCTGAGCGCCACGGTGAACCTGCGTTTAGGGTGTTAAAGGAATACGAGTTGTCAGGTGAGGTGGATTCTACGGAGGC
>Ga0315906_10007692_pt1 | contig 13072 bp, 11 predicted proteins | sample LakEriMetagenome_4_FD_203526 | JGI IMG/M metagenome (GOLD analysis project Ga0315906, IMG submission 203526) | Freshwater fungal communities from buoy surface, Lake Erie, Ohio, United States - Buoy 2 MA122 | ecosystem: Environmental > Aquatic > Freshwater > Lake > Lake biofilm | place: USA...
TGTGATGCAAGTGGGGTGGTGCGCGCATGACCATGGCTGCTTGTGGAGGCGCTTGCCAGAATCGCAAGTTCTCTGCCGTACTGATGGGAGCCGACATATGCCGCTCCCACGCGCTTTGCCACAAATTTCGATCTTTGAGGCCACGCACAACGCCAAATTGGGGGTACTCATGCCAAGTCACGGCTTGTGACTGACACCATGAAGCGACTTTCAAATCGCGAGCATAGGTGAAGGCGTTGCCTGTTTCTTCGTGCGAGTAAAGGTTGGTAAATGGTGCCTCTTGCCAAATTTGATGCAGTACTTGGGTTATCTCTCCCGTGAAGATTTCGATGTAACCTCCCAGGGCCCTCAAGTCTTTGTCCAAAGTCTGCAATGACTCCCTGACAAACTCAAAGTGTTGCAGGGCTGAATCGGGCTGAAGCCATAAATCAGGCTCAATGACATAGATGCATCGAACAGGTCCCTTTCGCGACGCTTGCGCCAAAGCGGCATGATCCTCCCACCGCAAGTCGCGTTTGAACCAAACCAGTTCGTAGCTCATGTGAGGATCTGACCAAAGATAGGCGCAATTATTTTGACAATGCTCGCAAATCGATGCCTTCGTGTTTGGCAACCATTTCAAGTGCCGATTCAAAAAGTGCCCTGGCAGAACCAGAGACCGTGCTGAGGTAGGAATGAAGGTGTGCGTCTTCTGTCGATTTGTTCAAGCAATCTCGGCTGTACTGTTCGAAGCTTGCAAGCTGCGTGATGATTTCTGCCACATGACGCGGACACTCACACAAGATATCACCCGAAATGCCCGCAATGCGAAGGAGCTCAATATCGTCGTACTTCCTGGCTGGAATGATGGTGCCAGATGGCAAATGAGCGGCGCTTGATTCGGTATCAACGATTCGAAGTGAGTTGATGAGATCCGCCAAGTCTGAATCGCTGAGGGGCTCCCGGCGAACAATCATCCCACTGCGTTTCATCGATTCAATAATGGGCTCTTGTCCGTAGTTGTAAAGAACGATCACTTGCAAACTGTTGTTGATCTTTGCCAAGCGATGAATGTCAACCTGAACCCCTGCATCCAAGGAGTTTGTGTGGATGAGCAAAATTTGTGTTTTTGTTTGGAAAGTTGTCTCAAGCGCTTGAGTCAGGTTGTGAAAGATGTCGGTGATGCGAATCGCCTGGTTGTTAAAACTCAATGTGAATTTTTTTGACTCAATTCTGGCGGCAAGGGTCAGCCCAATGACCGCCACAGAAGCAGACTGCCCTTGCAGTCCTGTTCTGGCTTTCCTTTGATTTGTATCTTGCTGTTGTTGCAGCAAATTGTTCAGGTCTGTCGTGGCCAGATTGGCAATGTTGCTGATGCCATGACCTTGTTCTGTGAGTCTTTTGAGCAAGGTGGCCTTCAAAACATCGTCGTCCGTAAACAGGCGATGCTTGCTTTCTGTTTTTTGGGGCTGAAAAGTTTGATACCTCTGTTCCCAAACGCGAAGGGTGGGGGTGGGAACACCGCTCAGGCTTGAAACTGCGCCAATTTTGTGCAGATTGCTTAATTTTTTTTGATTCATATACTTATTTGAATTGTTTTTGAGTAGATTTATTGAATTATTTCATATATTTGAGTAATTTAAAAGTTATGCATGATAAATTCTGCACATCTTGAATAGGAGTTCCAATGATCAGCAAGCGTGCTTCCCTGGGTTTAAAAGTCATTGCGCACATCGCCAGCACCCCGAGTCACAGAACCACCACGGCAGACTCCCTCGCATCTGCCACAGGCGTTTCTTTGTCCTACATTGAAGGCATCTTGAAAGATGCAAGAGAGTTGGGCTTGGTACAAGCCACCCGTGGCCCCGGCGGCGGCTACAAGTTGGTGGCCTCTTTGAATGATTTGTCTGTTTGGGACGTCGTCAATGGCTTTGGTTTTGCCAGTGCGGGCAACGACAAGGCCCAATCCTCACCTGAATGGCAATTAACCAATCAGGTTTCGGAACAGGCGTTTCTGTTTGAAAAAGCATTTCTACAAGATTACCTGCTCATTGATTTATTGTCCACATTGCCTGAATCGGCTTCTTCAAAGCCAAGCAAGTCGATGGCCATGAACTTCAAACCGCTGCCATCAGCACTGATACCCATCGCACCCAATTCTGTTTTTAACTTGTCGAACTTTTTAAATTTACAAGCAGCTTAGAAGTCACTCTTTATTACACCCATCAGATTGGTTGACATTGCACCTAAAATGACCCAAACACCGGTCATCATTTTTCAACTTCTAACTGCGAATTTATCTACATACAAAAACTGCTTTCTTATTTTGCATGCCCTTGTGCTTGTGCTTGTGCTTGTGCTTGTGCTTGTGCTTTGGCCATTTAGCCTTGACGCACGTTCAAGCTCAGACCACGTTCAGGGTGACGATCATCCCAGAGGAAGCGGCTACCGAGCAAATTTGGAATTTCACCCCGCTTGCCAGTGACTTGGAAAAGCAACTGGGTGTCATTCAACGTGGGCCTGATTCTCATGAACAAGACAGCGACGATTCTGTGCGCAATGCTTCTGATGGTGGCGTGTGTCGATGCGATGAGCTTTAGTCTTAGGCGTTGGCTCAACTGTTAAAGCGAAATAGGCAAAGAGATACTGGTACGCCACATGGGTTGACCTTTTTTCAAGCCGTTTACGAACCCAAAGCCTTGCTTACAATTACAGAAAACGTCTTTGCCACGCGTCATTTGCCTTGAGTCTTTGGGGCTTCAAGCCACTCCTAATTTTTGCATCAAGGAAATTCCATGAATCACTCTGAACCCCGCTTGACCTCACTCTCGCATGGCGGCGGCTGCGGTTGCAAAATCGCCCCTGCGGTGTTGTCCGAAATCCTCAAAGGCACACTCCAAATGCCGATTCCTCAAGAATTGATGGTCGGAATTGCCACTGCAGATGACGCGGCTGTTTACAAGCTCAACGACCATCAAGCCCTAATTGCAACCACTGACTTCTTCATGCCCATCGTGGATGATCCTTATGACTTTGGGCGTATTGCGGCGACCAATGCCATTAGCGATGTTTATGCTATGGGTGGAAAGCCCATTTTGGCTTTGGCTTTGGTCGGTATGCCAATCAATGTATTGTCAACAGACACCATTGGAAAAATTCTGGCAGGCGGTGCTTCGGTCTGCAATACAGCTTGCATTCCAATTGCCGGCGGTCACAGCATTGATTCAGTTGAGCCCATCTATGGTTTGGTTGTACTTGGGTTGATTCATCCAGATCGCGTTAAACGAAATGACGGCGCGCGCGTTGGCGATGTCATGGTGCTAGGCAAGCCAATTGGTGTGGGTGTTTTGTCTGCTGCACTCAAAAAGGAAGTTCTCGATGCCGCCGGCTACGAATCCATGATTTCAAACACTACCAAACTCAACACGCCTGGCCCTGAGTTGGCTGAGCTCAAAGGTGTACACGCTCTGACAGATGTGACTGGGTTTGGTTTGGCAGGCCATGCCCTGGAAATTGCGCGAGGTGCCAAGCTCACGGCTTACATCAAATGGGCGGATGTGCCATTGCTGCCCAATGTGCCTGCTTTGTTAAATAGTGGCAATGTGACTGGCGCGTCGCGCCGAAACTGGAATGGCTATGGCAAGGAAATTAGCCTAGACAGTGGCTTGCCGGCAGAATGCCAAGCTCTTTTGTCCGATCCTCAAACAAGCGGTGGCTTGTTGGTTTGTTGTTCTCCAGAAACAGTTCCTGAGGTACTGGCCATTTTCAAACGTCACGGCTTCCATGATGCCGCCATCGTGGGGCATATCGGTGAGGCGCAAAAATCACGATTGATTGTCAACGCCTGAACTTGCAGAGCCATGCAGTGCGAGGGGTAGATCGTCAAGGGCAATCTAAGAGTTTTTGCACCGCCTATTTAGGCGTTTTTTCCGGTGCCGACCATTTGCATGGCCGAAGCGATGAGTCCAGACACTTCCGTCATGTTGCTGGGCACGATGAGCGTGGTTTTGGCATCTTGGGCTACTTTGCCGTAGGCGAGAACAGCTTGCTCTGCCACTTTGAGCTGAACGGCTTGTTCGCCGCCAGGTTTTTGAATGGCGGCCGCAATGCGCTCGATGGCTTGGGCGGTGGCTTCTGCAACTGCCATGATAGACGCGGCATCGCCTTCGGCCTTGTTAATAACCGCCTGCTTTTCGCCCTCTGAGCGCGCTATGAAAGCTTCACGTTCACCAGTGGCAATGTTGATTTGTTCTTGTCGACGACCTTCAGAGGCGGCAATGAGCGCACGTTTTTCACGTTCAGCCGTAATTTGCGATTGCATGGCATGCAAAATCTCGTTGGGCGGTGTGAGGTCTTTGATTTCGTAGCGCAATACTTTGACGCCCCAATTCAGGGCTGCTTCGTCAATGGCGGCAACCACTTGTGCGTTGATGATGTCGCGCTCTTCAAAGGTTTTGTCGAGCTCAAGTTTGCCAATGACGCTGCGCAAACTGGTTTGGGCCAGCTGCGTGACGGCAATGATGTAATTGGAAGAGCCGTAGCTGGCAAGCTTGGGATCGGTGACTTGGAAATACAAAATGCCATCGACTTGCAATTGCGTGTTGTCGCGCGTGATGCAAACCTGACTAGGCACATCGAGTGGAATTTCTTTGAGGCTGTGCTTTTGGATGACTTTGTCAATGAACGGCACCACAAAGTTAAGACCCGGTGTGAGGCTTGCGTGGTACTTGCCCAATCGCTCAACCACCCATGCGTTTTGTTGCGGCACGACCTTGACTGTTTTGATGATGAACAAGACCGCAATGGCCAAAAGGACGATTGCAATTTCCATGATGTATCTTTCTAAAAGGCTAAGGTTGACTTAAATTTGATGCAGCACCAAAGTGTTGCCTTGAATATCTTGAATTTGGTATACGCCTTGTACTTGCGGAACGCCACTTGCGCAAACGGCAGTCCAATTCGCACCTCTGTGTTTGACCTGCGCCGTGCCATTGCTGAGCCATTCGTGCACTTCGACGGTTTCACCCACATCCAAGTGTTGGGCTGAAACTTGTTCTGGATGAGATTTCAATTTTTGCAGCGAATAGAGGCGCCAAAGAATAACGGCCAGTCCGCCAACCACCGATCCTGTGATGAGTTGAGTTGTAAAACTGAGCTGCGCGTGGGCAGCAATGGCCCCCGCTGATGCGCCGATTGCCAGCATGAGCAAGTAAAAAGTGCCCGTCATGAGTTCGATGCCGACAAGTGAACCCGCAATGAGCCACCAGATGGTTGATTCGTTCATGAATGAAAGTTTCCTTTGAATATCGTCTCGCTAAGCACTGATAGTGCCACGAATTGCCACTGAGAGTGCAGATTCCGCTTGTTTGAAAGGGATTGCATGCTTGCTTGGCTCAATTTTTGTCTCTAGGACTTTTGATTCAAGCTGTTATTTATTAATTATGATTGGGGTGTGGAAAACGCACCCCTAAATCAACTGAGTCCTTGGCGCCTGGCTGTTGCGCCCATGATGGACTGGACCGACCGCCATTGTCGATTCTTCCATCGCTTGCTATCGCAACACACCTTGCTCTACACCGAAATGGTGACCACCGGAGCTATCCGTCACGGTAGCGTAGAGCGTCACTTGCGCTTCAACGCAGAAGAGCACCCAGTGGCCTTGCAACTTGGCGGCAGCGACGCAACCGACTTGGCCTTTGCCGCCAAGCTAGGCGAGCAATGGGGCTACAACGAAATCAATTTGAACTGTGGTTGCCCCAGCGATCGAGTACAGCGTGGTGCCTTCGGCGCGTGTCTCATGAACGAACCACAATTGGTAGCCGATGGCGTTAAGGCCATGGTTGATGTGGTGTCTGTGCCCGTGACCGTCAAGCATCGCATTGGCATTGACCAAATAGAAAGTTACGACTTTGTTCGTGACTTTGTGGGTACCGTGAAAGAAGCCGGTTGCAATGTGTTCATCGTGCATGCCCGAAACGCATGGTTGCAAGGCTTGTCGCCAAAACAAAATCGCGAAATTCCACCCCTTCGCTATGAGTTGGCTTACCAGCTGAAAAAAGATTTTCCTGAGCTCACCATTGGCATCAATGGCGGCATCACAACCAACCAACTCATTGCCGAACATCTGAAAGAGGTAGACGGCGTCATGATTGGCCGAGAGGCCTATTACAACCCTTGGCTGCTGACCACTTGGGACGCGCAGTTTTTCGAGGGAGCTGCTTCAGCCATTACCCGTGAATGGGTGGAAGAGGCCATGGTCACTTACATGGAGCGCGCTTTCAAGGAAGACGCTTGCCCTTGGTATGCCATCGCGCGGCACATGCTGGGGCTCTATCACGGAGAGCGAGGAGGGCGCTTGTGGCGCCAAGTTTGGAGCAACCACAAACTCAAGCCTTTGCCACCCCGCGAGGTGATGCAGTTGGCACGGGAAGCCCTTGCGCGAGGCGCTGAAGTGCCAGCTTAAGTCGGCTGATTCAAGAGAGTTTTAAATGGCGCTGGCCGCCGACAGACCATTTGCAAAATGTTCTCGCATGCGGGCTGCCGTGGCCACGGGGTCTTTGGCCAGCAATGCGGCCATGATGGCTTGGTGTTCTTTGAGGGACTCTGTAATTCGCCCCGTTTTAAACAACGAGTTGTGCCTGTTGAGCTTCATCACTTTGCGCAAGTCGGCCACCATTTGGTCGCGCCATTTATTTTGTGACAGTTCAAGAAGACACATGTGAAACGCTTCGTTCACTTCGAAAAACTTGTCGTGTTTTTCTTTGCCGGGCTTGCCAGCGGCTTCTAATTCAGCATGAAGTGACTGAAGCTTTTTCAAATCTGCGGCCGAGGCTGTTTGCGCCACCACAGCGGCTGCATCGCTTTCTAGCAAGCTCAGCAAGTGGTACACATCGCGCAGGTCTTTTTCGGAAACTTCGGTCACGTAGGCCCCGCGCCTGACCTTCATGGTGACCAAGCCCTCAGCCGCCAAAACCTTCAAGGCCTCTCTCAGGGGCGTGCGGCTGATGCCGTAGGCTTTGGCAATTTGAAGCTCGTCAATCCAGCTGCCAGGCTCGAGTTCCCGGCTGAAGATGCGCTGCCGAATGAGTTCGGCAACTTCTTCATACAACGCTCGGGGCGCCAAAGACGGTACGGCAATCAGGGCAGTCATGGTGGATAAATTGTTCAAATTGGCCTAAAGTGGGCCGTTTTGCAGATTGTAAGGCAGGTACAATATTTTGCATCAATAATTATGAATCATATTCAGGATTTGTCGAAATGACCCAGGCCAAGAACGAATTCAAGAACGCGCAACTCGAAGACTGGATGCGTGCAGCGCAAAAGTCTGCGCCCGGCGGCAATGTCGAAGCGCTCAACTGGAAAACGCCTGACGGCATTTCGGTCAAGCCTTTGTACACGGCAGCAGATACAGCGGCTTTGCCTTACGCCAACACTTTGCCAGGCTTTGAGCCTTTCTTGCGCGGCCCCCAGGCCACCATGTATTCAGTGCGTCCCTGGACCATTCGCCAGTACGCTGGTTTTTCTACGGCAGAAGAATCCAATGCCTTCTACCGCAAGGCTTTGGCCGCGGGTGGTCAAGGCGTGTCAGTGGCCTTCGACTTGGCCACACACCGCGGTTACGACTCCGACCATCCCCGCGTCACGGGCGATGTAGGCAAAGCCGGTGTGGCCATCGACTCTGTCGAAGACATGAAAATTTTGTTTGACCAGATTCCCCTCGACAAGGTGTCTGTGTCTATGACCATGAACGGCGCAGTGTTGCCCGTGTTGGCCGGCTATGTGGTGGCCGCCGAAGAGCAGGGCGTGAGCCAAGACAAATTGTCTGGAACCATTCAGAACGACATTCTGAAAGAGTTCATGGTGCGCAATACCTACATTTACCCGCCCGAGCCCTCGATGAAAATCATTGGCGACATCATTGAGTACACGGCCAAGAACATGCCGAAGTTCAACTCAATTTCTATTTCGGGTTATCACATGCAAGAGGCCGGTGCCAATCAGGCGCTGGAGATGGCCTTTACCTTGGCCGACGGCAAAGAGTATGTCAAAACCGCCATTGCCAAAGGCATGGACGTGGACGACTTTGCAGGCCGCTTGTCCTTCTTCTGGGCCGTGGGCATGAATTTCTATTTGGAAATTGCCAAGATGCGCGCAGCCCGTTTGCTGTGGTGCCGCATCATGAAGGGCTTCGAGGCCAAGAATCCCAAGAGCCTCATGCTGCGCACGCACAGCCAAACCTCTGGCTGGTCTCTTACTGAGCAAGACCCCTACAACAATGTGGTGCGCACCACCATTGAAGCCATGGCAGCCGTGTTTGGCGGCACACAGTCTTTGCACACCAACAGCTTTGACGAAGCCATTGCGTTGCCAACCGAGTTCAGCTCGCGGATTGCTCGCAATACACAGCTGATTATTCAAGAAGAAACCCACATCACCAATGTGATCGACCCTTGGGCCGGCAGCTACATGATGGAATCGCTCACGCAAGAGATGGCCGACAAAGCTTGGGCCATCATTGAAGAAGTAGAAGCCATGGGCGGCATGACCAAGGCGGTGGACAGCGGCTGGGCCAAGCTCAAAATTGAAGCGGCCGCCGCCGAAAAACAAGCACGCATTGACTCTGGCAAAGACGTCATTGTGGGCGTGAACAAATACAAGTTGGCCAAAGAAGATCCGATCGACATCTTGGCCATCGACAACGTCAAAGTGCGCGACGGTCAAATTGACCGGCTCAAGAAAATTCGCGCATCACGCGACAAAGCCAAAGTGCAAGCTGCATTGGATGCCCTCACAGCCTCCGCCGAAAGTGGTCAAGGCAACTTGCTCGACCTCAGCATTCAAGCCATTCGCTTGCGCGCCACGGTGGGTGAGGTGTCTGATGCCCTCGAAAAAGTTTTTGGGCGCCACCGCGCCGATACACAAAAGGTGACCGGTGTGTACGCTGCTGCTTACGACTCAGCCGAGGGTTGGGATCAACTGAAAAAAGAAATCAACGAATTTGCCGACGCCAAGGGTCGCCGTCCTCGCGTGATGATCAGCAAGTTGGGCCAAGACGGCCATGACCGCGGCGCCAAAGTGGTGGCCACCGCCTTTGCCGATCTGGGCTTTGACGTGGACATGGGTCCCTTGTTCCAAACGCCGGAAGAGTGCGCCCGACAAGCCATTGAAAACGACGTGCACGCCGTAGGCGTTTCAACTTTGGCAGCCGGTCACAAAACATTGGTGCCCGCCATCATTGAAGAACTCAAAAAGCAGGGCGCCGACGACATCATTGTGTTTGTGGGCGGCGTGATTCCGCGCCAAGATTACGATTTTTTGTATGAAGCCGGCGTGAAGGGTATCTACGGCCCCGGCACCCCCATTCCAGCCAGCGCCAAAGATGTTTTGGAGCAAATTAAGAAGGCGCTCGGTTGAATCCGCTAGACCTTATTGAGGGTGTATTGCAAGGACAGAGTGCGGTTCAACGCCGCGCCATGGCCAAGTCGATTACCCTGCTCGAGTCCACATTGCCATCCGATCGCCTGATGGCCGATGAGCTGCTCACGGGCTTGTTGCCGCATTCTGGCAAATCTTTTCGTTTGGGCATCAGTGGTGTGCCTGGTGTGGGTAAATCAACCTTCATTGAAGCGCTAGGCTTGTTCTTGATTGCGCAAGGCCATCGCGTGGCTGTGTTGGCCATTGATCCATCTTCCACAGTATCGGGCGGTTCTATTCTGGGCGACAAAACTCGCATGGAACACTTAAGCGTGAACGAGAAGGCCTACATTCGCCCCAGCCCCTCCAGTGGCACTTTGGGCGGCGTGGCCGAAAAAACCCGCGAGGCCATGTTGGTTTGTGAGGCCGCAGGCTACGACGTGGTCATTGTGGAAACGGTGGGCGTAGGGCAGAGCGAAACTGCGGTGGCCAATATGACCGATATGTTTGTGCTCATGCAACTGCCCAATGCCGGTGACGACTTGCAAGCCATTAAAAAAGGCGTGATGGAGTTGGCCGATTTGGTGGTGATCAACAAGGCCGACATCGATGCCAGCGCAGCCACGCGGGCGGAGGCACAAATTACCAGTGCCTTGCGTTTGTTGGGTATGCACGGGCATCCAGACCATGCTCATTTTGACGAAGAAATTTGGCACCCCGAAGTGCTCCAAATGAGCGCCCTATTGAATCAAGGCATCGACAGCTTTTGGCATCGCGTTTTGAAGTTCAAACGGCTGCAACTTGCCAACCAAAAGTTTGAGCAACGCAGGCAACAACAAGCCCAGTCTTGGATGTGGGAGCGAATTGATGCCGGGCTTAAACAAAATTTTCGATCGCAGGTCAGCGTGAAGGCGCTGTTACCCGAACTATCGCAGAAGGTCATCTCTGGTCAAGTGCCAGCGTCTACCGCTGCCAGACAGTTGCTGGCCGCTTATCAAGCAACTGGCTTTCCAAAGCTTTGAACTATCCGAATTGAAATGAAGAGAGTAAATCATGCAAGACATCATTCAACAACTTGAAAAAAAACGTGCGGCGGCTCGCTTGGGCGGCGGACAAAAACGCATTGACGCACAACATGCCAAAGGCAAACTCACAGCGCGCGAGCGTTTGGAAGTCTTGCTAGACGAAGGCACCTTTGAAGAGTGGGATATGTTTGTGGAGCACCGCTGTACAGACTTTGGCATGCAAGACAACAAAATTCCAGGCGACGGTGTGGTCACGGGCTACGGCATGATCAATGGCCGCTTGGTGTTTGTGTACAGCCAAGACTTCACCGTGTTTGGTGGTGCCTTGTCTGAATCGCATGCCGAGAAAATTTGCAAAATCATGGACCAAGCCATGAAGGTGGGCGCACCTGTGATTGGCTTGAACGATTCGGGCGGTGCGCGCATTCAAGAGGGCGTGGCCTCCTTGGGCGGCTATGCCGAAGTGTTCCAACGCAATGCCATGGCCAGCGGTGTCATTCCGCAAATCAGCATGATCATGGGCCCATCGGCGGGTGGTGCGGTGTATTCACCTGCTATGACCGATTTCATCTTCATGGTGAAAGACAGTTCCTACATGTTCGTCACGGGCCCAGAAGTGGTTAAAACGGTCACTCACGAAGAAGTCACTGCTGAAGAATTGGGCGGCGCCTTAACGCACACCACCAAGAGCGGTGTGGCCGACATGGCGTTTGAAAACGACGTAGAAGCCTTGCTCATGTTGCGCCGTTTGTATAACTACCTGCCACTGAACAACCGCGAAAAATCTCCCGTTCGTGCCAGCGGCGACCCTACAGACCGTCAAGACCCTAGCCTGGACACCTTGGTGCCCATGAACGCCAACCAAGCCTATGACATGAAAGAGCTCATCATGAAGACCGTTGACGACGGCGACTTCTTTGAACTCCAACCCGACTATGCCAAAAACATCCTAATCGGTTTTGCCCGCATGGCCGGCCAAACCGTGGGCATTGTGGCCAACCAACCTTTGGTCTTGGCCGGTTGCTTGGACATCAAGAGCTCGATCAAAGCGGCTCGCTTTGTGCGCTTCTGTGATGCCTTCAGCATTCCCGTCATCACCTTCGTAGACGTACCTGGCTTCATGCCCGGTACTTCACAAGAGTACGGTGGCATCATCAAGCATGGCGCTAAATTGCTCTACGCTTATGCAGAGTGCACCGTGCCAAAGATTACTGTGATTACCCGCAAAGCTTATGGCGGCGCGTATGACGTGATGGCCTCCAAGCACTTGCGTGGTGACGTCAATTTTGCATGGCCTAACGCTGAAATTGCGGTGATGGGTGCCAAAGGCGCGGTGGAAATTATTTTCCGCGAAGACAAAAACGATCCTGTGAAGTTGGCTGCTCGCGAAGCCGAATACAAAGACCGCTTTGCCAACCCCTTCGTGGCCGGCGCACGCGGCTTCATTGACGATGTGATTCAGCCCCACGAAACACGCAAACGCATTTGTCGTTCACTCGTGATGTTGAAAGACAAAAAAGTGGAAAACCCATGGCGCAAGCACGGCAACATTCCACTCTAAGTGGCATGACCGACAAAGCTTGAACGAAATACGCCATTAGGAGAAAAAATATGTTTACCAAAATTTTGATTGCCAACCGCGGTGAAATTGCCTGCCGTGTCATTGCCACGGCCAAGAAAATGGGCATTGCGACGGTTGCCGTTTATTCCGAAGCCGACAAAGAAGCACGCCATGTGTCGCTGGCCGACGAAGCCGTGTTGTTGGGCCCAGCTCCCTCGCGCGAGTCTTATTTGGTGGCTGACAAAATCATTGCTGCTGCCAAAGCCACTGGCGCACAAGCCATTCACCCCGGTTACGGCTTCTTGTCTGAGAACGAAGCCTTTGCCAAGCGTTGTGAAGACGAAGGCATTGCCTTCATTGGCCCTCGCCACTTTTCCATTGCCGCCATGGGCGACAAAATTGCGTCCAAGAAATTGGCCAACGAAGCCAAGGTCAACACCATTCCAGGTTACAACGAAGCCATTGAAACAGCCGAAGCCGCTGTTGACATTGCCAAGGGCATTGGTTACCCCGTCATGATCAAAGCCTCTGCAGGTGGCGGTGGTAAAGGTTTGCGCGTTGCCTTCAATGACAAAGAAGCCTTTGAAGGCTTTACGTCGTGCCGCAACGAAGCGCGCAACTCTTTTGGCGACGACCGCGTGTTCATTGAGAAGTTTGTGGAAGAACCCCGGCACATTGAAATTCAAGTGCTGGGCGACAGCCATGGCAACGTGATTTATTTGAACGAGCGCGAGTGCTCTATTCAGCGTCGTCACCAAAAGGTGATTGAAGAAGCGCCATCACCGTTTATCAGCGAAGCCACCCGCAAAGCCATGGGCGAGCAAGCCGTGGCCTTGGCCAAAGCCGTGAAGTACCAATCTGCAGGCACCGTGGAGTTTGTGGTTGGTAAAGATCAAAGCTTCTACTTTCTGGAGATGAACACGCGCTTGCAAGTGGAACACCCCGTGACCGAAGCCATTACGGGCGTTGACCTGGTGGAGATGATGATTCGCGTGGCCAATGGCGAAAAGTTGCCCATTACCCAAGCCGATGTGAAGCGCAACGGCTGGGCCATTGAGTGCCGTATCAACGCCGAAGATCCCTTCCGCAATTT
>Ga0315906_10007695_pt1 | contig 13066 bp, 12 predicted proteins | sample LakEriMetagenome_4_FD_203526 | JGI IMG/M metagenome (GOLD analysis project Ga0315906, IMG submission 203526) | Freshwater fungal communities from buoy surface, Lake Erie, Ohio, United States - Buoy 2 MA122 | ecosystem: Environmental > Aquatic > Freshwater > Lake > Lake biofilm | place: USA...
AAAACAGACGACCATACACAGCATGATTTCTTTGGTAGTGAGAGAGGAAGAATTAATAAAGCGCTTATTGAGCCGTGGATTGACCAGCGGAAGAAGTGATGACACCAATGAAACGGTGATTCGTGCTCGCATAGATGAATATTTAAATAAAACAGCAGCGGTAGCAGGTCATTACCTTGCATTAGGCCGTTTCTCTGAGGTAGAGGGCGAGGGCAGTATTGATGAGATCTTTGGTAGAATATGCGGCGAGTTAGATAAGCATATAAATTAAGTTAATATCCATAATCAATACCACCAAGCACTATGTATCGTTTTATTTTATGTGCAATTGTCCTTTTTTGTTTATCAATCGGCAGATTAAAAGCACAACAAAAGCCTGAGGTTTCAACCACTATTACAGGTGCTGTAATGCTCTCAACAGACGGTAAATCTGTTTTTTATAATATGGGTGGCCCATCTGTTAAGGTTTCCTTCAAGAAATGGTTTGCCGCTTATAATATGTTGCCCGGCTTACGATTTTTTGATGTAAAAGGAACAATCAACGTTAATCCAATTCTTGGAACCGGCCTAACTATAGGGTATAAACGTTGGATGATTGGATTTCCCCTTTTTTATTTACCTAAAGATAATATATGGGTTTTCACTGCGGGTGCAGGTGTTCGCTTAGGAAAATAATTTTATCAGGCCCTAACATCTAAAAGATCTCTTAAGCCATTTCCTATCAGGTGAAATGCAAAAACAGTTACCGCAATAACTATTCCCGGAGCCAGGGCTAAAGCAGGATTTTGGGTAATAATGAAACTATAATGCTCCTTCATCATCAATCCCCAGCTGGGCTGAGGAGCAGGTATGCCGATGCCCAAAAAACTTAATCCGGCTTCCAGCATTATCGCCGTTGCAAAATTGGCGGCAGCCATCACCCATACCGACGACATGATGTTCGGAAGAATATGTAAGAATAATATTCTGAAATGAGAGAAGCCCATTACAGCGGCGGCTTCCACATAGGCCATTTTCTTTACACTCATTACCTGACCCCTTACCAACCGCGCCACATTAACCCATAAACTCAGCCCTATGGCTAAGAATACCTGCCAAAATCCTTTGCCTAGTAATAACATTACACCAAATACGAGCAATAAGGTTGGCAAACTCCAAACCACCTGCACAAACCACATGATCAATCTGTCGGTTTTACCTCCCCAATAACCTGCCATCGCTCCTAGAAATATGCCAATTGTGAGCGATACCAATACGGCAATAGCGCCCACACTTAAGCTGATTCTTGTCCCAATAAGAAGGCGACTTAATATATCACGCCCAAATTTATCCGTCCCTAATAAAAATGTTTTTTCCTCAATTAAAGTATTGGCCCGACTACCATTTAATTGAAAAGATTTTTGCTCAGAAACCCCTTCATCTATGAATTTGTCAATAATAACAGTATCGCCATTTTGACGATATGCAACAATCGGGATCCATTCAAAAGCATCATCACGTCCATATAACCATTTGTATACAATACTTTGCGGAGGCTGCTTTGATTTTTTTTGTTTGAAAAACATTTGCTTATATCCCGGCTTTTTCCCTCCTATTTCTATTGTCATTCTGTTGGCATCTGTAGTGTTGTCGGGTGCAAGTACATAGGCAAATAGTGCAATTAAAACAGCAATGAAAATAAATATTCCACCGAAGCACAACCCCTTATGGTGCCAGATTTTTTTTACTATGGAAAGAAGCCCACCCATACAAGTAAAATGATTATGATGAATGAATATAGCGCATATTACCGCACGAGCCTTCCTTTCCAATGATATTTTGTCAGATTCCCCATAAATGCTGCGGCAACCATATAAACGATATGAAATGGCTGCAATGGAATAAAAAACCAAAGCAGTCTTTGTTTGCCAAAAAATGTAGATACTGGATATAGAAAAAATACTTCTAAGATCACTTTTATTCCAACAGAAATGGCAGTAACACAAAACAGCGCATCAGAAAATACCGACCCAATTATCAATCCCAGCATGGCAAGATTCAACAGAAAAACAATAGACAAAATGATTTTTAACACGGCCTCTTTGTAATACTTTCCTTTACTTGCCCATCGAATCCGCTGACTTATAAATGAGCTGATGTTCAAAGAAGATTGTGTTATTACAATCGCATCTTTAGATTTGCAGTAGTATATTTCATTTGGGTATAATTGCTTTATTTTTTGCATAAGCAACATATCATCTCCGCTTGCAATTTGATCCGCCTCCGAAAATCCGCCTACCTTTTCAAATGCCGATTTCCGGTAACACAAATTTGCACCGTTGCTCATTGTATGTATGCCACTTTGCACTGCAGCAGCCGTGATACCCTGCAGCATCATAAAGTCGAGGGACTCAAAAATTTGTAAAAGATTTTTTTCTTTTTGAAATGAAACGGGCGCAGCGATACAGGATGTTTTGTTTTGCTGAATCATCTGATCAAAACAACGCAACCAGTTTTTTGGCACAATACAGTCGGCATCTGTGGTAATAATATATTCACCGGAACTTTTTGAAATACCCAAGGCAATAGCCTGTTTTTTATATGCACCGGTATTAGTATTATTATAATCTGACAAATGGATGAGCATAACATTATGATACTGCTTAACTACCTCTGCAGTTTGATCCTCACTATGATCATCTATTACAATAATTTCGTATAATGATTTCGGATAATTCTGTTGTTGAAGACTATTAAGGCAGTTTCCGATATGTATCGCTTCGTTTCGGGCGGCGATGATAATACTAAAGCGCGTAGAAGGCGTGTAATGATCGGAAGTAAAGAAATGCTGTGATTTACGCCATCCCTGTCGGTAAAAAAGAAGTATTAATCCATACAAAAAAATTAAAATCCCTATTATGGATGTTGCCAACATAGTTGCAAAATAAATATTTTGTCATGCACGTTAAAATATATTACTGATTAGTTTTGCTTATGCCTCGATCCGGGAAGAAAAAGAAAAAAAACCATATGACGATATCGGTGCTGCTTATTATTTTATTCCTCATGGTGGGATTAGTTGTTTACAATTATTATTTCCATCGCTTAGAAGATACGGGGGTTTATCATCCATCTTTTGGCATCAGAATTCCGGATGGCTACGCTATACACGGCATTGATGTAAGCCGGCATCAGCAGCGGATCAACTGGCAACAGGTTGCAACAATGAAATCAAAAGGCAAAAGCATTCAATTTTGTTTTATTAAGGCAACGCAGGGCAATTATCGTACGGATGACTATTTTGACAGAAACTGGCGTAAATCCAAAGAGGCCGGTTTAATCAGAGGCGCCTATCATTATTTTGATCCCCGGGTCAGCGGCGAAATTCAGGCCATATATTTTTTAAGAAATTATGAAAGCGAATCGGGAGATCTTCCCCCTGTGCTGGATGTAGAGGAACAAAATAACATACACCCTTCCATCATACGAAGAGAAGTAAAAAAATGGCTGGATTATGTAAAAAAAAAGACGGGCGTTCAGCCGCTTATTTATACCAACACAAGGTTTTACAGAAACATTCTGGGAGAATCATTTGATGAATATCCTTTCTGGGTAGCGCATTATCATGATGGGGATGAGCCAAGAGTGTACAGACAATGGCATTTCTGGCAGCATAGTGAATCCGGCAATGTGAATGGTATAAAGGGGAAGGTTGATTTTAATGTATATTCAGGAGACAGTCTGAGTTTTGATAAAATAAGGATAAAGTAGCACGCTTTTAAATCTCCGGAACATAAACAAAGTTTTATTGTTATCTTAAATCATTCATTAAAGTACACTTAAATGTCATCAGGTATTGAACCGGAAGTAAGAGATTTTTTAAAGCGCGTAATGCAGACGGTATCTACCGGTATGTTGTTTCTCCTTGTACACATGACATTCGGGTTGTATCTGAACTGGGGCTTTTATGAAAGTCAAATAACCATCGGCAATGTCGTTTACTATATATTTCTTCTGGGAAGTTTTGCGGGCTTGATCTATTATTATTATAAGCTTTGGAAAGACAGACTGAAAAATTGATAAATAAAAAAACCGGCGATCCTTGAAACGCCGGTCTTATAGATTGAGGATAAAAATGAATTAATAAGAGCAGGTAAAGTCCTTTTTCCAGCAGCATACCTCTACATCGGGTTCTTTTTCTAAAATGAGTGCGTAAGCATGTAGCGGACTACTCAGTTTACAAAGGAAACTTACTTTATCGGGATCTGCATCGCGTAATACAGTCATCGTTAAGGTGAGTCCTTTTTCATTCACGGAAGCAAACTTAAACTGTTCGTTTCCTTCTGCATTGTTGGAAACTTCCGTGAGAATACCTGAAAATTTAGCATCACCAGTAATCATAAAGTCAACTTTTTGATTGGCTTCCACCGAGAAGACCTGATTCAGAAAAGCGACATTACTGTTTTTGTTTTCTACTTTTTGAAAAAGACCGGATTTGTCTTTGTCGGCGAGTTTTACCTTGTTGGTAACGGGCTTCACTTCATTCAATGTTCCGGCGAAAACACCTGAACTAAGCACCAGAAGAAGCGAGCAACTTAAAATTATTCTTTTCATGGGGGTTGAATTTAAACGGTTTAAAAATTGGATATTGTTTTCTGATAACAACATAAAAGTATAGCACATAATCAGAAGAATATAATAACTAAAACAGTTTCCATAATAAATAAAGGCAAACCCTTAGTAGTGTTTAGGGTGATTAGCTAAAAAAGTACTGGGAAGCGAAAGTGGAATCAAAAAAAATGCCTCATTTCTGAGGCATGTAATAGATGATATGATTATAGAGCGGACAAATTTCAGAGCGCTTATGATAGATATCCCTTTAATAAAAGATACTCTGCAATCTGCACAGCATTGGTGGCAGCTCCTTTGCGTAAATTATCACTCACAATCCACATATTTAAAGTTTTTGCTTGCGACTCATCTCTTCTTAATCTGCCTACAAACACTTCATCTTTTTCGTGTGCATCCATTGGCATAGGGTATTGCTGATTGGGTAAATCATCCACTACCACTATTCCGGGTGCTGCAGCCAGTAATGCTTTCACTTCATTCAAATCATAATCATTTGCAAATTCCACATTCACACTTTCGCTATGGCCACCCATTACAGGGATGCGGACCGTAGTGGCGGTTACTTTGATAGAATCATCCTGCATGATTTTACCGGTTTCTTTTACCATTTTCATTTCTTCTTTGGTATAACCGTTATCCAAAAACACATCAATCTGCGGAATAACATTCAGGTCTATCTGGTATTTATAGGCCATTGGGTATTCATCCGTATTACCTGCCACTGCTTTCGCTCTCTCCCCCATCAGCTGATCAACGGCTTTTTTGCCCGTACCTGTAACACTTTGATAAGTTGACACAACGACTCTTTTGATCTTGTATTTTTCATGAAGGGGCTGTAAGGCCACTACCATTTGAATAGTAGAACAATTAGGGTTGGCAATAATTTTATCTTCTTTTGTCAAAACAGACGCATTTACTTCGGGAACCACCAGTTTTTTTGTAGGATCCATTCTCCAGGCACTGGAGTTATCAATTACAGTAATACCTGCTTCGGCAAATTTGGGTGCCCATTCGATAGAGGTGCTGCCGCCGGCTGAGAAAATCGCCACAGCAGGCGCCGCTTTGATGGCATCTTCCATACTTACAACCTTATAAGGCTTGCCTTTGAAATATACATCTTTTCCAACGGATCTTTCAGAAGCTACCGGTAATAATTCGGTAACAGGGAAATTGCGCTGTTCCAGTACTTCTAACATTTTGGAGCCCACCAGTCCGGTCGCCCCTACAACGGCAACTTTCATTTTATTTAGTTTTAAAGATTAAAAAAACAGGCCTTCCATTCGGAAGGCCTGCAATTCGTTTCGTTCATTCAAAACAAATCCCACGCCTTCCTAGGGAAGACATTTGATTTTTTTATCGTTGCATTTGAATGACATGAGTGCAAAAATAGTTTTGAAAAATATTGGCACCAAATTTTTTACATTTCTTAAACAAACATTCTTTAGTAAAGGATTTAATTTTATAGTTCTTAACCTAAAAACACCAAATGAAAAAAACATTAAAGCAACTGCTCACAGCATTACTATGCCTACCATCAATATTTACGTATAGTCAGTTCACAGAAAACTTTTCAGATAGTAATTATTCTCAACAACCGGTTTGGATTTATGCAGACAGTACAGACTGGATAATTAATAATAATCTACAACTGCAAAGCAATCGTAATGTAATCAATAGTTCTTGTTGGATTTCAACAGCACAGGTATTGGCAGATTCTGTGCAATGGGAAATAGATGTTCGGTTGGCATTCAATCCCTCTTCTCTGAACTTTATTGATATCTATCTGATGTGTTCAGATTCGTTGCCTGTTTCAGCTTCGGCAACAGGCTACTTTATTCGGGTGGGGAATACCGATGATGAAATTGCTTTATATCGAAAAGATGCCGGTAATAAAATCACTAAAATTATTGATGGAATCAATGGATTGCTCAATAAAAGCGATAATAATTATCGCATCAAAATTACCCGACGCAACAAATCTGAATGGAATCTTTGGTATGATGAAAGTATGAGCGGCACGCAATATGTAAGTGCCGGTATTGCATTTGACACTGTATATCAGGATAGCCGGTATTTTTCGTTATTTGTTCAGCAGAGCACCGCAAGTTTTTTTCAAAAACACTATATAGATAACATTCAGGTTGGGGCATATATGCCAGACATACAAGCGCCAACTATTAAAACTGCTGAGATGCTCAATCCTCAAATGATTAAAGTGTATTTTAATGAAACAATTCCCGACAGCAGTGCGTTGACGAAAGAACATTATTTTATTGATAATAGTGTAGGACAGCCTGATAGGGTTCGGATGGATTCATTATCTGCAAACAGTTATTTTCTTTTGCTGCATACACCCCTTCAGTCGGGAATCCTTTATCAGCTTTATGTAAATAACATTTATGATAATGCCGGAAACAGAATGAATGACACTGTACTTCCATTGTTTTTTTATCTTCCAAAACAAGGAGATATTATTATCAATGAAATGCTTTTTAATCCCATTGGAAACGGCAGTGATTATATTGAAATCATGAATCGGTCTGCTTATCTAATTAACCTCAAAGGCTTTAGTATGGATAACTTAAACAGTGCGGGCACATCGATAAATAAAAGAGCGTTATTCAATAATAACTATGAGATGCTTCCCGGAGAAATCCTTGTATTTACAGATGACAGACAAAATATTCTTTCATCCTTTTATGTCAGAAAACAGGAGCAGCTCATTGAATTGTCATCACTACCATCATTGCCAAATGAAGCAGGAAATATTCGGTTGCTGGATGCAGAAGGACGGCTGTTGGATGGGGTAGTTTATGATGAAAAATGGCATTTCCCTTTATTGAATCAGCGAGAAGGTGTTGCGTTGGAACGCATTAATCCGGCTGCGCCTACACAAAATGCGGATAACTGGAATTCTGCTTCTAAATCTGCGGGATATGGTACGCCCACTGCTGCTAACTCGCAGTTATATCAAAACAAAGGGCACAATGCTATGATTTCATTGTCTTCTAATATTTTTTCACCAGATCATGATGGAAATGAAGATGTATTATTTATTCAATATCAATTTCCGGAAGGGGGCTATGTGTTGAGTTGTATGGTTTATGATATGTGGGGTCGGCCCATAAGAACATTGCAGAGAAATATGTTGTGCGGTATTTCGGGAATGTTTAAATGGGATGGACTTGATGAACAGCAGCAGGAATTGCCGATAAGCCATTATATCGTTTTTGTGGAAGTTTTTAATCTTAAGGGAGATGTGAAAAAAACAAAGCATGAAGTGATTTTGGCAAGGAGAAGATAAACTAAAAAGAATTGATTATAAGTTGAGGGAATCCGTGTAAATTGAATCCGAATGATCAGCAAAAAGAAAATATTTTATCCTGTTTCCGACAGCTTCAGAAAATATCTGAAGAATTATCAAAGAGACAGAATGTTGCCGATAACGTATAACGACCTGATGTATTATGCAGAGTCAATGGAGTTGCTGGATGAGAAAGGGAAATCAACTTTTTGGGAAACTGTATTATACCCACAGGATGCGATGGATCAGTTGCATCGCGGATTAAAAAGTATATACGCTAAATTGAAAGCAGCGGGAGATACGAAAGCGCAGGAGCATCTTTTTATAGAGCGTATTGATTATTGTTCGTTTGGTAATTCTCATCCTTTTCGCATTAAGATTGTGAACAAGTACAATGATGTATATGATTATTTTTATATTAAAACTGCAGATGCTTCGCGCGTATATGGATTAGAGTTGGAACATATTCTTTCTCCCAATCAGGTACATTATCTTACCCATGGCAGCACTTTAGTAGAAGAACATATAGCGGGTATTCCCGGAGATATGTTTCTTGCCCGCTATAAAAATCATCCTGAATTTGAGCCAAAAAGGATTGCAAAAGAATTCGTGAAGTTTAATGAGCGATGTTTTTTGCGATTGCTCGGAGATATGCGTGCGTATAATTTTGTGTTTGACATCACGCCTGATTTTGATGCGTATCAGTTCAGAATACGCGCCATTGATTTTGATCAGCAATTTTATGAAGGAAACATGAATATTTACCGTCCGCAGTTTTTTAAAGAGAATTATCCTTATGTGGAGATGGCTAAACAATATTTTAATCAGCAGGTTGTATCACAATATCAACAGGAAGAAAGAGCCGTGATTGCACGACGAATTAAAGCGGAACGGCATAGGCTGAAAGATTTGCGCGACTGTATGGTACGGGAAGAAATGTCCACACCTGAAAAAATACAACAACTTGGTGCCGAATTAGCCGAACATTATCAGGATGCAATTTTTACCAAGTGCCGTACAATGGGAGAGATTATAGAAAGAAGTCTGAAGCGGGTGCTGGTAGCTACTCATTTCAGATAAAATCAATCTCAAAGTTTACCAGCTGTACAAATTCTCTGATTCTTTCATCAATATCTGCTTTTGTGATTTCCTTTAATCGGGTAGTGCCGAATTTTTCTACGCAAAAGCTTGCCATAGCACTTCCTATGATGATGCCATTCTTCATATTGTCAAAGCTGATATCTTTTGTTTGTGCGATATATCCGATGAAGCCGCCTGCAAAGGTATCTCCTGCCCCTGTAGGGTCAAATACATCTTCCAGCGGCAAAGCCGGCGCAAAAAATACATGCTGTTCGTGAAACAGTAAAGCCCCGTGTTCCCCTTTTTTAATTACCAGGTATTTGGGTCCCATGTTCATAATGGAACGAGCTGCTTTTACCAGGGAATATTCTCCGCTAAGCTGACGTGCTTCGCTGTCATTTACCATCAGCACATCCACCTGAGCAATAACTTTTTTTAAATCTTCCAGCGCCGTATCCATCCAGAAGTTCATCGTGTCCATTACGGTCAGCTTAGGCTTTTTATTCAGCTGACTGATTACTTTCAGTTGAACAGCAGGTAACAGATTACCCAGCATTAGAAAATCTGCATTTTTATATGACTCAGGAAGAACGGGATCAAAATCTGCCAATACATTTAATTGCGTATCAAGGGTGTCGCGCGTATTCATATCAAGATGATATTTACCACTCCAGAAGAAGCTTTTCTCATCTTTTTTAATTTGTACTCCTTCTATGTCAACCCCTCTTTCCTTCAGTGCGTTTAATTCACTTTCAGGAAAATCGCCGCCTACTACAGAAACCTGATGAATGGGTTGTGTAAAATTAGAAGCACTCCATGCAATATAAGTGGCAGCGCCGCCAATGATTTTATCGCTTTTCCCAAAAGGGGTTTCAATGGCATCGAAAGCCATACTTCCTACAACAATTAATGACATAAAAATGAGTTTACCGGAGTTCCGGGCGCGGCAAAGGTAAATATAATGCAGATGATTGGGGTACGTGTTTTTTGGGCATTACGCTACCACACGCAAACCCCATAGCCGGGCTTAGGGGTGGGACGATAGTAAAAATATCGGTGGTACCATTTTGATTGAGACCATGAAGATTGCTTTAAATCTTTAATGACGATTTCATTTTCTTTGTATCGTATTTTTACTGTTACGGGTTCTTTGATTCTTGTAAGCGCTTCTGCCGCTTTTTTTCGAAAAGTTATTACCGGATAGTAATAGTATCGGTAATCGCTGCCAAAGTATTTCTGCAATGAAGGGGGAGCACTCAGCATTTCAATATAATCTTCTTCAAAAGGTATCACTTTCGTGTAATGGGTATTAATAAGTAAATGGTTATCTCTTCCCACCATTGTAATCATATTGCTGTACATACTCATATTGGCACGATTACTTAACCCGTAGTAAGGCTCCATACCCCATAAAAAAATAAATATCGTTGGCAGTAAAATTTTATAATGGCGAATAGCACCCATATTTGATACAGCGATATCTGTTTTCCAAAATAACCTTGCAGCATAAATGAATGCAATCATATAAATGCCGCAGCATATAAAAAAGGCCGGACTCAGCAGATTGTTTGTGAATTTTTTATCATATACATTACACCATACAAAGCAGAGCACAGATGCTATGGCTGAAATAATAATGTAGGGCTTCAGTTTCGGAATGATTTTATTGGCATCTTCATTTTTGTTAAAATTCAATAAGCAGCCCGGTAAAATGAAAAGACTCGTAGAGGCAAAATGCGCAAAGCCGGCCATAAATAAGTATCCATGAAAAAGAAAGAGTGCAAAAACAGCCCATTTACAAGTGCGGGAAAACAACAAACCAAAGGGCACAATCAGTTCAAGAAAAAAAGTAGCCAGTTGCATAAAACGTGTGATTGGTAAAGGCATAATAGCATCTGTACCGCCCAATACCCGCACTACATATCCATTCAGATAATGCACGCAGCTTTGATCCGCATCTAAAAATCCCCAATTGAGTTTATGAAATCCTGAAAAAAAATAGATAAGAAAAACCGAAACTCTGAAAATGGTAGTTTTTTGATGGGCATTTAAAAAGGCTTTATTATTGGTCGCCAGTGCATGTAGAACAAGGAATAATACACCCAGACAAATAAAAAACTGAATCACAGCATGGTTGGATAGTTCGGGATAGTTGGTGATATAATCCGTAAGTGTTGTTCCCACAGCCATTAATGGCCAGAAGATATTAGCAGGTCTGAACAGCAGAAAAATTGAGGCAAAAGTTGCCGTAAGCATTGGCCATAGCAGTAAATCAACAGTAAAACCATAATGCACCATCAACGAAACAGTTAATAAGTGCAGCAGAAGGTGGCGGTTGGTATATGGTTGTGGCCCGATTGAATACATAATGAATCCCTATGTTACTTTAATGGTATGTAATGTTATAAAATTAATGATACCCATCCAATTGGTTTTTTTAATCCTTTATATCAACCTCTCATCATCAATTTATGGCTACTTTAGAAAACTGCGCATTACTTTTGCATTATGGTATGTTTCGCGCGTTTACTATTTATAGGCTCCGTCAGTTTTTTATTTGCAAATTTTGCTGAGGCACAGGAAAGCTGGGATTTGCGCAAGTGCGTAGAATACGCCTGGGAAAATAATATTTCCGTTCATCAACTGGATATACAAGCGCGCATATCCGAGCTGAATTTTAAACAGGCACAATATGCCCAATACCCTAATATTAATATAACCAACACGACAGGAACGAATTTTGGGAGAGCGGTAGATCCTACTTCTAATCTTTTTGTAAGCAATACACTATTGTTTCAGCAATATAATCTCAATGTAAGCGGGCTTATTTATAACTGGGGAAATGTGCGTAACACCATTGTAGGCGCGCGCTATACAGCAGCCGCAGCTCAGAAAGATGTAGAACGTATTAAGAATGATATTGGCTTAACCGTAGCCACTACCTATTTGCAGGTGTTGCTGGCGAAAGAACAAGTGAAGATTGTACAGAAGCAAATGGAATTAACCCAATCCCGGCTATCAGATACACGCAAGCGGGTGGATGCCGGTATATTGCCTGAGCTCAATGCACTGGAGCTGGAGGCACAATTTGCGCGTGATAGCGCTACTTATATTTCAGCAGTTATGACTTCCGAGCAGAATTTGCTGACTTTAAAAGCCACATTGAATCTGGATGCTGCAGTTGTGTTCAATATAGTTGAGCCGCCTGTTGATAGAATTCCGGTTGAAAATATTGCTGATTTACAACCAGAAACGGTATATCAGATTGCCTTGCAGACACAACCCTTACAAAAAGTCAATGATTTAAGAATCAAGGCGCTTCAATACAATTTAAAAGCAGCAAAGTCGGCGCTATATCCCTCTTTTAACTGGTTTGGCGGGATAGGCACCAATTTTGCGAACCCCAACACGAAGATTACCGATGTAAAGTTTAACGGGTATCAGCCGGCTTCTTTCTTTTCTCCAATTGTGAATGCAGGGGGTGTTTTTTTACCCGTGCAGCAACCCGATTTTACATTGATTCAAGGCAAAAAATCTTTTAATGAAATGTGGAATGGATGGGGTGTGCAGATGAATGATAATTTTCGTCAGAATCTAGGCTTGCAGATGAGTATTCCTATTTTAAATGGCGGCGCGGCACGAAATAATTATAAGCGCATTCAATATGATATTAAAAATGCGGAATGGGTGCAAAAGCAATCCGATCAGCGATTGAAGAATGATATTTATCTTGCCTATCAGTCTGCTATGAATGCGTTTCAGCGATTTAATGCCAGTAAAAAAACCAAAGAGTTGTCAGAGCGTTCATTTCAGCTGGCGCAAAAAAGATATGATGCCGGGCTGATGCAGCCGATAGAATATCTTACGATACAAAACAATTTGTTTCGCGCCAATATTCAAGTGGCGGCCGATCAGTTTGACTATGTGTTTCGGATGAAAGTGCTGGAGTTTTATAAAGGATTGGGGTTGAGGTTGTGATGAATAGAGAAGTGCGAAGGGTGAGGCACTCGAACCCCGGGGCTATAAGAAGTTGTCGGTTGTGGGTTGTCAGTTGTGGGGGGGGGTATCATG
>Ga0315906_10007696_pt1 | contig 13063 bp, 12 predicted proteins | sample LakEriMetagenome_4_FD_203526 | JGI IMG/M metagenome (GOLD analysis project Ga0315906, IMG submission 203526) | Freshwater fungal communities from buoy surface, Lake Erie, Ohio, United States - Buoy 2 MA122 | ecosystem: Environmental > Aquatic > Freshwater > Lake > Lake biofilm | place: USA...
GGATGGCGGCATGCCCGGCGTGTCGAACCTTGGCTTCGCCACCGCCGGGCGAGCGTACGCCGGTCCATGGATGGCCGGCGTCGCGCCGACAGCGGTGCTTCAGCCGTGCTGAAGCGCCGCTGTGAGGTCCAGGATCGCCTTCTTCCCGTCGGCGAAGTACATCAGCGTGTTGTCCGCCGCGAAGAGCGGGTTGGGGATGCCCGCGAAGCCCGGCGAGAGCGACCGCTTCACGACCACCACCGTGCGCGCCTTGTCGACGTCGAGGATCGGCATGCCGGCGATCGGACTCTTGGGATCGGTCCGCGCCGCGGGGTTCACGACGTCGTTGGCGCCGATCACGATCGCCACGTCGGTCTCCGGGAAGGTGGGGTTGATGTCGTCCATCTCCCGGAGCTTCTCGTAGGCGATGTCGGCCTCCGCCAGGAGCACGTTCATGTGGCCGGGCATGCGGCCCGCCACCGGATGGATCGCGTATTCGACGGTCGTGCCCCGCTTCTCGAGGGCGTCGGCAAGCTCGCGGACGGCGTGCTGCGCCTGGGCGACCGCCAGGCCGTAGCCCGGGACGATCACCACGCGGCCGGCGCCTTCCAGCAGCATCGCGATCTCCTCGGCCGACGCGCTCTTCACCTTGCCCGCGTAGACGTCGTCGGCGTTGGCGGCCACCGTCGTGCCCAGGCCGCCGAAGAGCACTCCCACGAGCGAGCGGTTCATCGCCTTGCACATGATCGCCGTGAGGATCAGCCCCGAGGCGCCGACGAGCGAGCCGGCGATCACCAGCACCGCGTTGTCGATCACGAAGCCGGCCGCGGCGGCGGCGAGGCCCGAGTAGCTGTTGAGCAGGCAGATCACGACCGGCATGTCGGCCCCGCCGATCGGCATCGTGAGCGTGCAGCCGAGCACGCTCCCCACGATCACGAGCAGCCAGAAGAGCATCGTCCACTGCGGCGCCGCGCAGACGCCGCCGACGAGCAGCAGCGTGGCCAGGGCCAGCCCGAGGTTGATCCAGTGGCGGTTGGGGTTGGTCCAGGCGTGCTTGAACTGCGGGATCTCCTCGAGCTTGGCGAAGGCGGTGAGGCTGCCCCAGAACGTCACCGCGCCGATCAGACCGGTGAGCGCCGTGGCGATGGCGAACTGCGTCCAGGGGGCGAGGCTGGCCGCGGCGGCGCCGGCGGGATCGTGGGCCGCCGCCCCCATGTTCCACAGCTCCGCCCCGGCGACGAACGTGGAGGCGGCGCCGCCGAAGCCGTTCAAGAGCGCGACCATCTGCGGCATGCCCGTCATCGGGTACTTGACGGCCATCAGGCCGCCGATGACGGCGCCGATCACGGCGGCGATGGCGGTGGCGGCCAGGCCGCCGGGGCCGAGCCGCGCCAGCCGCTCGGCGACCGGCGCCTCGCAGCAGGCGGCGACGATCGCGATCGCCATGCCCGCCGCACCGAGAACATTGCCCCTGACGGCCGTCCGCGGGCCGGTCATCAGCTTGAACGCCACGATGAACAGCATCGAGGCGACGAGGTAGGCGAGGTTGATCCAGGCTTGGCTCGACATGGTCGCTGCTTCACTTCTTCTTCGGGTTGAACATCTCGAGCATGCGGTGGGTGACGACGAAGCCGCCGACGACGTTGATCATGGCGAGGATCACGGCCAGCAGGCCGAGCAGCGTTCCGAACCGGGTCGCCATGGCGGCGGCCACCACGATCGCGCCGACAGCCGTGATCCCCGAGATCGCGTTGGAGCCGCTGGTGAGCGGCGTGTGCAGCCGCTGCGGCACCTTCGTGATCACCTCGAAGCCGACCCACATCGCCAGCAGGAAGACCGTGAGCAGGCGGATGAAGCGGGCGGCGGGGTCCTCGCCGGCGGCCGCGGCGGCGGCGACGAGCGGCAGGCACGGCTGGAAGAGCGGGAGCATGGGGCGGGGTTCCTGTCGGGATGCGTCACTGGCCGGTGCCGGGCTGCGGCGGGAGGCCGGCCCGCTCGCGGACCTTCGGGTGCACGAGTTCGCCGCCGCGGGCCACGAGCGTGTCGTGGCAGATCTCGTCGTCGAGCGACACGTCGGGCAGGCCGCACTTCACCAGGTGGGCGAGGAAGGTGGCGACGTTCTTCGCGTAGAGCTGGCTGGTGTGGATGGGCGCCTCGGCGGGGAGGTTCGTCGGGCCGAGGATCGTCACGCCGTCGATCACGACCGTCTCGTCGGGCTGCGACCCCTCGCAGTTGCCGCCGCGCTCGGCCGCCATGTCGACGATCACGCTGCCCGGCTTCATCCGCGACACCATCTCCCGGGTGACGAGCACCGGCGCCCTCTGGCCGGGGATGAGCGCCGTGCAGACGACGACGTCGCTGTCCGCGACGACCTTGCCGAGCAGCTCCCGCTGGCGGGCGTAGAACTCCTCGCCCATCGCCTTGGCGTAGCCGCCGGCCGCCTCGGCGGCGCCGGTCTCGATCGGCAGCTCGACGAACCTGGCGCCGAGGCTCTGCACCTGCTCCTTCACGGCGGGCCGCACGTCGTAGGCGCTGACCTGCGCGCCGAGCCGCTTGGCCGTGGCGATCGCCTGCAGGCCGGCGACGCCGGCGCCGAGCACGAGCACCTTCGCGGGCGTGACGGTGCCCGCGGCCGTGGTCATCATCGGCAGGATGCGGGGCAGCGTGTTGGCGGCGAGCAGGACGGCGCGGTAGCCGGCGATGTTGGCCTGGCTGGAGAGCACGTCCATGCTCTGGGCACGCGTGATCCGCGGCACCAGTTCCAGCGCGAAGAGGGTCGCCCCGCGGTCGGCCGCCTCCCGGCAGGCGTCCGCCGACGAGAGCGGGTCGCACATGCCGATCAGGACCTGGCCGGGCCGCAGCCGGTCCCGGTCGGCCGGCCAGCAGCCACCGGCGGCGCCGCAGGCGCGGACCGCGAGCAGGCAGTCGGCGGCGAAAGCCTCGTCGCGGGAGACGATTCCGGCGCCGGCCGCCCGGTAGGCTTCGTCGGGGCTGCCGGCCGCCAGGCCCGCGCCGCTCTCCACGACCACCTCCAGCCCGGACTTCACGAGGGGGGCGACGGCCGCGGGAACGAGCGCCACCCGGCGCTCGCCCGGAAACGTCTCCTTGAGTACGGCGACCTTCATCGGGGTGGTGTTTCGCGAGGGTGGGATTCGACCGTCGCCGCCGCCGGCCACGGAGCGTGCGGACAGTGTGATTGCCGAGCGCCGGAACGGCAACTGCGGGGGGATTTCGAATGGTTCCGCGGCGGCACCGGAGCCGCTTGCCCGGGCCCCCCGCCACTGTTACCATCCGGGACTCGCACGACCGGCTTCGACGCGAGGCTTTCGTGCCCGCCCTCGCCGCCCGGCGGGAGCAGCGCCCGCCGCGGCCGCAGCGAAGCTTGGCCGGCCGACCGCGGGAAGCACGACGCACACGATATCACGACGAGACCACACGGGTTCACGCATGAAGACCTTCATGGCCAAGATCGGCGAGGTGGAGCAGCGGTGGTGGCTGGTGGACGCCACCGACAAGGTCGTGGGGCGTCTCGCCAGCGACATCGCCATGGTCCTGATGGGCAAGCACCGCCCCACGTACACTCCCCATGTCGACACCGGCGACTTCGTCGTCGTGATCAACGCCGACAAGGTGCGGTTCACGGGCAAGAAGTGGCAGCAGAAGATCTACCGCTGGTACACCGGATACCAGGGTCTGAAGACCGAGACGGCAGAGCATCGCCGGGACCGCAAGCCGGAGTTGATCGTCGAGGAGGCCGTCCGCAGGATGCTGCCGAAGTCGCGGCTCGGAAGGGTGATGCTCGACAAACTCAAGGTGTACGCGGGGCCCGAGCATCCCCACCAGGCGCAGGCTCCCGAGGCCCGCGAACTCGGCGTGGGCTGAGGCTGTCCCGGGACGACCGGCAGTGACGAGGACGATAGGAAACGCAACGCGACGCAGCGAGGAACATGATGGCCGCCGAAACCAGCGCAAAGAGCCGATCGGGAACGGACGTGATCGCGACGGGCCGTCGCAAGACCGCGGTCGCCCGCGTCCGCCTGCGCACCGGTTCGGGCACGATCACGGTCAACGGCCGCCCGATCGACGCCTACTTTCCCGCGATCAAGGACCGGGCTCTGGTCTCCGGAGCGCTCGAGCAGGTGGGCCGCCAGTCGGCCGTCAACATCGACATCCGCGTGGATGGCGGCGGGCCCACCGGCCAGGCCGGTGCCTGCCGGCTCGGCATCGCGAGGGCGCTGAAGACGTTCGACGCCGAACTCGCGGAGCCGCTGCGTCATAACGGCCTGCTCACGCGGGATGGGCGCATGAAGGAGCGGAAGAAGTACGGCCTCCGCGGCGCCCGTCGGGGCACGCAGTTCTCCAAGCGGTGAGATCCGGGCCCACTCAGGAAGCGGTCGGACGCGACCTTCGGCCTGGCTGTGCATTCGAGGCCGTGCGGGATGCCGCCCGGGGGCGGCACGCGGGCGTTCCGCATGCCGAATCGGCGCAATCGGCATGATCGCCACCCCAGCGGTGGCGATCGGCACCCCGATTTCCCTGCCTGGAAACCGCAGCGCATACTGGTCAGGAGGCCGCCATCCGGGCCGGCGGCGCTCGCGGGGCTTTTGTTCCCGTTCGTGCGGTCCCGGATCCCACGTTCTGGCTGCATGAGGCCGCGCCATGGCTCGCACATCCGCCCCGCTCTTTTTTGCGATTCTGGCCAGCACGTGGGCCGCGTCCGCCCTGGCGGCGGAGCCGCGGTCCATGGCGTCGGCGTCCGCCACCGACCTGTTTGAGGCGGAGGCTGACGGTCTGATCGCGGTGCGCTACATCCCCAACAACGCGAAGTCGGCCCAGGTGGTCGTGACGAACCGGACGAATCGGCCGCTGAGCCTGCGGCTGCCCGCCAATTTCGTCGGCGTTCCCGTGCTGGCCCAGATGGGCATGGGCGGCATGGGTGGCATGGGCGGTGGCGGCGGCGCCGGCGGTGGCGGTGGCCAGGCAACCGGTGGAGGCATGGGAGGAATGGGCGGAGGCATGGGTGGCATGGGCGGGATGGGAGGCATGGGTGGCATGGGGCGAGGCATGGGTGGCGGTGCCTTTTCGATTCCTCCGGAGCGGTCGCGGTCGTTCCGCGTGTCGACCGTCTGCCTGGAGCACGGAAAGCCTGAGCCGTCCCCGAATCAACCGTACAAGCTGGTGAAGACCGACTCGTTCTCGAGCGACCCGAAGCTCGCCGTGGTGCTCGGGAGCCTCGGCCGCGGCGAACTGTCGCAGAAGGTTGCCCAGGCCGCGACGTGGCACATCGCCAACGGCCTCTCCTGGGAGAGGCTCGCGGCCGAGAGGATCGACCATGTCGTCGGGCGTGACGAGGCCTACTTCTCACCCGCCGAATTGCGGGCGGCACATGCCGTCGTGGCGGCTGCGACCGAGATCGCGGCCCGCGATGCCGCGGCCGCGTCCGTTTCGCCCGGCGAGACCGGGTCGGCGAGACAGGGTCGGTGACCGAGCCCGTCTGTCGCGCATCGCCCGCCGCCAGTCGGCGCTGACGACGGCGTCATCGTTTTCGTGTCTGGCCGAGCGGCTCAGTAGTCCCCAGCCACGGGCTCCGCACCGGCCCGCGTCGAAAGCGCCCGCCACAGTCCGCCGTCGATGTTCGACGACATCGTCCGAACGCTTCCGTCCATGAACGAGGCGGAGACGACGCCGGCGTGGTGGCTGCGGGACGTGACGGCGGCGTACGTCGTGGCCGTCGTGCTGAGGCCTTCGCGAATGCCGCAGATGTCGACGTCGTAGGTCTTCCCGTCCGTGTGCGTGTACGGGACCGACGTGTTGGGCGGGAAGGCCGTCGTGAAGCCTGTCTGCAGCGTGCGGCCGCAGACCCACTCGGTGTGGCCTGTCTCGCGGAAGGTGGCCGGATCGACGAGGCCGGCCGCCGCGGCAGCGGAGGCGGGCGGCGAATCCGCCAGGCCCGCGATGTCCTGGGATCGCGGGCCGAACGCCTTGACCTCCGCCAGGGCCAGCGTCTTGCTGAGCCCGTCGGTGAACGCGCGGTCGCGGAGCGGCACGAAGGGGGCGAAGGCCGTGCCGCCGTCGGTCTTGGTCACGGGGTCGTACACCTTGAACACGCCGGTGCAGAGGCCGTAGTTGCCGGGGTGGTGCTGGGGCACGCCGGACGAGTCGAGTCGATGCCGGGCGTTGGGGTCGCTGGGGCAGACGAGCACGTCGACCCTGACCGCCGCGACGCCGTAGGGGGGGAAGAGGTTCCTGTTCGCCGCGGCGGAATAGTTCTGCGTGAAGTCGACCTTCTGGAACAGCGTGTCTCCCTCGACGTAGGGAAGCATCCGGGACTGCCCCGACCACGGGTCGCCGGTGTTCGACACCGCCCATGACGCCGGCGGAAAGGTCTTGGTGGCGGTCTCGAAGTTCTGGATGGCCAGGCCGAGTTGTCGGAGGTTGCTCTGGCAGGCCGACCGGCGGGCGGCCTCTCTGGCCGATTGCACCGCGGGCAACAGCAGGCTCACGAGCACGCCGATGATCGCGACCACCACGAGCAGTTCGACGAGCGTGAAACCGGCGGTGCGAGGGCCGCAGGGAAGATCGCGACGCCCCGCTGGAAACCGTCTGGAGGGAAAGCGCACGGGAGAATCTCCGCAGAATGCAGCCCAGAACGCGGTTCAGAAGGCCACGAGAAATTGAGACTCAGTATCACCAGCGATGTTTAGTTTAGCCAAGGGGCTGAGCCTGTCAACGCGCCGGTGGACGACGTGGCGGTATCCGCGAAACGAGTGCGGTCCCGCAAACGACGTCCAAGCCGCGGCGACCACTCCCGATCGCGTCGCCGCCGCGGGTTTCCATCGGCCCCTACACTGTTTTCCCGGCGACGGTACAAACAGTGTTCGTGGGTCGGTTGCACGGGACGCGTCCGCCGCCGGTGACGGCCGGTGCGGCCGCTGTCACGAGGCCGGCCCGGGGGCGGGTCTCCGCGGCCGGTTCGGAGATCGCGGTCCCGAGATCCACCGGCATCGGCAACCCATTCCCGTCTTTCGTCCGTATTCATCCGAGGATCCAGGGAGCCATCTGCAGCCATGCACGCAGTCACCGCAGCAGGCGGAACGGCCGACCGTCGCCCCGACATCGGCGAAGTCATCGTGGAAACCCGCAACCTCTCGAAGACCTACCGGGATTTCTGGGGCCGCAGCAAGAAGGTCGCCCTCAAGCCGCTCGACCTCGAGATCCGTCGCGGCGAGATCTTCGGGCTGCTGGGGCCCAACGGCTCCGGCAAGACGACCACGATGAAGCTCCTGCTGGGGCTCGTGTTCCCGACCTCGGGCGAGGCGCTCGTCTTCGGCCGCGACGCCACGGACGTGGGGAAGAACTCGCGGATCGGCTACCTGCCGGAGGAGTCGTACCTCTACAAGTTCCTCGACGCGGAGGAGACGCTCGACTTCTACGGCCGGCTGTTCGACATGACGCCGGAGGAGCGGAAGCGGCGGGCCGACGCCCTCATCGAGATGGTGGGGCTCGGTCGCGACAAGCGGCGGCAGCTCCGCGAGTATTCCAAGGGCATGACCCGCCGCATCGGCGTGGCGCAGGCCTTGATCAACGACCCCGAGCTCGTGCTGCTCGACGAGCCGACGAGCGGCCTCGATCCGATCGGCACCCGGGAGATGAAGGACCTCATCATCGACCTGAAGCAGCGGGGCAAGACCGTGATCCTCTGCTCGCACCTGCTGGCCGACGTCGAGGACGTCTGCGACCGCATCGCCGTGCTCCATCAGGGCGAGCTCAAGGAGCTCGGTCGCGTGGAGGACCTGCTGCGGGTCACCGATGTCACGCAGATCCGCGCCCAGGGGCTCTCGCCCGAGGCCCGCGAGGAGATCCGCTCGGTGCTCGCGCGGCACGGCCGCTCCGACGTCGAGATCGGCAACCCCCGCACCACGCTCGAGGATCTCTTCCTCGACGTGGTTCGCGACACGCAGGCGCGGCCCGGCCGCCGCGCCCGGCAGGCCTCCGACACCGCGCAGAAGGGGTGAGCCGCAACCATGGTGCTCGAAGAAGAGATTCCGAAGTTCGCCGCGTGGATCGGGCCGTCGCTCCTGTGGTACCTGTTCGCCGCGAGCCTGGTGGCCGTCGTCGCCGCGGCGGCGGCGTGGCTGGTGCAGTCGGTCGCCTACGGCCCGCTGGCGGCCGGTGACCGCGTCTACCGCGGCGTGCTGACGGGGCTCGCAGACCTCGCCGGGATGTCGCCGCGGCGGATCTGGGCGCTGGCCCGGCTGGCCATCCAGGAGTCGCTGCGACGCAACGTGCTCGTGGCGCTGGCCCTGTTCCTGCTCATCGTGCTCTTCGCGGGATGGTTCCTCGATCCCAAGAGCGTGAATCCCGGCAGGCTCTACCTCGGCTTCATCCTCGGCGCGACGAACCTCCTGGTCTGCCTGGTGACGCTCGTGCTCTCCGTGTTCAGCCTGCCGGCCGACATCAAGGCCAAGGCGATCCAGACGGTGACGACGAAGCCGGTGCGGACGGGCGAGATCGTGCTCGGCCGCATCCTCGGCTTCTCGATCGTCGGCGCCGGGCTGCTCGCGATCATGGGCGCGATCGGCTGGGCGTTCGTCGTGCGCAGCGTCAGCCATGCGCACGTCGCCACGGCGGACGACGTCGTCGAACTCAAGGACGTGGGGGGCGCGGTCACCGGGTTCGAGGGCAGGACGACGTTCGACCGCGGCCACCGGCACCGGTTCGAACTCGATGCCGCGGGCAACGGCTGGACGGACGTCCTGCAGGGGCACCGCCACCGCGTCGTCGCCGGCGCCAACGGCCGCTACGAGGTCGGGCCGCCGGAGGGCATGTTCGAGGCCCGCCGGCCGCTCCGCGGCACGCTGCGATTCCTGGACCGCGAGGGCCGCCCGAGCACGAAGGGCATCAGCGTGGGGTCGGAGTGGACCTATCGGCAATACATCGAGGGCGGGTCGCTGGGGGCCGCGATCTGGAAGTTCGAGGGCATCTCGGAGCGGGAGTATCCCGACGGACTGCCGCTGGAGATGACCGTGCGGGTGTTCCGCACCTACAAGGGCATCATCGAGAAGGGGATCAAGGGCAGCGTGCGGGTGCGGAATCCCGCCAGCGGGCTGCAGAGCGATCCCTTCTACTTCACGGCCCGCGAATTCACGATCGATTCGCTGACCATTCCCCGGAAGCTGGCCACCACGTCGACCGACGGCGGCACGCGGCAGGTCGACCTCTACCAGGACATCGTGGCCGACGGGCGGGTCGAGGTCATCCTGCAGTGCCTCGATCCGGCACAGTATTTCGGCGTCGCCCAGGCGGATTTCTTCCTCCGCGCCGGCGACGGCTCGTTCGGGTTCAACTACGCCAAGAGCTGCCTCGGCATCCTGTTCTCGATGCTGCTGGTGACGGCGATGGGGGTGATGTTCAGCACCTTCCTCAGCGGCCCGCTGGCGCTGTTCGCGACGCTGGCGGTCGTGCTCGTCGGCCAGTTCCGTGAGTTCATCCTGCGGCTGTTCGAGAGCCAGGTGACGGGCGATGCCACGATCGCGCCGGGAGGCGGGCCGATCGAATCCCTCTACCGCATCGTCACCCAGACGGCCATCACGCTGGAGCTCGAGCCTTCTCCCGCGGTGCAGTTGATGAAGACCGTCGACACGTTCCTGCTGGCGCCGATGCGGCTGCTGGCCGGGTTGTTCCCGTCGCTGAGTTCGCTGGGCACCAGCGATTTCGTGGCGGGGGGCTTCGACATTCCCCTCGATCTGGTCGCCGAGCATGGCATGGAGACGCTCGGCTACCTGCTGGCGTTCTTCATCGCCGGCGCATTCTGTCTCCGGGCCCGTGAGGTGGCGTCATGACCCCGTCTCAGTCTTCGTCAGGCAGGTCTCCGGGAGCCGCGGGCGGCGGTCGCAAGCCGGCGGGAGCGTGGCTCGGCCTGCGGCCGGGAACGCTGCTGGCCCTGGTCGGCATCGCGGTGCTGCTCGTGCCGCTCTCGGCGCTCAGCCAGCCGGCCGACTCGGCGAACAAGGGGGGCAAGCTCGCCCGGCTGCGGGAACAGCACGGGCTGTCGCAGGCCAACCTGGGCGAGGTGGATCCCACGAGCGAGACCATGCGACTCGCCACGCTCGGACTGAAGAACGTGGCCGTGACCCTGCTCTGGGACCGGGCGAATCACTACAAGAAGGTCGAGGATTGGACGAACCTGTCCGCCGTGCTCGAGCAGATGACGAAGCTGCAGCCGAACTTCTACTCCGTCTGGGACTTCCAGGCGCACAACCTGTCGTACAACATCTCGGTGGAGTTCGACGACTACCACGACCGCTACGCGTGGGTGATGAAGGGGATCGAGTTTCTGCGGCAGGGCATCGCCTACAACCTGCGGGAGCCGCGGCTTCTCGGCCGCATGGGCTGGTTCATCGGCCAGAAGGTGGGCAGGGCGGACGAGAAGAAGCAGTACCGTCGGCTCTTCAAGGCAGACGACGAATTCCACGAGCGCGACCGTCCCGGCCGCACCCTGCCCGAGCGCGACAACTGGCTGGTCGCGCGGGAGAAGTACCGAGCCGGCCAGCAGAGCGTCGACGCCGGCGCCCCGCTCAGGACCACCGCGCTCATTTTCCACAGCGAGCCGATGATGACGGCGATCAACTACGCCCGGGCACTGGAGGAGGACGGCACGTTCGGCGACGCCGCCCGCGACGCCTGGAAGATGGCGGGCGAGGAGATGGTGCGGTTCGCCAAGCGCGAGCTCCCCACCACCTGGGCCGTGCCGATCCAGCTCTGGATGCGCGAGCCGGAGCTCGCACGGGCCGATCGCCTGGCGGAGGAGCTGGAGCAGCTCATGCCCGGCCGCTACAAGGCGCTCGAGGATGCCAAGCGCGCGGCGCTGACGCCGGAGCAGAAGGAGGCCCTCGACACCCCGGCCCTGTCACGCTCCGACACGCAGCACGCGGCGGTAGCCGCCGCGACGGCGACGCTCAAGGTCGACTGGTCGGCGGTCGTCCGCGATGCCCCCGCGGAACTGCGGGACCGGGCCAAGGAGCTGCTGCGGCAGTACACCGAGGCCAAGGAAACCGCCGAGATCATCGACCGCTACCGCGAGATCGTGAACTTCAACGTCTGGCGGGCGACCTGCGAGGCGGAGGTCACCGAGCCGGCGCTGCGGGCCCGCGAGGCCGCGTGGCGGGCGGAGCGGGAGTTCGAAAACGCCCGGCTGCAGCCGGCGAAGCAGGCCTACGAGGAGTGCTTCGCGGCGTGGCGGGAGGTGCTCGACAACTCGCCCGTGCTGAGCGCGGACCAGATCACGAAGGACGACGTCAACGACATCGTGGATCGTTACCGCAAGGTGCTCGACCAGCTCGACGAGCCGTTTCCGAAGCCGTTCGTGCTCGATCCGATCCTGAAGCCCGCGGAACAGCCCTGATCGGGCCGGCCGCCGCCGGCGCAGCGGCCGCAATGCTGAACGTCTGCCGCCCCGAGCCGCTGCTCCACGCACGTCGGATGCGATCCAGGCCGACTCGGAGGCCGTCTACCGGCTCGAGGAAATCGAGGACGGCAGCCCATCCTCCGACGTCGACAGGGGGCATGCCGCCGGTCCGGGCGCAGGTTCGCTCGACGAGGCGAGCGGACCGAAAAACGCGTACGCCGGAAATTCCCACGGACGCAGTCCAGGCATCTTCAGGGTGTCGAAGCCGAGCCATGCATCGACCGTGTTCGTGACCATGTCGTCGATCCCGCAGCCGCATTGCCGCCTTCGTTCCGGCGAGCCGACGAACGCGAAGAGCACGAAGATCAGGAGGCCGCTCGCGGCCAGCGCGAGCAGCATCAACAGCGGCAAGAGCACCGATCCTTCTCTTCCGCTGCGCCGTCGACGCCGAGCCGCGCACTCTCGGGCATCACGACCGCGGCCGGTCGGCACCGGGAGCAGGTGCGGCCGCCCCGGTGGGGCGGCTGCACGCGAGGATGTGCGGCATGGAAGGCGACGGCCTTGCCGCGCGGCTGGCGAACGCATGGGCACACCTCGCTCGTGGCGACGGGAGAAGCCCGAAGGGCGGACTCCGCGCCATGGGGGAACGGCAGGGAACGGTCAAGGCGTGCGGACCCTGAGCCGATGGATGGAAGTCGTGGGTCGGGTCCGATCGGACGAAGCCGATGGCGTTTGAACGACGCATATTGCGTGCCAACCGTCCGGCGAGTCCGCTGTTTCACGCCCCCTTGGCTTCCGTGATGGTGAACGCAAAGCCCATTGGTGGAATTTTGTGTCTCTCATGAGCGGGCCGCGTGCTCGTCCCGTGACGTTGCACTGCACACAGAACGCGCAGCGGTGCGCAGATGCGTGACACGTGCCGACGAATCGACGTCGCCGTGATCGCGCGACGGCATGCCGCCGTGAGCGAAGAGCGTCGACGCCAATCGCCTGGATACCACTTCTGACAGCGTTCGATCGGTGTTCCCTGTCGCGAAAGCGAGGAGGATTTCTCGCGGCCGTGCGGTCGCGGCACGGGACTTGCCCTCTCACTCGTGTCCCACCGGCTCGGAGGCGGCAAAAGTCTCCTCGCTTTCCCTGCGGCGGCCACACGCAGGGTCGAGCCTTCGCAGGCCCCTTCGGCGCCTCATCCGAAACGTCCGTGCCGTCGCTGCACCAAGCCTGCAATCGCTCGAGGAACGGTTCCCATCCATCCGATGCACGTTTTCACCGAGATGTCCCATGAACAGTCGCAGGGCCGATCGTCAGGCCTTTACGCTCGTCGAGCTGCTCGTCGTGATCGCGATCATCGGAGTGCTCGTCGGCCTGCTGCTGCCGGCCGTGCAGGCTGCTCGTGAGGCCGCCCGGCGATCCGCCTGCGGCAACAACATGAAGCAGTTGGGCACCGCGGTGCTCAACTACGAGTCGGCCAAGGGCGTGTTTCCGCCGGCGGGCAAGGGCTACGGGATGTGCACGGTGTTCACGGCGCCCTACAAGAGCGACCCGGCCATCATCAACATGAGCGGCCTGGTGCTGCTGTTGCCGTTTCTGGAGATGCAGACCACGTACGACAGGGCCAACCTCAAGTCGTCGTTCGGCGAACTCCCGTCATGGGCGGCCAACAACGCCTCCGGCACG
>Ga0315906_10007697_pt1 | contig 13061 bp, 13 predicted proteins | sample LakEriMetagenome_4_FD_203526 | JGI IMG/M metagenome (GOLD analysis project Ga0315906, IMG submission 203526) | Freshwater fungal communities from buoy surface, Lake Erie, Ohio, United States - Buoy 2 MA122 | ecosystem: Environmental > Aquatic > Freshwater > Lake > Lake biofilm | place: USA...
CCTCAACGGGCTCCCGGTCGGGCCACGTTGGGCTCGTGAATCGGGTGCCAATCGTGACCTTGGGAGCTGTCTTCACAGGCGGGAAGCCCTCCCAGGCTCGGCGTACGCGGTCTCGATGACGAACTGGAGGTAGAGCTTCTCGCCAAAGGCCCAAGCGCGGAACCCCCCGGAGGTGGACTCCGAAGCCCCGTCATCTTCGACGGCCGAAAGGAGGAGGCCTTCGGCCATCTTGCGGAGCTGCGCAGTCGTCGGGGTGACCGAGTCCCCAGCGTACTTCCAATCCAAGGCGGCCATGGCCTTGGCGACCCGCTCGAAGTCAAAGGCATCGAGGACGGCCGGAACGAGGCTGGCGAGTTTCTGGACGAGGACCGCCCGGTCCGTCTCCAGACTGGGGATGGCGGCGACGAACTCCGGCGATGCGGGTTCCGCCTCGATACGGGTGAACCGGCCGGGATGGCTCAGGGCGTAGTCCTGGGCGAACTGGTCGGCAGACGCGGCATCCGGAAACTGCCGAACGGCGAACCGAGCCCGTGAGTGATGCAGCAGACCATCCTCGGGAAGGACCGCGACGAAGCCCTCGTGGGCGGCGAAGTAATCGCCGCCGGTCCTCGGGCACCGGGCGCGGACAAGATGGATGGAAGACAGGTCCATGACGTGAGCGTGTGGTCTCGCAGTAGGAAATCGTACCTGATGGGGTAGGACAACCGCTGTCCTTCGCCCAGAGGGTTTTGGCCCCCTTCCCCGACCGCTTCGGGTCTGATAATCCATTTTATCGGACTGTGTGGCAAGTGTGATTTGGACGTCTTTCTACGAATGGGGGTCATCGAACAGCACTGAGAACAACGCGGAAACCGCGGTCAACGTCTGGGTCGACCGGAGGTGCCCCATGTCTTCGTGCCGAGCGACAGTAGAGGTCGGACTCCCGCCACCCTCCACCACGGACCACCTTGTAGTCGGCTGATGCAGGTCCCTTTGGGTCGGTCTGTGCCGTTGCTGGGTAGGGTTCCTTGTTGTCCGAGCACCACTCTTGGACATTCCCGATCATGTCGTACAGCCCCCAAGCGTTCGGGGCCTTTTGCTTCACGGGGTGAGTCTCGTTGCCGGAATTGCCAGAGTGCCAGGCAATCTCGTCCAGCTCGCCGTATCGGGGACCCGTTGTTCCAGCCCGGGCTGCATATTCCCACTCAGCCTCGGTCGGTAGTCGGTAGGCTTGCTGGGCCAGGAGCCGTCCTGTCGCCCTCTCTCGTTCAGTCAGTTTTTGGCAGTATTCCACAGCCAGGTTCCAAGTTACCCGTTCCACTGGTCGGTTAGTGTCCCCCTTGAACCTTGAATAATTGTGCCCCATGACCCCCTCGTACTCGCCTTGGGTCACTTCGTGATTCGAAATCCAGAACCCTTGGGTCAGGGTGACGCCATGAGCGGCCCTGTCCCTGGCCTTTCCATCGTCGTCATCTTGGCTTCCCATGACGAACGTCCCGGGCGGGACCCAGACAAATCCCGTCGGTCCGTTTGGCGGGTCGGCAGGCTGGTCGGTCACAATGCGAGGTGGTGGTTCAATGCTGACTTTGGGTGGAGAGGTGTACCCGATCCCGGCTGTTAGGACCACGACCACGGCGACCTTGTCCGCCTTCAGGTAAGCCTTGGCGGTGGCACCGCTACCGCCACCACCAGAGAGCACAACGGTAGGCTCTGCAAGGTAGCCAGAACCCTCAGCAGTCAACGTCACACCGGTGACGTGGCCCAAGGTCAACGTCGCTGAAGCGGTCGCGGACTCCCCTGCCAAGGCCTTCCCAGCGAGCACCAGCCAGGCTGCCGCCAACCAAGCACGCATCATCATGAAACACCTTGGACACCACGCGGGGGAGCAAAGCAAGGACTGCTTGCCAGCTCCCATGTTGGCCACGGTTTCTCCGCCTGATGCTGGCCTCCAGACGGTTAGGTCGGTTGCCAGAGGTTTTGTGCCAATGTCGGCGGCCGCGAACTTTCCTGAAATAGATTGGACGGACCCCGGAAATAGATGCGGAAGTGTGGGGTGATGAAAGTCATCGACCACTACTCCCCGCGGGGCTGTGCCAATGGCATGTGCCCCGGAATCATCGTCACCGACCGCAACACCGTGCTCGTCCAGGGCCGGGTACTTCCGAAGGATGACAAGGCCCAACTGACCGTTCCCGGACACGAGGACGTCGTCGAGATACCCCGCGAGGTCTTCGACGACCTCCTGAGACAGTTCCTCCGGCGCTAAAAGCGCCTCGGACCCTCAAGGTCCCCTGCCCTTCCTGCCGAATGGCTCCACAAGCGCCGACTGGGCCACACCCCATCGGCGTATTTCTGTGTTTACGAAAACACGATTGTGGATGCGCTTTGGCCCTCTCCCCTTTCCCTCACCGATATCGTGGCTGTTTTCGGCTTTCTCGTCGCCCTGGTCGGCCTGGCCATGAACACGTTCCAGGTGCGGATGCTCGTTCGCCAGTTGCGGCTCGATGCCAGCATTCGTCTGACCGATTCCAACCGCCGGGTCGTATCGGTCGCGATTGAGAGGCCGGAACTCTGGGAGTCGATGCAAGTGGCTGAACCCACTTCCCGTGACGAGGCCTTCCGTCGTGACCGGCTGATCCAGCTATGGCTGAACCACACCTTGATGGTTTGGAAGTGCCGACAGCACGGGATGCTGGAAGCCGGGGACTGGGATGCCTGCTGCCGGGATACCCAAGCCTTCATGGAGTTGCCTGCGGTGCGGGAAGAATGGCTACGGGTCAGGGATTTCTATCCACGTGACTTTCAACGAGAAATCTCCCGGGTAAGCAATGGGGCTGTCACTGCTGCCACGGGCTTTTGAAGCGGGGCCATCTGGGACTGGGGTAGAGCCGGAACCGGCCGAAGCGAAGCGCCCATCGGTCGCGGCCGGTTTCCGTGCGAGTGGGGCCCAGGCCATGGTGGCCCACGTCCGCATCAGTAATCTTCTGGCAGCAAAACGGTGGTCGAACTTCGGTCTGCCTCGGTGATGATCCAAAACTTGGTTCCGCTCGAATCGGTGTAGGCAGACAGAATCCGGAATCCTTCCCGGGCAGAGAGGTCATTCTCTTGGCGGTCCTCCGGTGAGAGGTCACCCCAGTCACCGATGGCATGACGGCGGAGGGCCTGCTGGACGCTGTCCGGGTCGAGGCTGGCCATCGCATTGGCGGTGATCACGGTTCTTCCGAGGGAAATCTGGGTGCGGGGTGCTTCGGGCTTCATGGGTCCTCCTGAAAATGGACAAGCCGCCCGTCGATGGGCGGCTGTGTTGCTACTCGTTGGCGGGTTCTTGTTTCCCGTTGGCGTGAATCCATCGGTGGACCTGGTCCGCGACCTTCTCCACGAGAGGCAGGTCATCGCGACCGAAGCTGTCGGTGGTTTTCCAAGAATCGTCCGCGTCCTTGTAGAGGCGGCCGAACGTAACCGAATGCCAGGTGCCGGCGGCAGATCTGTTCACCCAAACTGCGGCTTTGACCGAGCCGAGGCGGATTTCGTGGACGGGCTTGTTGTTCATGACGGGTTCTCCTTTTGAGGCAAGAGGGTCCATCCCCTCTCTTCCAAGATGCGGAGAGAGGGAATGGAGACTCGCCGAAAAGAACTCCGTCAGCCCGGCAAACGGGGTTTATGTCACAACCATGGAATCTGGGGAGAATACGAAGTCGATGTGGTCCACTTCGTGAGGCCGGATGGCTCGATTGATTGCTTTCCGACACTCCGTGAAATTGCGTCGCTCCGCCTCTACTTCTGAGAGCGAGGTCCAGTTACCCCATGGTGGGCGGGTCGTAGGGTCTGCCTGAACGAGGAGACGCCTCCCCTTTGCTCCGGCAAATGCGAGCGGATGAGTAGCACTACCGACTTCATTTCCCACCACGGATTCCCATTCGGTTTGCAACCTCTTGAGGTGGGTCGTGAGGTCTGCAACTGAGGGACGGTCCTTTGGCTCGTAATCCCACTCGCGATACATTGGCCCACCCAGCGGACCGATTTGGTAAATGGCCGGCTCCGCAGCGGAATAAAAGTCTGCTTCAGGAACAGTCGTCAGCTCCAGACAACCGTTGAAAGTGGCCCAGGAAACCATCTGATTCCAACGGTCACTTTTCTCGATGTCGTTGCTGTAGGCCCACCCTGCGAGAATCAATGGCTCCGGCGGAGTCGGTGGGACACAAGCGTGGCTCATTGCAAAAGCCTCCAACTGCTTGAAGACCTTGTTCCAGGTTTCTGGGTTCGGACAAATCGTCATCGCGGTAAGGGGCCCTCAACGCCCCGAAAAATGGGGGCTTCTCACGGGTTGAGCATCTTCAGTTCAACCAAAGTCGGGCCGAGGCGCTGAAGCGCTCGGCGCATTTCAACTACCCGTTCATAGGTGACCGAATCCTTCCTAAGGTCAACGTTTGGAAGCCGAGGACGGTCCTTGTCATGGTTACTGGTTGTTAGCCGGTAAAGTTGTTCTGTCCCCTTATCTTTTTCGAGGACTGCGCTCAACTCCCTCCAGGACAAGGGACCTTTTTCTGCAAGGATGGCCCCACGAGTGTTGACTCGACCCGGTGTAATGAAAGGTGCGAGAAGGTTCTGGATGGAGGCGGACTGGGCCTCCTCAATGAGCTTTTGCTTGGCGAGAGCGGATGCCGCCTCGCGCTTCTTGCGTTCGCCTTCCTCAATCAACTGCTGCGCCTTCCGTTTGCCGTCGTCGACGATGCCCTTGTTCTTGGCGTCTTCTTCTAGCTGTTGGGCGGTCTTCTTGGCTTCAGCCTCAGCTTGGGCAATGGCCAATGCGTTTCTGGTTCGCATGGCATTGATGGCGACGTCGAGGGATTCCGAAGTCTTGGTTCCTGGCTCAGGCTCCTTGTCTTGGGCCTCGTTCACCATGCTCTTGATGAAGGCGGACACCTTTGTCAGGTCGGCGTCGGCGGAGGTCGCCCAAGAGCGAGCTTCATCGATGACTTTTTCGGCCTCAGGCGACGGTTGGGTCTCTGTTCCACGGTTCTCCGCGTTGCGTGTAAGCATCCGGCGGACGCCTTCGAGGTGAGTGACGCCGATGCTTCGCGAGGGGACATTCAGCTTGGCCGACAGGAATGTGGAGCAGGCTTCGACAAGGTCCGGAAATCGGGTAACGGGGACGCCGGAGGACCCTTTCCGGAAGTCTGTCAGCTCTCGCTCAACCTGGGGGATGCGCTCAAGCAGGCTTTGCAGGCTATTGGTAACGACCCCAGCCCGACCGGCGAAAGCATCTCGCAGACTCTGAGCAATCGCCAAGCGGTTCGCGAGTTCCTGCTTCGTCTTCTCGGCCTCGGCCTTGGTAGCCTTGGCCTTCTCTTCCTCAAGGGCCTTCTCGGCGGCGAGGCGCTGGGATTCTGCCTCCATCTTGCCGCTGTGGGATTGGTAGAAGAGGAACCCCACGGTTCCGAGTGCCGCCAAAAGGACGACGATGCAGACCATGAGGAGGGTTCCAACGGAGATGCCTCCGGATTGTCGGACTCTGGTTTGGGATGGGTGTGCCTGCGTGTGTTTCATGGGTCGAGGGTCCGGCGCATGAAATCGCCGAAAGTGGATTTGATATCCTTGGAGGGTGGAGCCTGGTCGGTGGGGTCAGGGTTTCCTGCTTCAGCCTCCTGGGGCTTTGGGCCTTCCCCTGCCCCGCCCGCATCGGTTTTTTTGGCCCGTTTCGGTTTTGCCGGGGGCTTTTCTTCCGTGGTTTCGGGCGTGGCCGTCGGGGTCTCAGGGAGCGGTCCAAGAATGGCGTTCTCTTCGGCAGGGGTCCACGGCAGGAGGATTTGGTCCGAGTCGGGCCGAGTCTTTTGGTTCGGAAACTTCGCCGCGTGCTCCTTCGAGGGCTTCCGGTTCATCGCGTAGACGACTTGGGCGTCCTCGTCGGTGGAGTACGGGTCTCCAACAAACGGAACGTGGTGGATGCCCTGGATACGGCTCCCGGGTTGGTTCTCCGGGGCTTCAAGGTTGAGGAACTCTCCGTCGAGGAAGAGCGCCCGCTTCACCACGTCCTTGGCGTAGGTCACGCTGTTGTCCTTGCCGTAGGTGTGGCTGACCTTGGTTTCGGTGGATTCGCGGTCGCCGAAGTATTTGGAGGCCCACTCAGCCGTGGCGGAGTTTCCGACCCGTAGGAAGGTTTTGTTCTCGCAGAGCCCGAGGATTTCATCGGTGCGGTCGGGCCCGTAGGCGACCCGCATCCCGCTGACGTCCTGAATACCCAGGAGGATGGAGGCCCCCTTGCTGCGACCGACGCCGAGCAGCTCGGCCATGCAATCGACCTCCTTCATCCAACGGAACTCATCGAGGACGATCCACGTGTGGGGTTGGGAGACATCTGGCCACGACTGAAGCTCGTCCGAAATCATCCGCAGGAGGAGCCCGTTGATGGGATTGAGGGCTTCGAGGAACTTGGGGCGATGGCCGAGCAACAAGACCCCGTGGCGGCGCTTCGCCGGGTCGTTGGAGAACCAATCCGTGATGGAGAACTGCTTGTCAGTCTTGGTCTGGTGCCATAGCGCAGCGACTGTCTCCAGACGGGAGGCCTTGGTGGCGATGGTGGTGAAGACCGAGGGGAAGTGGAGGGTGTCCTTGAGGTAGGGGTCGGCCTTGATGCGGGCGCGGGGCACCCTGGAGACGAGGCGCTTGATGTTCTCTGGGGACGAGAGTGCGTTGATGAGGTCCCGCAGGGTCCAACAACCCGGGTGAAGGCCATTCAAGGCGACGATTGCGGCCCATACGGTCCTCTGGGCAGCCTGCCAGAAGTAGCTGGTGCTGGCATTCGGCTCGGCGGGAATGATAAGGGCGGCGAGGTTCTGAGCGGCCGCGTCTCCGGTGATATCCTTGGCGATATTCCAAGGCGTCGTGCGTTCGTCGAAGGGGTCGAGGAAGTAGATGTCCTCTTCCGGAACCCCCTGATGGGTAAGGAAGGAGAAGAAGGTCCCCTTCACGTCCAGAAGGACGAGCTTCTCCGGAGGCGCATCGCCGACAGGTGCTCGGAGTCGGTGGACCAGAGACTGGAGAAACAGCTCGATGCTGACGGTCTTGCCGGACCCAGGTGCCCCGATGATGAGCATGTGTCGTCCGGCCGCCTGAACCGAGATGTCGTGCATCCCCCAGAAGACGCCCGTGCGCATGGGTTTGAGACATGATGGCTTGGGCACTAACGCTTGACCCGGAGGCGTGTTGAGGAAAATGCGCGAAAACCAATCCATTGGCACATGCTTGGGTTCTTCCCGAAAGACCTTCGCTTTCATCGGGTCAGGAGGAGGGGGCGAATCGTTCATGAAGATTCGCAGCCAACTGGGTGTTTGTTCGTCGGGCATGGCTCAGGAGAGGCGGTTCCGAATCTGTTGCTTCCGTTGGCCCCGTTCACCGGGGTCGATGGCGGTCTGATTATTCTGTGCCGACTGGCCGGCCAGAATCGTCCCTGCGGCTGTCCAAGCTGGGATGAGGAAGTTAGAGGCAAACCAGACGCCGAGCATCGAGACGAAAAGCGTTCCAATGAGAAGCCAAGACCGAGCCCTCCAGTGGTCCGTGACGAAGAGCGCGATGAAGACGGTCGAGAAGTAGTTGAAGAAGAGGGAGAGCTTCATCAGGACTTTCAGTCGGGCCAGAAGTGCCCCGATGTTCTTGGGCAGAATCCACGTCAGGACGAGAAGCGAGAGCCCGAGGTAGATGAGAGTGGCCAAACCTGCGGTGAGCCAGTTCCCATTGCCATTGACGAACTTCTTCTCCGCCGCAATGACCAAGAGCATGAGCGTGGCGAAGCTGGCCACACAGTAGCCAAAGCGAATCATCCACGCCTCAAACGGTGTTGCCTGCTCGGCCCGTCGCCTAATCGAGGTGGCCGTGGAAACCAAGGGCACCGCGTACTCGTTGATCATGGCGATGGCCCCCACGTCCTTTCCGCAGGCAGGGCACCGGTCCGACGTCATCGGAAAAGCAGAGTGGCACCCAGGACAATCGACCGTGAGAGCCTTGTCTTTCCCCTTACGCCAAACGCCCTTGATCTTCTGGGCAATGAAGTCGGACGCCCCGGCAGGTTTTCCGCATCCGGAGCATACAGTGGCCATCATGGAGAGCGAGGCTCCACAGCCATGTGGGCAATCAATCTTCACGGGGAGAGACTTCGGGCAAGACGCTGTTGTTCCTCTTGGGTTCTGTCCAGAGGAGGTTGTTTCTTCTCTTCGTCGCGCTTGGCTTTTCGGTCCTCGATGCGCTGACGGCGTTCCTGAATGGCTTCGGGAATGGTCCCCTTCCGCTCGCTGCGGTTCATGCGGCGGATGAGGTTCTTCTGGTCGATACCCGCGGTCTTCTCGTCACAGAAGACGTGGATTTCGTTTCGGGCCCGGGAGGCTTGCACGTAGGACAGCTCGCGATTGATCCACGTCGGTCCGGCCATGATGAGGACGTTGTCGACTGTGGCCCCCTGCGAGCGGTGGGTGGTGATGGAGTACCCAAGCCGGATGTCGTGGAATGCGGCGGTGGGCACCTTCACCTTCTTGTTGGTGTCGAGTTCCACGGTCATGAGGCTGCCGCGGATGGCGGTGACCGTCCCGGAGTCTCCCTTGATGACTCCGATGTCCTTCGACTTGCCGGTGAAGAGAACCCGGTCTCCGGTGCGGAAGTGGGTGTCGCCCACGGGGACGGTTTCAGGCCCGAGTAGCCCAGCCTTCTGGCGGACTTCCTGGGCGGCCTTGTTCAGGTGGTCGTTCCACTGGTTGGTGGCGGCGACAATCAGCCCGGACTTGGGGTTCTGCCGGTACTTCTCGGACCAGACCTCGATGAGCCGCTGGGCAGTCTCCTCCTTGGTGGGGGCTTCATGGTAGCGGCCCCGCTCAATCAGGCTCTGGATGGCTTTCTCGGCCTGACCGGAAGCCAAGCGGCGCACCACCTCGCGGTCCGCCTCGGACTTCTGGCGGCGAATCTCTTTCAGCTCCATCGACGGTGTTTGCCGGACAATCTCCCGGAAGTGGTTTCCGGCCTGGACGGGCTGAAGTTGGGAGTGGCGACCATCGCCGGTCAGAATGACCTTGGCTCCAGCGGCTGCGGCCCGGTGGAGGAGGTCTTTCATGAGCTTGGTGTCCACCATTCCGGCCTCGTCCACGAAGATGACCGTCTTCTTGTCGATGAGGGTGGGGTCCTTGGCCTTGGCGTTGAGCTTCAGGTAGGGGAGCTGGATTCGGCCCATGGGCCCCATGGCCTTCCAACAGGGAGGATGCTTCCAGACCTCCAGCCGGACCCCGGCCATGGAGAAGAGTGTCCGCCACGGCTTGTCTTTCGGAGGGGTCGGACCGCGGTGCCTTCGAGGGAGGCTGACCTTGATGTGGCCCCAGGTCGTTTTGCCGAGCCACTGGGCAATCCGGGTCCTGCGGAAAACCCCATCTTGCAAACCGGCCAAGGGTCGGGTGGCCTGGGCCTCGATGCGAAGCGGCCCAACCTTCAGGACCTTGGTGGAGGGAAGCTGCTTCCGGATGGAGTCCATCGTTCCCGAGTCCACCTTCCAGACGAACTTCTTGCCCTCCTGCTGCACCTCGCGGCCCTTGTCCCGGTTGAGAAATGCGTGGATGGAAGAGCTGGGGACCCCAAGGCTGTCTTCCATGGCACGGGCAACCTGGTTGGTGGGGGCGACCCCGATCACGGTGTAGCCCGCGGCGAGGTAGGCCTGCTTGGTGACTTCATTGGTGGTGCTCTTCCCTGCCCCGGCGATGCCGGTCAGGCAGGCCACGGAACCTTTCCGACGGGTCAGGGCTTGGACGGCCTGCTTCTGTTCGTCGCTCAGGTTGGGATGGTCCCGGATGACCTTGCGGTAAATCTCCCGGGACAAGACATGGTGCCGGGTGCCCTGGGCCTGCTTGAGGAGCTGGGCCAGAGACGCCTCGGCGTTCTGGAGGTCGGCCCGGGTGTAGTGCATCTCGGTACCAACGAGGCCTGCCAGGACCACCCGCTCGGAGGCCAACTCCTTGGCCACGGCCTCCTTCACCTGCTGGAGGGAAGCTCCGTGGACGACCGCACGGGTGGCGAGCCGGGTCAGGAACTCCTTCTGGGAAACCACCGTGTTGTTGTCGACCAGCTTCTCGAAGACCTCCTCGGCCATGCGCGGGAGGGGAACTTCCATGCCCGGCTGGAAGGGGTCCCGGTGCAGGACCTTTTCCGCCTCATGCTGGGACCATCCCAGGATGCGACCGGCGTGCTGCCAGCGTTCGAAGAGCTGTTCCCGGGGAATAGCACTCTCCTTGGCGTGGCGAGTGGCCAAGGTGACGGCCTCGGCCGCCTTGGAGCCATGAACGCCCAGGCGCTCCATCTCGGCCCGGATCTCCCGGGCCCGGGTGGAGAACACCTCGCAGACCGTCCGGTCCACCCCGGCTACCTCGTAGAGGTCTTTTTCCACCTCCACATGGACCCCGAGTTGGGTCCTCAGTCCATGGGCCGCCACCAACCGGTACACGGCCCCAATGGCCATCTTGTGGTCGTAGAGGGCCTGAGTGTGGAGGGTGCCGGTGGTGCCGTCGGACCGGACACCGATGTTCTGGAGGACAGCGTGGCTGTGCAGGTTCGGGTCGAGGGCTCGGCTGGTGCCGTGCTGGAAGACCGCAAAGAGCAGGTCAGCCCGGTCCATCTCGTGGCCCCCCTTCCCTCTCCGGGTGTGGCCTGCGACTTCCTGGGCGTAGGCGAGGGCGGCTTTGACCGCCTCCTCATGGATTCGCTGAAGGGTCTGCCGGTTCTCCTGGGTGGTCTGGGACCAGAGGACCGAGGCGCTCTTGGGCATGGAGAAGGTCATGTCCCACCCCCGGGTCCGGTTGGGGGAACCGGGGTTCTGGACGAGCTTCTCTGCGGTGACCGGGTGGTACCCGGCGAAGAGGGTCTTGAGGGTCTTGGCCTCGACGACGTCGTTCTCCTTGAGGCCAAAATGTCCCAGTGCCTGTCCGTACCACCGACCGGGGGGTTCCCCCCCGTTCAGGTAGTAATCCTCGCGGGCCAGTTCCAGGTAGTAGTCACACCCGGAGGCGCTGGAGATTTTGGACAGGGAAAGCATGGGTCATCGCCTTTCCTTGGTGCCTTTGTCTTTGATGTTGTCCCACTTGTCTTTCGCAGCTTCTGCACTCGTTTCTTCGGAATAGGCCATGATGATCGCGGCTGCGGCGTCAATCCACCGCTGGGTCCGCTCGCCCTGTTCACGGAGTTTCTGGAGTTCCTGGGTGACGATGAGGAGGCGCTCGGACACCTCGTCCAGCTTCCGCTGGTAGTCGGCCAGGCGCTCGCTGCCCTGGAGCCCTTCGAAGATGTACTGTCGGGCGATGTCGGACTTCTTGAGGCCATGGCTGCGGGCCTTCTTGGTGAGGTCCGCATGGACCTCCAAGTCGACCCGAAACGTCAGTGGCTCAGTAGGCTTTGGCATGTGTATACGCTGTTTTATGCCGATTCAGTGGATTCTATCCGGACGGATTTGGCTTCCGCGTATTCATTCCGTTTACGGTATCAACGCGCTGTTTTTAGGCCTTTGAATGCGTCTTTGGCCCGTGGTTCGTAGCACTGTGGTGCATTGGGTGTGCTGCATCGGAAAATGAATGAAATGCTCGAATCATCGAAAAGGGCGGGCGGGGGCTGTACTCTAAGAATCCGTCGGCTTGGGACGATTGCAAGGCCTGGTCGGAGTCGGACGAAAGAAAGTTCGAGGGAGTTGAGGACGTAGGGGAGTTGGACGGAAAAGAGTCGATGGGAAGAGAGGCGGAAAGGGACGGGACCGGGGCTAGGGCAAGCGGCGCAAGGCCGCTGCCAAGAGACCCCGGTCAGGCGTCCCGGTGGGAGCCTTACTCGGGATGGACGAGGAGCCATTTCTCCCCGTCGAGGGTCACCTCAGAGAGGGTGAACCCGGGCGACTCCAGGAAGGCGACCGGGTCGAAGTGCAACCCATCGCAAGGGGTCTTCTCCCATAGCGCGTAGAGGTCCGGGTAGTACGACTCGAAGAGTTCGTACCCGGCCTCACGATAGAGGTCTCCGAAGTTGGTTCCCCGGTAGACGTACAAGAGGACGTCCTCCACCTCCTCCGGGGTGACAGTCCGAAGGTCGAGGCCCCGGTCATGAACCGCGAAGCGGATACGGAGGAAGGTCTCTGTGCCATCGTGACCCAGTTGCCGGAGGAGGTCATCGAGGGCCTCCAGCTCGGAACCGGTGACGGCGTTCCGGCGGTCGAAGAGTGCGGCCACGCCAGGATGGTCCCCGGCGGGCCAGAACTCGGCCTCCCCTGCCCCGTCATGGTCCCAGTCGACGAGTTCGTCGGCGGTGACGTTCAGGTCGAGGGCGGCCTGCTCCCGGAAGTTGAATCCCTCGAAGGTTCCAAGGTCGTGTTTCAGTGTCATGGGTTTCTCCTCTGGTAAGGGCCCCCAGCCCAACCAACGGACCTGCCGGAAGGAGAGGGGGCGGTGATTTGACTCCCCCCTGGGAGTCACCGCCGCCTCTTCCGAGGCCAGTCCGTGAAACCAAGAACTGCGAGACGGCCCGAGGCCGGGGAGGGAGCGGCCCGGAGGCGGGAGGGGGTCAACGGTGGAAAGCGGAGCGAACCTTGACGCCCGGGAGCTAGAGGGACGCGGACGGGCGGCCTTGCCTTGGCCGTCTCACCTCTCGGGTTCGGGGGTGGGAGGTGGGGTTCGGCCGGGCGAAGTCCGGCCTCAGGTGGCTCCCCTCAGGAGTCACTTGAGGATGCTTGCCGGTTTTCCCGGCTCCAACGATGGAAGGACCCCAACCCGGCCGAAGCCGGGTCAGGGTTCCTCAAGGCCTACACGTTGGCCTCGGCCAAGACTTCCTCGACCGCTTCGGTCGGGGTCTCGGACGTGGATTTCGCGTTGGCGCAAATCCACCGGAAGGCTTCGTCAGCCACCTTCTCGATGAGCGGGAGGTCGTCCCGACCGAAGCTGTCCGAGTATTTCCATTGCTCCCCGTCCTTGTAGAGGCGGGTCAGGGTCACCGAGTGCCGGATTCCCTTTGGAGTCGAGTTGGCCCAGATGGCGGCCTTGATGGCTCCGAGGCGGATGTCGTGCACGGGTTTGTTCTTGGTGTTCATC
>Ga0315906_10007700_pt1 | contig 13056 bp, 9 predicted proteins | sample LakEriMetagenome_4_FD_203526 | JGI IMG/M metagenome (GOLD analysis project Ga0315906, IMG submission 203526) | Freshwater fungal communities from buoy surface, Lake Erie, Ohio, United States - Buoy 2 MA122 | ecosystem: Environmental > Aquatic > Freshwater > Lake > Lake biofilm | place: USA: Lake...
GCCCTACCCCATTGGGAGTTGACCACCAAGTATGACCTCATCGACTTTGAGCTTGGAGTGAAACTCACCGGAGCCGGCTTTCCTGTTTACAAAGGGAAAGGCGCCAAGCTACAGCGTGCCCTCATCAACTTCTTCCTTGACAAAGCCACGGCCGAAGGCTATGGTGAAGTGCAACCACCCATCCTGGTGAACGAGGATTCAGGATTCGGCACCGGCCAGTTGCCCGACAAGGAGGGACAGATGTACCACGTAGGAATCGACAACCTTTACCTGATACCAACCGCCGAGGTGCCGGTAACCAACATTTTCAGAGATGTGATTGTCAAATCAGAAGAGCTACCCATCAAACTAACCGCCTATACACCTTGCTTCCGCAGAGAGGCGGGATCGTATGGTAAGGATGTGCGTGGGTTGAATCGCCTGCATCAGTTCGACAAAGTGGAGATCGTACAAGTGGCCCACCCTGACCACTCCTACTCCATCCTCGAGTCGATGCGCAACTATGTTGCCTCCCTGCTTCACGAACTCGAGCTTCCTTTCCGCACTTTGAAACTCTGCGGCGGAGACATGAGCTTCGCCTCGGCCCTGACCTACGACATGGAAGTGTATTCAGCAGCCCAAAAACGCTGGCTGGAAGTAAGCTCGGTTTCCAACTTCGAGTCATTCCAATCGAACCGCTTGAAATTGCGCTACCGTGAAGGGAACAACAAACCCGCGCTTGCCCACACACTAAACGGAAGCGCCCTTGCGTTACCTCGTATCGTGGCAGCATTACTTGAAAACAACCAAACCGAAAACGGAATCAACATACCAAAGGCGCTGGTTCCATACACGGGATTCAATACGATTGAAAATTGATCATTTGCAATTGACGGTTGAAATCCAAACGATGACACATTGAACTACATCAACACACATACCCACCACCTATCCAATCGTTGCAAGACGGCTGTGGTTTTCATCAAGGTGTTCCTGGTGTCATGCCTGATGTTTACATCTTCGGATTCCGTTTACGCACAAGGCCAGACCAACATCGAGTTGGCGAACCAGTACATGAGCACGGGTGAGTATGACAAGGCCGTGGTTTATTTTGAGAAGCAATACAGCATTGACCCATACGGCACATACAAACCCTATCTGGAATGCTGCCTGCTACTGAAGGATTATGAAAAGGCGGAGAAGCTGGTTAAAAGACACCAGAAGAAAAACCCAGCTATCGCAACCCTTTGGGTTGACCTAGGTCGAATTAAATCGATTCAAGGCAATGAGGAGGAGGCGAAAAAAAACTTTGACAAAGCGATCAAAAGTCTATTCCCCGATATCCAACAAGTGGTAGCCCTGGGTACGGCATTCTCGGAAATGCGGATGCTGGGTATGGCGGAACAAACCTACCTTGAAGGAAGAAAGCTGATGAACGGCAGTTACAATTTCGGTTTCGAGTTGGCTGATGTTTATGCGCAGCAAAATGAAATCGGAAAGATGGTGGAGGAATACCTGAATATGCTCGAGCAAAACGAGTCCTATGCATCGAGCATCCAAGCCATCCTGCAAAACAAGCTTTCATACGAAGCGGATTCCAAGCTCGCAGATGCTGTGAGAACCGGCCTGCTGAGAAGGGTTCAGAAGGCAGGTCAAAAAACCATTTACAACGAACTGCTCTATTGGTTGTTGTTGCAGGAGCGTGACTTTGCATCTGCATTGACCCAAGCCATTGCACTCGACAAACGCAACGACGAAAACGGATCGAGGATCCTGGCTCTTGGCAAAACATGTTACTCGAATGAGGACTATGAAACCGCCGAGCAATGCTTCGACTACATCATTTCCAAAGGCACAAACACCCCATACTATATCAATGCACGGTTGGAGTTGATTGAAGCACGCGACAACCGCATGAGCACCACGGGTATTTACGACTCCCTTTCGTTGCGCAAGCTTCAACAAGACTATGAACGGGTTTTTCAAGAACTGGGCAAAACACCTGTTACCGCACAATTATTGCCTGGCTACGCACGACTCATGGGTTTCCGTCTGAACGATCTCGAAAAAGCATCGTCCATACTTGAAGAAACCATCAACATGCCAAGGGTTTCGCAGAACCTGATTGCGGCATGCAAACTACAGCTAGGTGACTTGCTCATCCTCAAAGGAGAGGTTTGGGATGCATCGTTGTATTACTCCCAAGTGGATAAGGATTACAAGAACGACGCCATCGGCCGCGAGGCCAAATACCGCAACGCCCGTTTATCGTATTACATGGGCGAATTCGAATGGGCCGCCGCTCAACTTGGTGTACTGAAGTCCGCCACTTCGCAACTGATATCCAATGATGCAATGCAACTCGGACTGCTCATCATGGACAACCTCGGCACAGATAGCATCACGGAGCCATTACAAATGTATTCCAGAGCCGACCTTTACGATTTCTGCAACCGGAACGATGAGGCCCTGGTCACATTGGATTCGCTATTGATTGCCTGGCCAGGCCACTCATTAACCGATGAAATCTGGTTCAAGCAAGCCACCTTATATGCCCGTAAAGGAAACTATACAAAAGCCGCCGAACTGTACACGTCTGTCTTCACAAGTTATCCTGACGACATCCTTGCGGATGATGCCATGTTCCGGCTTGCCGAGATGAAGGAGCAACGCATGAACAGCAAAGAAGATGCGAAAGCACTTTACGAGATGATCATCACCAAATACCCCGGATCACTTTTCACTGTTGAAGCACGCAAACGGTTCCGGAAGCTGCGTGGCGATTGATCACACTATCGCTTGAACATCTTTTGAACGTAGCGATTCCCACCCTGAGAAACCTCCATCAGGTAAAGGCCCGAAGCCAACCCCGAAACGGTTATCGCATCGCCTGACTTGACATCTGATTGCTGCAACCATGCACGACCATTCAAATCAATGATACGGATGGAAAAGGTGTTGTAAAGGTTGATGCTCACATGTACGATATCCACTGCAGGATTCGGATACAAAACGAATTCATTGCCGGCAGGCTCCTGGACTGAAGTCACATTCACAGGAAGCATGTCCCGCTCAAACACCCCTCGTCCATGTGTGGCCAATCGCAACTTGCGGTTCGAAGGTGAGATGGAAATATCGAACACCAACGTGGCGTCTATCAGTCCGTCGCTGAAGGATTGAAAGTTCAATCCGCCATCAATGGACACATAAACTCCAAGATCGTTGCCAACATAGATGACTTGACTGTTCAATGGATCAATGGTGATGGTGTTTGTGGGAACATCAGGAAGTCCGTTTCCAATGGCCAGCCAATTTGCTGTAGGTACTGAAGTGTATTTGTACAGGTGCGAGGTTCCAAAACCGGATAGCACCACATACACGTTGGATGGGTTGTTCGGATCAACCGCCACATCCCTGAAATAGCGGTTTGGGAGGTTGGATGTCATGTTGGTCCAACTGCTGCCGCCATTGGTCGTGCGGAATATGGCTGAGGTGCTGTTCACCACCGGTGCAGTGGTCACCCATACGTCATTGTGATCAACAGGATTGATTGTTACCGAAAGGGTGGGATTTCCATCCAATGAGTTTCCGCCGTTGGTCTGCGTAAAGGATTGTCCGCCGTTGATGCTTTTGTAAATGACGGAACGACCGGCATAAAGCACCTGTGGATTGGATTTACTCAAGGCATATGGTCCTGCGAAAATGGTGTTCGGGAATGCACTGCTGCCCGGTATCGACAATCCACTGAAGGAAACGGCCTTGTCGGTCGACTTGTCCACATTCAAATATTGTGATGAACCATAAACAATCTGGTCGTTGGTGGGATGTATGGCGGTCGATAAACCGTCTCCACCAATCACTCGCCTCCATCCGTAGCTACCCTCGTATACTGCGGTTGCGTTGTCTTGCATCCCACCGATGGCAAACAGCGAATCAGTTGGCGAGCAGGAGAAATCAGCGTAAAACTGTTGGGTCTGATATCCGCCATTGCTTGCTTCGTAATTGGTGCCACCATCAAACGAACGGAAAATTCCTCCGTCGGTGGCCAACCAAACATGGTTTCCATTGCTGGGATGTCGATATGCACGATGTATGTCGGCATGCACATAATCCGGTGGGCCCTCCGAGCCGCCAACTGTGGTCATTGAGAAATCCCAATTGTACCAATAGGTGGTCTTGGCCAAATTGCCGCCACCATCGGTTGAACGGTACATATCAATGCCTGCGGTTACGATGTCATCCGGATCATTGGGGTTTACTGATACGTCATGTGAATACCAACCTTGATAGGTTTGATAGTCGAGCGGATTGGTTTGAACCCAATCCAATCCACCATTGTCGGATCGAAACACCCCCATTCCTGCCAATTGATCAGCGATACTCGCATACCAGACATCGGTATTGTTCAGGCAAACATCAATCATGGCCTTGCCCGACCAGGTGGCTGGCAAACCTGAGGTGATTTTGGTGTATGTTGTGCCGCCGTTTGATGAGCGGTACAAGCCAGGGTCGGCTGAAAAAGAATTCCCCACCGCAGCCATCAAGACGGAAGTATCGCCAGGCATGAGCTGCAGATCGGTAACCATTTTCTTATTGAGCACCAACGACCAATTGGAACCTGCATCATAGCTCCGGTAAATGCCCTCGGTGGTGGCGGCAAAAACCGTTGATGTGCGCACAGGGTTAACGATGATGTCTTGCACACCTCTCAGGTCGCTGTATTGCCAGTCGATACTTTTGGTCCATGTGGCTCCAGCGTCTGTCGACTTCAGCAAACCGATACCATAGGTGCCCCTGGTGACCCGGTTGGCCCAACCGGTTCCCGTGTTTTGATAATTATAAACCTCACCCGTTCCGATATAGATCTCGTTGCTGTCATTGGGATTATAGGCGATGGCGGCCACACCCAAAACCGGAAATCCCGTTGCCATGGGCTGCCATGCCTGAGCACCATTGGCGCCATTGTAGCTTACCCATAAACCACCAGAAGCGGATCCTGCCAGAATGGTATTGGGGTTTTGCGGATTGAAAGCCAGGCAAAGCGTTCGTCCGCCGAAATTCCTTGGCCCAATGGGTTCCCACTGACCGGGAAACAGAGCGGATTTGCTTGCGTTTGATTGGTGGGCGGCAAAACCCTCCGAATATTGCCGCATATTGATGGTTCGACCGGGAAACGCCCGCTCGGCATTCCAATCGGAGAGGGAGCGAAAAGATCCTGGAATCTTTTTCCATGAGGCGGATTCGGGTTCGGGATTACAGGAGACCAACCAGGCGGCCGTTGATATGGCGCAACAGAGTAAAAGGTTTTTCATGATTTAAAGATAGTGCGTTCATGCGAATCCGAAGCGATTCATAACTTTATAGCCCAAATAAACGCTGAAATGATCATTTACAATGTCACAGTGAACATCGACAACTCTGTCAAGGACGAATGGTTGAGATGGATGCAGCAAAAACACATCCCCGACGTGATGGCGACGAGCATGTTTGTTGAGAATCGTATCCTGCGGTTGATTGGTGATGAGGACACGGGAGGTACCACCTATGCCATCCAATACACTGCGAAAAACATGAACGACTACCTGCGTTATAAGGACGAGTTTGCTCCCGCTTTGCAAAAGGATGCCCTAACACTATTCGGTGATAAGTTCACCGCTTTCCGTACGCTCTTGGAAACCGTGTGAGCCATGTTCAAAACGATTTCCATATCGTTATTGATCCTGTCTGGAACCTTTTTGGGTGCTAATGCACAGTCCGCCAACCAGGCCAAAATCATTTACCACGAAATGATGTCGGCCATGACCAAAGTGAAAACCGCCACATTCACCCTCGATGTGCACGAACGGATCTATGGCAAGATGTTTCACGGCACACACCATGTGAAGCTTCAAAGCTCGAAACCCATGAAGCTCTACCTGAAGAGTGTTAAACCCAATGCGGGAGCTGAAGTGCTCTATATTGAAGGATCCAATGATAACAAAGCGCTTATCAATCCCAACAGCTTTCCTTTCATAAACATCAGTCTTTCGCCCGACAACTCCTTGCTTCGCAAACATCACCATTACACCATCCGGCAAATGGGGTTTGCCCATGCCCACTCCATCATGCGTTATTACGAATCAACGGAAAAGGAAAGGTTTTATGGCAACCTCAAACTGACTTCCGATGCGAATTTTTACATTTTGGAAATCGATAATGATGAATTCGCCATGGTGAATTACAAGGTTGCAAAAGGTGAAAACGTGACCACCATTGCCAATCGCTTCCATGTGAACGACCAGATGATTTTGGAGCTAAACAGGGATATCAGCGATTTCGATGATGTAGCCGCCGGGCAGGTCATTACCATCCCGAACAGCTTTGCAAGGAAAATCGTGTTACACATCGACAAAAAATCCATGTTGCCGGTGAAGCAGTATATTTATGACCTGAAAGGATTATACAGCCAGGCGGAATTCAAATCGCTTCGAGTCAATCCCCCATTAACGGATATGGATTTCAGCAGAGAAAACCCACAATACGGATTCTAGGATGGCAGGCATTCGACCGCTCAAAGCGCTTGGACAGCACTTTTTGAAAAACCGGGATACAGCAATGTCGATCGCCCTGTCGCTATCGGCAGAGGCAAGATCCGGATTGGTATTGGAAATAGGTCCTGGAACCGGTATCCTCACCTCTTGCCTGTTGGAGGCGGGAGTCAGCAATCTGCATTGCGTGGAGGTCGATGAACGATCTGTTGCCTACCTGCACGAGCATTACCCTGAATTGAAGGGGCGGGTTCACCTGGCCGATTTCCTCACAGCCGATCTGAAATTCACAGGTAACGAATCCTTCTCGGTGATTGGCAACTTTCCGTACAACATCTCTTCGCAAATCCTGTTTCGGGTTTTGGACATGTATGAACGCGTTCCTGAGCTCGTGGGGATGTTTCAAAAAGAGGTTGCCATGCGTATCGCCTCCCCTCCCGGCAATAAGGATTACGGCATCTTAAGCGTTTTGCTGCAGGCCCGTTACGACATCGATTACCTTTTCACGGTACCACCTACAGCTTTTGATCCGCCTCCCAAAGTGGACTCTGGAGTGATCCGAATGGTTTTGAAAGCCGACCACCAGCTGGGTTGCGATGAGGTGCTCTTCAAGAAAGTGGTTAAGACCGCCTTCAATCAACGACGTAAAACCATGCGCAATTCACTGAGGTCGCTGCTGCCAGTGGATTACGAACAAGTGCCTTTTCTCGATAAGCGACCTGAGCAGTTGGACTTCGCTTCCTTCGTGAAGCTCACCAACACCCTTGCGGGGATGGGTTTGCGATGATTTTCCTATACCAAAAAAAACTACCTTTGCACCGCATTCGAAGCTTGTTAGGTGAGGTTACTGAATGAACAAAGGCTGCTGCCCGGAAATGTCGAGAGACGCCAATGGGTAGAACAGGCATGGTCGGAATAAGGCTTTGCATAAGGTAGCTTTCCTGAAAAGGAATAAGTCATTCTGAACTAAAACTAAACGAGGGGCTTTCGAAATAAGATCGACGAACTGTAATTCACATCGGTTCTGTTCGACCTATCTGCAAAGGCCTCTCTCCGGGTGCGACAAGACCATGGAGACCATCAACCAATACTCCGATATCAAGGCACTCTTGGAGTCCCGCAACCAGGCAGGACTCAAATCGCTATTGGAATTATGGTTGCCCGAGGAGTTGGGAATGTTGTGTCAGGAGCTGACTCCCGAAGACATGCTCGCAGTATTCATGGCCATCGACCGTGAACGGGCATTTCAAACTTTTGAGAACCTTGACATCGGCGACCAACGCGCCTTGGTGGATATCCTTCCCAATCGATTGCTTGCACTCATCTTGAATGACATGTCGGCCGACAACCGGACGGCATTATTGGAGGAGCTCGAATCGGAGCAATTGAACAAGTTACTGAAGCTGCTTACGCAGAAAGAACGCGCTGTGGCGCTTTCACTGCTGGGTTATCCCGAGAACTCCATTGGTCGATTGATGACACCGGAGTACTTCACCATCGGAAAAGACTGGGCGGTGCAAACCGTGTTGGATCACATCCGTGAAAACGGTGAAAGCAGTGAAACACTCGATATCCTGTACATCGTGGATGAACGGGGTTACCTCATAGACGATATCAAGATCGGTGAAATTTTGCTGGCTCCTCTCGACACCAAGGTGTACGAGCTCATGGATGGCAAGCGGATTTCGTTGCTGGTGACCGACGACGAAGAGGTTGCGGTAAATGTGTTTACCGAAAACAACCGGGTGGCACTTCCGGTAACCGATGCCAACGGCATGTTGCTGGGTATCGTTACTATCGATGACGTGCTGGCACTCTCTAAGAAAGAGGACACCGAGGATATACAGAAGCTTGGAGGTGTGGAGGCATTCGAAGAGCCCTACATGGATGTTCCTGTGTGGAAAATGATTGGCAAGCGTGCCCCCTGGCTGGTGATACTCTTTTTTGGTGAGCTTCTCACCGCATCCGCGATGGCGTTCTTCGAACATGAAATCGCCCAGGCCGTTGTGCTGGCTTTGTTCATTCCATTGATCGTTTCCAGTGGCGGCAATTCAGGGTCGCAGGCGGCAACCCTGATCATTCGCGCCATGGCACTGGGAGAGATTACCACACGCGATTGGTACCGCATCATGCGTAGGGAACTGATATCAGGATTATTCCTGGGTATGATGTTGGGCACACTCGGCTTCATTCGTATTGCCGCTTGGTCGGCCTTCACCGATGTTTACGGTCCTCATTGGTTTTCCGTTGCCCTCACCATTGGCTTGTCACTCACCGGTGTGGTACTTTGGGGCTCGTTGATGGGTTCCATGCTTCCGCTGATCCTGAAACGCTTGGGCGCCGACCCTGCCACCTCCTCAGCTCCATTCATCGCCACATTGGTGGATGTTACAGGACTGATTATTTACTTTACATTGGCTGCCATGTTGCTCACAGGCACATTGCTCTGATTCATGTCTAAAGGAAACATACTTTTCATCGATACCGTGCACCCTTACTTACAAGAGGCACTGCAGCAGCATGGCTTCACTTGCGTGGATGGCTACCATCTATCCAAAGCGGAAATATGCTCCGATTGGAAGGCATACATCGGCATAGTGATACGCAGCAGGTTCAAAATCGACCAAGAGTTCTTAAATGCGGCAAGTGGTTTGAAGTTCATTGCGCGCGCAGGTGCTGGAATGGAAAACATTGATGTGTCCAAAGCCATTTCCATGGGCGTGATGTGCTTGAACGCTCCTGAAGGGAATCGCAACGCAGTGGCTGAACAGGCCATGGGAATGCTATTGGCTTTGAACAATCACTTGCTACGGGCCGACCGCGAAGTACGGGAAGACATCTGGCTTCGGGAGGAGAACCGTGGGTGGGAGCTGGAAGGAAAAACCATTGGCATCATCGGGTTCGGTAATACTGGAAGCGCCTTTGCAAAAAAGCTGACTGGATTCGATGCACATGTACTTACATACGACCCATATTTGCAAATAAGCCCTGATGATTTTCCTCACGTACGTCAGTCGGATATCATTGAGCTATTCGACCATTGCGATGTGCTGTCAATGCATGTGCCATTGACGGAGGAGACCCGCTATATGGTTAATGATGATTTCCTGAACAGTTTCAAAAAACCAATACGATTCATCAACACATCGCGTGGCAAGGTGGTCGATACCGGTGCGCTGGTTCGTGCCATGGAGTCGGGTCGTGTATTGGGAGCGGCGCTGGATGTGATCGAATATGAAAGCGTATCATTTGAAAACTTGGACAACAGCGAGCTGCCCGAACCAATGCGTTATTTGATCAATAGCGACCGAACCGTATTAACTCCTCACATAGCAGGATGGACGCATGAGTCCCATCTGAAGATATCCCAAGTGCTTGCGGAAAAAATCATCCGTCTTTTTCAGTAGTCGGTGCTCGGCTAAGAATCAAGTAGCCCAAAACACCGGCAACCACTGAAGCGCTGATGATACCGATCTTGGCGTTTTCCATCATCGTTCCAAAGGGGAAAGCCAATCCGGCTACAAACAACGACATGGTGAATCCGATTCCTGCAAGCAGACCGGCTCCAACCACATGCCTATAACCCATGCCTGTAGGTAATGGCGACCAACGCATCTTGTGGAAAAGAACCACCACTCCTGCAACACCAATGAACTTACCAACCACCAATCCGAGGAAAGCGCCGATTGAAACCGGATGAAGCAATCCGCTCCAAAAGCCATCTCCAATAACAAAACCCGCATTGCACAAAGCGAAAATGGGCATGATCAACAATGAGACTAAAGGATGTAACATGTGTTCGAGACGCTGCAATGGCGTCAATGCATGTTTGGTTGCAGTGCGAATATCCTCAAGGATGTGAAGTTGCTCCTCGGTAACCGTGGGTTTACCGTTGGGCAATGCTGCCCGGAACTTCGACATCAGCCGTTCCAGTTTTGTAAGGTAATCCGTCTCTGGAAGTTTGACATTTGCCGGAATGGTGAAGGCCGCAAGCACAGCAGCGATGGTGGGATGCACACCCGACATCAAAAAGCAGAGCCACAGGCCACAGATACTGAAAACAGCATAGAAGGTGGTATTCCTAACCCCTAGACGGTTTGCGGTAATCATGAATGCAAGGATCAATCCGGCGATGCCCAAGCTCATCAAATTGATATCCGATGTGTAGAAAAAAGCAATAACCAAAACCGCACCGATATCGTCGGCAACGGCCAAAGCGGTGAGAAACACTTTCAAGGAAATCGGAATGCGATTGCCTAACAGATGCAGAACGCCCAAGGCAAAGGCAATATCGGTGGCCATGGGTATCCCCCATCCAGCATTACCGGGACCATTGGAATTGAAAAAAAGATAGATCAATGCAGGAACTACCATTCCACCAATCGCACCCGCAATTGGAAGCATGGCCTTTCGGGGATCACTAAGCTCGCCGGCGATGATTTCACGCTTCAATTCCAATCCGACTACAAAAAAGAAAATAGCCATCAACCCATCGTTGACCCAATGATGGATGCTTTTGGAAACTGAAAGGGATCCAAGGGTGATGCCAAACGATGTCTCAAGCAGATGATGAAACCCCTCAGCCAATGGGGAGTTTGCAATTACGATGGATAAGACCGCACTTAGAAACAAAAGGGCGCCGGCAAGTCGGGAATCGCTCCAAAAAGATTTCGTTTCCATATTATCATTCCCGTTCATGGCATAAAAATAGCTCAATAGGAACAAATGAAATCAGAAAAGTTTGTGGTTCAGAAACAAAAAACCCGGATGATTCTTGAAGGGAGTCATCCGGGTTATATGGAATTGATTAAAATTATTCGAAATAGGTGCGGAGCAGTTTGCTGCGGGAATTGTGACGAAGGCGCTTGATACCATTGTCCTTTATCTGGCGCACACGCTCACGGGTCATATCCAACTTCATGCTGATTTCCTCCAATGTGTGGGCACGGGAATGACCGATACCATAAAACAACTTCAACACATCACTTTCCTTCGATGGAAGGGTGTTCAAGGAGCGGATGATGTCTTGCTGCATCGATTCAGCGATCATGTCGGTATCAGCAGATGGAGAATTGGGGTTGGAAAGAACATCCAACAGATTGCTTTGGTCGTCCTTGCTGTCGAAAGGTGCGTCAACAGAAACCGCACGTCCGGAAACACCCAAGGTGTCAGAAACCTGCTCTTCGGTCATTTCGAGGATTTCGGATAACTCTTCAGCACTTGGCTCACGCTCATACTTCTGCTCCAGCTGCACAAATGCCTTCTTGATCTTGTTGAGTGCGCCAAGTTTGTTCAATGGCAAACGAACGATACGGGCCTGCTCAGCCAATGCTTGTAGGATCGACTGACGGATCCACCATACGGCGTAAGAGATGAACTTGAAACCTTTGGTTTCGTCGAACTTCTTGGCTGCCTTGATCAGTCCAAGGTTACCCTCGTTGATCAAATCCAAAAGACTCAATCCCTGGTTCTGGTATTGCTTGGCTACGGATACTACGAAACGGAGGTTTGCACGAACAAGCTTATCGAGCGCAGCGGCATCGCCTTCGCGGATGCGCTGTGCCAGGATGGGCTCCTCGGCGGGGGTGATCATTTGCTCACGACCAATCTCCTGGAGGTACTTTTCCAGAGAGGCACTGTCGCGGTTGGTAATGGATGGGGTTATTTTTAGCTGTCTCATTGTCAGGTTGTTTTTCTAAAGTGTGCGTTTCAAAAGGGGAACAAAGTTAGTGCCATTTGGTTTCTCTGCCAAAGGAAATGTTGTCCTTTTTGAATTTGCGCTCCTATTTGACACGGTTATACATAGATACGAAAAACAAACGCGTTTATTGAACTCTGCTCAAAAAAATTATCCATTGAAAATCAATCAAAGCATTTAAATCGAATCGTATTTGAAAATCGAAAACTGTTTTAATCCGAGTCTTGTTGTACTTAAGTTATATTGTAACTTTATAGCTTGAAATTGTCCACCCAAAAGCATAAATTCGAAAACAATAATAATCAATGACTTATGTTGATAAAAACCATGTACAAATCTAATCGATTCGCCCTAGCGGCCCTTGTATTTTCATTTTTGGGGATTTGTTTAAGCTCTGAGTCATCGGCCCAGACGTCAACCTCCTACTCTTTACCCAAAGGTGTAACAACAGCGGATCTACAACCCGGTATCATCGTATTCAAACTCAAGTCGGAGCATCGTGCTCAAGCACGGACCAACGGCTTTGATTTACAGTCGCTCAATACTGTTTTGAGCCAAATCGGAGCCACTGACATCCAAAAGGTGTTTCCTGCCAAAACGGCACCCGCGGTTGAACGAAATGCAAGTGGACAGAAAATGGTCGATTTGTCATTGATTTATCAAATACAATACGACCAAGCCATCCAAATTGAAAAAGCTGTCAGCTCGATTCTTCGCACAGGACTAGTGGAATATGCGGAGCCGAAGTTTCTGCCCCGTTTGTTTTTCAACCCCAACGACCCGAACCTCGGCTTACAATACCATCTAGGTAAGATTCAAGCGTATACAGCATGGGATATCGAGCAGGGTGAC
>Ga0315906_10007701_pt1 | contig 13056 bp, 12 predicted proteins | sample LakEriMetagenome_4_FD_203526 | JGI IMG/M metagenome (GOLD analysis project Ga0315906, IMG submission 203526) | Freshwater fungal communities from buoy surface, Lake Erie, Ohio, United States - Buoy 2 MA122 | ecosystem: Environmental > Aquatic > Freshwater > Lake > Lake biofilm | place: USA...
ATCCTCCGACATGCCATCCTCGATCGACACGATCGGAAAGCGCTTCACCAGGTCGGCCCAGTACGCCGCCATCTGGTCGGACGAGAGCGACTTGCCCTCCCCTTCAAGCTCGTACTTGCCTTTCTTGTAGAACTCGGTCGCGGCCGCATCGAGCGCCAGCACCACGTCTTCGCCCGGCTGGTACCCTGCCGCCTCGATCGACTTCATGATGAAGCCGAGCGCATCGTCGGTCGACTTCAGGTTCGGCGCGAAGCCGCCCTCGTCTCCAACATTGGTGTTGTGCCCGGCCGCCGCGAGACCCTTCTTCAGCGTATGGAAGATCTCTGCGCCACAGCGCAGCGCGTCCGCAAAGCTATCGAACCCGACTGGCATCACCATGAATTCCTGGATGTCGATCGGATTGTCGGCATGCGCGCCGCCATTGATGATGTTCATCATCGGCGTCGGAAGCACATGCGCGTTCGCGCCGCCGACATAGCGGTACAGTGGCAGGGCGGATGCTTGCGCCGCCGCCTTCGCAACTGCCAGCGACACGCCCAGGATCGCGTTGGCGCCCAGCCGCGACTTGTTCGGCGTGCCGTCCAGATCGATCAGCACCCTGTCGATGGCGCGCTGGTCGGTGGCGTCCATGCCCAGCAGTTCGGGGAAGATCTCGTCATTGACCGCAGCGACCGCCTTCAGCACACCATTGCCGAGGTAACGCGACTTGTCTCCGTCACGCAGCTCAACCGCCTCGTGCGCGCCGGTCGATGCGCCCGACGGCACAGCCGCGCGGCCTGTCGAGCCGTCGTCCAGCGTCACTTCCGCTTCGACGGTCGGATTGCCCCGGCTGTCGAGGATTTCCCGCGCGTACACGTCCACGATCTCGGTCACTGGATGGTCCTTCGGCTTGAGCAGGCCCGGCCCCCGTCTGGGGGCGGAAAGGTGGGCCTGCTATGTCGCGAACCGGCGGCAGTTGCAATCGCGGCGGGAGACGGTTCTGCCGCGCCCCAAATGCAAAAAGCGCCCCGAAGGGCGCTTTCGCAGATCGAATATCCGGTCGGCCAGGGCTATTCCTCGTCCTTGGCCTTCAGGACCTGCTTGCCGCGGTACATGCCGGTCTTCGGGTCGACATGGTGCGGGCGGCGCAGCTCGCCCGATTCCTTGTCCTCGACATAGGTCGAGCCCGGCAGGCGATCGTGAGCGCGGCGCATGCCACGGCGTGAAGGGGATGTCTTGCGCTTAGGGACGGCCATGGAAGCCTCTGATCAGGCGGAAAAGTGTTGGAAACAGCTCATTCTTGCGTAATGGCCGTTCGAGCGAGCGGGCCTCATACAGGGTCTGGCGCAGCGCTGCAAGACCGGGCGGAATCGTAACCGGAAATGACGGTTCCACCCGCCGGGACGTGGTGCGAAGCGAGGGGCTGCATTTCGCTGGGCGGCCAAAGCCCTCGGCGGCAGCAGCTAAGGCGCGCCATTAGTTGCGTGAGGACTACGGCCTAGACCAGCCTGCTCTTGTCGCGCGCCGCTGCGATGAAGCTCGCGAAAAGGGGATGCGGGTCGAACGGACGTGACTTCAGCTCCGGGTGGAACTGGACGCCGATGAACCAGGGGTGGTCGGTCAGCTCCATGATCTCGGGAAGTTTGCCATCAGGCGACATGCCGGAGAAGACAACGCCGTGCGGAGCGAGCTTGCCGATGATGTCGGTGTTCACTTCGTAGCGGTGACGGTGGCGCTCCGAGATGGTCTGCGTGCCGTAGATGGCAGCGACGCGGCTGCCCTTGGCGAGCACGGCCGGGAAGGCGCCGAGGCGCATCGTACCGCCGAGATCACCATCGGCGCTCCGCACTTCCTTGGTGTTGCCCTGAACCCATTCAGACATCAGGCCCACCGCGGCGTAATCGGGCTTGCCGAATTCCGTGGTGCCGGCGCCGGGGATGTTCGCCATGTTGCGGGCGAGTTCGATCACGGCGAGTTGCATGCCATAGCAGATACCGAAGCACGGAAGCTTGTGCCGGCGCGCGTAACCAGCGGCGCGCATTTTGCCGATCGCGCCGCGTTCGCCAAATCCGCCGGGCAGCAGAACGCCATCCACGCTATCGAGTTCGGAAAGGTCGGCGTTGGGGTCGTCATAGCGGTCCGACGGTATCCAGGTCAGATTGACCTTCACCCTGTTGGCGAGACCGCCATGGCCCAGCGCTTCAACCACTGACTTGTAGGCGTCGTGCAGAGCCACATACTTGCCGACGATCGCAATGCGCACTTCCCCATCGGGATTGCGCAGCGTCTGCGACGTCTGCACCCAGTGCTTGAGATCAGGCGTCGTCTGCTTTTCCAACCCGAAGTGACGCAGAACCTCGCGGTCCAGCCCGCGCGCGTGATATTCGAGTGGCACCTCGTAGATGTGCTGCGCATCCAGCGCCTCGATCACGGCTTCCGGCCGCACATTGCAGAACAGAGCGAGCTTTCGCCGCTCTTCGGGCGGGATCGGCATGGGCGCGCGGCACAGCAGGATGTCCGGCTGGATGCCGATCGACCGCAGCTCCTTCACCGAGTGCTGCGTCGGCTTGGTCTTCAGCTCGCCGGCAGTGTTGATGTAGGGAAGCAGCGTCAGGTGAATGAACAGGCTCGCCTCGCGGCCGACATCCTGGCTGAACTGCCGGATCGCCTCGAAGAACGGGAGCCCCTCAATGTCGCCCACCGTGCCCCCGACTTCGCACAGCACGAAGTCGACATCGTCCGTGTCGGACTTGATGAACTCCTTGATGGCGTCCGTGACGTGCGGGATCACCTGGAGCGTCGCGCCCAGATAATCGCCGCGGCGTTCCTTCTCGAGGATCGCCTTGTAGATACGGCCCGTCGTGGTGTTGTCCGTCTTGCGCGCCGACACGCCGGTGAAGCGCTCATAGTGCCCAAGATCGAGATCCGTCTCGGCGCCGTCATCCGTGACGAAAACCTCGCCATGCTGCGTCGGCGACATCGTGCCCGGATCGACGTTGAGATAGGGGTCCAGCTTGCGGAGCCGCACGCGATAGCCGCGCGCCTGAAGCAGCGCGCCGAGCGCTGCCGAAGCAATGCCCTTCCCGAGGGAGGACACAACGCCTCCCGTAATGAAGATAAATCGCTTCATGACGAATGATCAGTTTAACGATTCGCCCCGCCCTAGCGAGGGGGCAGTAGTCGACTAGTTCGGCGATCCACCGTTTTCCGGCGTCGACGCCGGTGTGGTGGGCGCAGTTGTCGCAGGCGCAGGCGCGGCCGGCGTGGTGTTCGTCGCAGGCGCCAGAGGATCGGACGCCGCCGGGGCTGGGCTCGCCGGGGCCGGCGTCGTGGTCGTGCCTCCCAGCGGATCAGGCGTCGTGGCTGTGCCGGAAGCCGGAGGCGTCGTCAGCGAGTCGAACGGATTGCCCGACTCATCGACCTGCTGCTCGAGGATGGAGCCCTGACTGGCGGAGTCGTTGTTCAGACGCGTCATGGTGATCGAAGTGACGAAGAAGACAGCCGCAAGGCCCATTGTCACCCGGACCAGCACGCTGGCGGCGCCGCGACCGGAGATGAGACCCCCCGTTCCGCCACCGCTCATGCCCAGGGCCCCGCCCTCGGACCTCTGCAGCATCACGGCGATCACGAGCGCGACGCACGCGATCATGTGGATGGTGAGGAGGACGTTCAGCATGAAGTGGCCGCCAGCAACGATTTGGACCGCGTCAAAGCACGTTGGGAGGGTGCGGCCAAGCCCCCATGGCGCCCATGCGGGTTCTTTTCATATGGGAGCGCCCCCGCGCCGACGCCAAATGGCGCCCTAGCCGCAGGCCCTTGCGATCGCCAGAAAGTCCGCGGCCTTCAGGCTGGCGCCTCCCACAAGGGCGCCGTCCACTCCGGCCACCGCCATGAGTTCGGCGGCGTTATCTGGCTTCACCGAGCCGCCATAAAGCACACGAATCTGCAGCCCCGCCGCGCCGAAGCGCGCGTCCAACGCCCGGCCGACGGCCTGGTGAACCTCCTCCACCTGCGCCACGGTCGGGGTCCTGCCCGTGCCGATGGCCCAGACAGGCTCATAGGCGATGACGGTATCGGCGCGTCCCGCCTCGTCGGGAATCGAGCCGGCAAGCTGGGTCGCAATCACAGCCAGTGTCTTGCCCGCATCCCGCTCGGCGAGGCTCTCGCCGACGCAGATGATGGGGATCAGCCCCGCGCGGCACACGGCGGCGGCCTTGGCAGCCACGATGGCGTCAGTCTCGCCATGATGCTGCCGACGCTCGGAATGGCCGACGATCACGAAGCGCGCGCCGAGATCCGCCCACATTTCCGCGCTGACATCACCAGTAAAAGCCCCATTCGCCTTGGCGTGGCAGTCCTGCCCCCCAAGCCCGATCGGCGAACCCTGAAGCACATCCCCCACCTGCGAGGCGAGCGTGGCTGGCGGGCATATTGCGAGATCGACCCGCCCCAGCGCGCGTGCGCCCGCAATCATGGATTCCACCTCAGGGAGCGCCGTGCGGAGACCGTTCATTTTCCAGTTACCGGCTACCAGCTTGCGGCGTTCGGCCATGCACTGACTTCCTTGAAGGCTCCGAAAGCGCTCTGAGCAGGTTGTCTCGCCCGCGCGCCGCCTGGATGCCGCGATGTCGCATTTTCCTGTGGCGAACCGGTTTCCCCTCCGCCGCAAAATGCTCTAGCAAGCCAGCTTCCGGCGGACAACTACACTGGTTTCCGCCCAGTCAGGGAGTCGCACCGCATGATTGGCGGAATGCGGAAATTCGCTAAGTCGAAGTGGGCGCTGGTGGTCCTTTTCATCCCCCTAGTCATCAGCCTTGCGCTGTTCCTGCCTGACAATTTCGGCGGCGGCCTCGCCGGCGGCACCGTCAGCCGCATCGGCGGCCGAGAGATCAAGACTCTCGAGATCGACCGCGACATGCAGCAGGCGCTGGAACGCCTCCGTGTCGAACAGGGCCGGGTCCTGAGTCAGGCAGAGGCCGTGGCTGAGGGCATCCCGCAAGGCGTCTACCAGGAGCTCGAAATCCAGAACACGCTGCTCGCCTACGCGGACAAGGTCGGCGTCAGCGCAACGCCGGATTCGCTGAAGCCCTATCTCGAGCGCAACAACCTGATGGTGAACGAGTTCGGCCGCCTGACGCGCGAGACAATCATGGCGGCCGCCCAGCGGCGCCAGCAGACAACGCGCGAGTTTGAGGGCTTCCTGAAGGACTATCTCACGCAACAATACATCCGCGCCGCCGCCGGCAGCGCGCTGACAGTGCCGAACATCCTCTCGCAGCCGTGGGTGAACTATCTCGGCGAAGGGCGCACGGTCAGCTTCGCGCAAGTCACAGCCGCGACCGCGCCTGCCCCCACAGAGCCCACCGAAGCCGAGATGCAGACCTGGTACGACGCCAACAAGGCGCGCTTCGAGCAGCCGGAACGCCGGCGCATCTCGATCCTGAGCTACACACCCGATGATTTCCTCGACCGCGTTGCGCTCACGGACGAACAGGTTCGGACCGAATATCAGAACCGTCTCAAGGAATACTCGACCCCCGAGACGCGCACGATCGTCGAATACACGTCCGAAAACCGCAACGCCGTCCAGGCCTTCATCGACCTCTCCGTGCAGGGTATCCCGCTCGACCAGGCGCTGACCCAGGCCCCCGGCCTGCAGCGCGTCGTGTCCACGCTCAAGCCCGAGGACGTGACGAACGAAGAGTACCGGACTTTCCTGTTCTCGCTTCCCGCCGGCAAGGTGCACAGCATCCCCATCCAGCTTGAGGAAGGCGACCCATGGAAGGCCGTGCTGATCGAATCCTTGACGCCCGGCATCCCCACCCCGTTTGAAGAGGTTGCCGAAAAAGTCCGCCGTGACGTGGCCTTCCCCGAAGCCGCAACGCTGTTCGAGAATTCCGGCGAGAACTTCCGCGACGCCGCGGGCGGCCAGCCGCTGGAAGACATCGGCAAGGAGTTCGGCATTCCCGTGATCACGCTGGCGCCGATCGACGCGCAGGCCCGCACCTCGCAGGGCGAGCAGGCGCAGATCATGACCCAGAACGTCGACGCCCTCCGCCAGCTATTCACGATGAACGCCGGCGAGATGACGAACGTCATGGAGGGCGAGAATGTGCGCTCCATGTTCCGCCTCGACGAAATCGTCGCGCCGTTCACGCTTCCCTTGGCCGAGGTCAAGGATCGCGTGAGAAACGCCATGATGACCGAACGGGCTATCGCAGCCCGCAAGGCCGCAGCCGACGGAATGGTGGCCGCGGTCAAGGCTGGTACGACGTTCGAGAAAGCTGCGGCAGATGCAAAACTCACCGCCCTCCCTGCACTGACCGTCGTGCGCGCGTCCAACCCGCCGATCGATCCGGCCGTGGTGGCTGCTGCGTTCAACCTCAAGGCCGGCGAAGTTGGCGTCGTAAGCGGCCGCGATGGCAATCCATGGGTCGCGCGCGTCGACAAGATCGAACCGGCGTCACCTGAGGTGAGTGCAGCCCTGCGCGCGCAACTCGGCAACGACGTATCCCAGTCGCTCCTACGCGATCTCAACGAGGTCTTCGTGCTCGGCATCCGCTCCGAGGTCGAATACCAGCGCGACGACGCAGCGCTCGAGGCCTACTTCAACGGCCTGCGCGGGGATGCGCCAGCGCAATGACGAAAGGCCGTCCGTCCCTCGTAATCAGGCGGCGGGTCGACGACACGGAGTCCCCGGTTTCAGCGATGCTGAAGCTGAACCCGATGTCGCAAGGCCTCGTGCTGTTTGAAAGCGTCGTCGGCGGCGAAACGCGCGGCCGCTACAGCTTCATCGGCATGGCGCCCGATCTGTGGTGGCGCGTGCGCGACGGAAAGGCCGAGACATCGCTCACGGCCGACTTCCGCGAAACCACTGAGACATCCACTGACGTCATGGCCGCGCTCCGCGGCTTTATAGACGCCTGCAAGGTCGATGGCATGGACGGCCTGCCCCCCATGGCCGCCGGCGCGTTCGGCTATCTCGGCTACGACATGGTCCGCCACGTCGAACGCCTGCCTGAACCGAAGCCTGATCCCAACGGCGTGCCCGAAGCCATGCTGATGCGCCCCGGCGTCGTGCTGATCTTCGACGGCGTCCGTCAGGAGATCATCCTTGCCGCCCCCGCCCGCAGCGGCGCAAAGGCTGCGAACGACCTGCTGGACCGGATCGAGGAAACCCTCGACCAACCCATGCCGCCCTCGCGGCCCAGCGACGCGCCCGTCGAGAAGATCAACTTCGCCTCGAACACCACCAAGGCGCGCTATCTGGAGATGGTCGAGAAGGCCAAAAGCTATATCCACGCCGGCGACATCTTCCAGGTCGTCCCGAGCCAGCGCTTCTCCGCACCCTTCGAACGCTCGCCCTTTGCCTTCTATCGCGCCCTGCGCCGCCTGAATCCCTCGCCCTTCATGTTCTACGTGAACTTCGGCGAATTTCAGGTCTCAGGCTCCAGCCCCGAAATCCTCGTCCGCGTTCGCAAGGGCGTCGTCACTGTCCGCCCCATCGCCGGCACGCTGCCGCGCGGCGCGACGCCAGAACTGGACGAAGCCAACGCGCAGAAACTGATCTCCGATCCCAAGGAGCGCGCCGAACACCTCATGCTGCTCGACCTCGGCCGCAACGATGTCGGCCGCGTCGCCGCGCGCGGCACGGTCGAGGTCACCGAGAGCTTCACTATCGAGCGCTACAGCCACGTCATGCACATCGTCTCGAACGTGCAGGGCGTGCTGAAGGACGGCGAAGACATGGTCTCCGCCCTCGCCGCAGGGTTCCCGGCTGGCACCACCTCCGGCGCGCCAAAGATCCGCGCGATGGAAATCATCACCGAGCTCGAGCCCCACGCGCGCGGCGTCTACGCGGGCGGCGTCGGCTATTTCGGCGCCGGCGGCGACATGGACACCTGCATCGCCCTGCGCACCGCGGTCTTCAAGGGCGGCAAGATCCACGTCCAGGCTGGTGGCGGCGTGGTGTTCGACTCCAACCCCGAAAGCGAATTCCAGGAGACCATCCACAAGGCCAGCGCGCTGTTCCGCGCGGCCGAAGAGGCGGCACGGTATGATCGGGGGAACAGATGAAAGTCCTCCTGATCGATAACTACGACTCGTTCACGTACAATCTCGTCCACTATCTACAGGACATCTCGCCGGACGTTCACGTCGAGGTCGTCCGCAACGACGCGCTCACTGTTAAAGAAGCGCTCGCAAAAGGCGCCGACGCCATCGTGCTCTCGCCCGGCCCCTGCACGCCGAACGAAGCCGGCATCTGCCTTGAGCTCATCAAGACCGCGCCCGATAACCTTCCCATCCTTGGCGTCTGCCTCGGCCATCAGGCGCTGGGACAGTCCATGGGCGGCGTCGTCGAAGGCGCGAAAGACATCGTCCACGGCAAGGTCTGGGACGTGAAAGTCCTCGGCGGCGATCTCTTCGCCGGCGTGCCCGAACATTTCGAAGCCGTCCGCTACCACTCGCTCGCCATCCGCCGCAGCGGCATGCCCAACGTGCTCAGCGTCGACGCCGAAACCGCCGACGGCGAGATCATGGCCGTCAGCCACGTCACCCGCCCTGTCTACGGCGTTCAGTTCCACCCGGAATCGATCGGCTCGAAGTACGGCAAGGTGATGCTCGCCAACTTCCTGAAGAAGGCGGGCCTCCGGTGAGCGAAGCACTCCGCAAGGCTGTCGGCTTGCTGGTCGAAGACGGGCGCCGCCCCAACCAGGAGGAAATGACCGCCGCATTCGAGGCGATCCTCGCGGGCGAGGGCGATCCGGCGCTGATCTCGGCCTTCCTCGTGAGCCTGAGGATCCGTGGCGAGACCTCCGAAGACATCGTCGCCGGCGCCCGCGTGATGCGCGCGCGCGCTCGCACAGTTGTGGCGCCCGAAGGCGCCATCGACACCTGCGGCACAGGCGGTCTCGCCTGGACATCGCTCAACACGTCCACCGCCGTCGCCATCGTCGCCGCGAGCGCAGGCGCAATCGTCGCCAAACACGGCAACCGCTCGCGCAGCAAGGCCGGCTCCGCGGACGTGCTCGAGGTTCTCGGCGTGAACCTCTCGCCGACAGACGACCAGCTCCAGGCCAGCTTCCGCGACGCCCGCGTCGCCTTCATGTTCGCGCCTGCGCATCACGCCGCCATGAAGCACGTCGCACCGGTTCGCGCCGCACTCGGCCTGCGCACCATCTTTAACATGATGGGCCCGCTCGCCAACCCGGCCGGCGTCAAGCGACAGGTCCTCGGCGTGTTCGCTCCGGAATGGGTCGGCGTCTTCGCGGACGCGCTGCTCACCCTGGGCGCTGAACGCGCCATGGTCGTCCACGGCGTCGATGGCATGGATGAGATATCGACCACCGGCGCGACGCTGGTCGCCGAGGTGAAGGACGGAAAGATCCGCATGCAGGACCTGACGCCCGAACGTATGGGCGTGAAGCGCGCAAAGCTCGAAGACCTGCGCGGCTCGACGCCCGCCGAAAACGCCGAAGCCCTGAAGTGCGTCCTCGCCAACGAACCTGGCCCCTTCGCTGATCTCGTCGCCGTCAACGCTGGCGCTGCCATCCTCGTCGCCGGCCTTGCCACCACGCTCGTCGACGGCATCGCCCAGGCGCGCGCAGCGATCGCTGACGGCCGCGCCGCTGCAACGCTCGAAGCGCTGAAGCGAGCAAGCAATGGCTGAGCTCCCGGACCGCCTCCAGAAGATCATCGACTACAAGCACGGCGAAGTCGCAGCGCTCAAACGCAACCGCTCGCTGTCCTCGCTCGAGGCCGACGCATACGCCGCCGACCGCCCGCGCGGATTCGCCGACGCCCTGCTCCGCATCGCCCGGGCCGACGGCAACGCCCTCATCTGCGAGGTCAAGCGCAAGAGCCCCTCCGCCGGCGACATCTCCCCCGGCCGCGACCAGGTGGCCGTGGCCCGCGACTACGAGACCGGCGGCGCCGCCTGCATCTCCGTCCTCACAGACGGCCCCAGCTTTGGCGGCTCGCTCGAGGACATGATCAGCGTCCGCGCCGCCCTCCACCTGCCCGTGCTCCGCAAGGATTTCATGATCGACCCGATCCAGATCGTCGAAGCCCGCGCCGCCGGCGCCGACGCCATCCTGATCATCATGTCTGCGGCCGACGACACCCTCGCCCGCGAACTCCACGCCGCCGCAGACCAGTACGGCATGTCGGTCCTGATCGAAGCCCACGAGGAAGCCGAACTGATCCGCGCCCTCGGCCTGCCCTCAGCCCTCATCGGCGTGAACAACCGCGACCTCCGCCGGATGGCGACAGACCTCGCCGTCACCGAACGCCTCGCCGACCTGGTGCCCGACTGGCCATCCTCAGGCCGCATCCTCATCTCGGAGAGCGGCGTGAAGACCCCCGCCGACATCGCCCGCCTCCGCGCCTGCGGCGCCCGCGGTTTCCTTGTCGGCGAAAGCCTGATGCGCGCCGAAAACGCCGCTGAATCCGTCCGCGCACTGGTAGCTTCCCGTTAACCACACGCCCGGACCGAATTGACCCAAAGCGTGAACGATAGTAGAACTATCTGCGACTCAAACAGTTAGAGGCTCGTGGTCAGTTATGCTCACCAAGAAACAGCGTGAACTGCTGCTGTTCATCAACGACCGCATCAAGGAGACCGGCGTATCTCCCTCCTTCGACGAAATGAAGGAAGCGCTGGACCTGGCCTCGAAGTCCGGCATCCACCGCCTCATCACAGCTCTGGAAGAGCGCGGCTTCCTCCGCCGCCTCGCCCACCGCGCCCGCGCGCTGGAGGTGCTTAAGCTGCCCGAGAGCGTTATCCCGATGCAGGCCGGCCGCACGCCCTTCCGCCCCAGCGTGGTCGAAGGCAGCGCCTCCTCTTCCACTAATGGTTCGCGGAAGTCCGCCATGCCGCGCGGCGCGATGATCCCCGTCATGGGCCGCATCGCCGCCGGTACGGCGATCGACGCCATCGAGCATGAAACCCGCCGCGTCGCCGCTCCTGACGATGGGTTGGACCCTGACACCCACTACGCGCTCGAGGTTCAGGGCGAGAGCATGATCAACGCCGGCATTCTCGATGGCGACGTGGTCATCCTCAAGAAGACCGAAACGGCCCAGTCGGGCGATATCGTCGTGGCACTGATCAACGACGAGACCGCCACGCTGAAGCGCTTCCGCAAGAAGGGCGGTTCCATCGCCCTCGAAGCGGCCAACCCCGCCTTCGGTACGCAGATCTTCGGCCCCGACCACGTCAAGATCCAGGGCAAACTCGTCGCCCTCGTACGCCGCTATCACTGAGCTGCTTCCGCCTTCGACGGCGCAGCGTCCTCCCTCGACTGCGAAGCAGGCGGGGGAGGTGGCACACGAAGCTTGACGGAGGGGGCTGCCTGCGAGGCCGGCGGATCTTCCTTACTTCCTGATGCAGCCTTCGGCACAGGCGCATAAAGCGGCTGCGTCCACATCCGGTTCTCCTGCCGCTTGGCAGGCGCCAGCCGAAGCCCATCAGCGGTTGCATCAATCAGCGCGCCGCCCTTCCCGGCAAACGCGCACGGATCGATCTCGATCGCCTCGGGCTCCGGCATCCTGATCGTCAGCGTCCCACGCGACGCACAGCCCCCAGTCTCCATCGCAGCCCCCGGCGCAATCTCAACCGTCCCCCGCCACCACATCCGCTGCTCCCGAAGGCGGCCGCGCCGGCAAGGGCTCGCAAGCACCGATCGCGAATCCGACCCCGCCCAGCTGCTGGAACCACGTATCGCGGTGAAACTCATGGTCGCCCGGCACGATCTGCCTCGGCGGCGGAGACAGGATCGCACGAGACCCAACAGCTCGCCCCGGCGCCATCCGAAGTTCGCCCTTGAAGCTGAACCGAACGAAGCGCGGCGTCTGCTACGGCGCAAGCCCTTCAATCGCCCGCACATCAATACGCGCCCGCCGGCTGCGCTCGCTCGCGTCGATCTACGCGATGATTCCTTCCACGCGAACCGGCCCGATCTGTTCCTTCAGTATCGGCGCCGCGACCAGTGTCGTTCGTACCTTCCCCGCCGGGGCCCCGATCCAGGCGCAAGCCAGAAACGCGACCATCAGCGCCAGCAACCCTGCCCCGCGCCGCCTGACCAGAACCCACGCCAGCGAAGCCGCCCCAGCCGCCAAGCCTACCACCCACCAGCCGGGCTCATCCGCCGCCGTCATGTAGACCGCCGCCCCAAGCGCCAGAGGCAGCAGTAAGGGCAACCTCAGCACCTAGTCATTCATAGCTCCACTCAGGAACCCGGAAATTCTCCGCACCGCGCCGGGGCGTTCAGCCTCAGGGCCAAGGCTTGCCAGCGAAGGAGCGGATGTGGTCTTCAGGGCGCGCGCTCCGCTCTTCGGACGCGCACGCCACGCCAGTGCTGGAACCCGATGACGGTCGTCACCCGCTTCGCCCCCTCGCCCACCGGCTACCTCCATATCGGAGGCGCGCGGACTGCCCTGTTTTCTTGGCTGTACGCGCGCGCCAAGGGCGGCAAGTTCCTGCTCAGGATCGAGGACACCGACAAGGAGCGCTCCACCCAGGCGGCCGTCGACGCAATCCTCGACGGCCTCAACTGGCTCGGCCTCGGCGGCGACGAACCGCCGCTCCTGCAATCCACCCGCGCCGACCGCCACGCCGAGATCGCACACGAGCTGGTGAAGCGCGGCGCGGCCTATCACTGCCCAGTGAAAGCCGAAGAGCTTCAGGCCCGCCGCGACGAAGCAGAAGCGCTCCAGAAGAAGAAGGCCGCTGATGGCAGCCTGTCAGAACCAGACGGAGCGCGCATGGCCGATCTCCTGCGCCCCTTCCGCTCCCCCTGGCGCGACCCCACGCGCCCACTCCCCGCCGGCGCCCCAACCGTCGTGCGCCTCCGCATGCCCGACGCTGGCGACCTCACTGTCGCCGATCATGTGCAGGGCACGGTCTCGCGCGCCTACGCCGACATCGACGACCTGATCCTGCTGCGCTCCGACGGAACGCCGACTTACATGCTCGCGGTCGTGGTCGATGATCACGACATGGGCGTCACGCATGTCATTCGCGGCGACGATCACTTCCTCAACACCTTCCGCCAGCTGCCGATCTACCACGGCATG
>Ga0315906_10007709_pt1 | contig 13049 bp, 11 predicted proteins | sample LakEriMetagenome_4_FD_203526 | JGI IMG/M metagenome (GOLD analysis project Ga0315906, IMG submission 203526) | Freshwater fungal communities from buoy surface, Lake Erie, Ohio, United States - Buoy 2 MA122 | ecosystem: Environmental > Aquatic > Freshwater > Lake > Lake biofilm | place: USA...
GGCACTGGACGCTGCAGACCAAGCTGCTCAACGCCACCGACCGCGACTTGCAGCCGGTGCGCGACTACCAGGGGCTGGGCCGGCAGGCCTGGCTGGTGCTGCGGCATGCCGGGTCGTTCTGACCTTGGAGTACGCCTTCGGCGTCGGGCCCTGGGCCTGGCGCTGTGGGGGGCATGTGGTGCCCTCTTCGCACAGCAGGCCACTGTGCGTGACGACCGCGGCGTCGAGCACCGCTTCGACACACCGCCGCAACGCGTGGTCACCTTGCTGCCCAGCCTCACGGAAGCGGTCTGCGCGGTGGGGGCTTGTGACAGGCTTGTCGGCACGGACCGCTACTCCAACTGGCCGGCGCACGTGGTGGCGCTGCCCAAACTGGGCGGGCTGGACGATGCGGTGGTCGAGCGCATCGTGGCACTGCGTCCCGGCGTGGTGCTGGCGGCCTCGTCCACCCGCGCCCTGGCGCGCCTGGAGTCCCTCGGCCTGAAGGTGCTTCGCTTCGACTCGGACCGACATGAACAGGTGCGCGCCACCTTGCAGCGCATGGGGCAGTTGTTCGGCGCTGAGCAGGCGGCGCAGAGCGCCTGGCAGGCCGTGGAGGCCGACATCGCGGCGGCGGCGGCGCAGGTGCCCCCGGCTCTGCGCGGTCGGCGGGTCTACTTCGAGACAGACGCCACGCCGTATGCCGCCGGCGAGGCCTCTTTCGTCGGGCAGACGCTGCAGCGCCTGCATCTGCGCAACATTGCGCCGGCCGCTCTGGGCGCCTTTCCCCGCCTCAGCCCGGAGTTCGTGGTCCAGGCGCAGCCGGAGGTGATCCTCGCCGCGCGGCGCAATGCCGTGCAGATGGTCAGCCGACCCGGCTGGGGCCGCTTGCCGGCGCTTCGCGGCGGGCAGGTCTGCGCCTTTGACGAAGCCACCTACGAACTGCTGATCCGACCCGGGCCGCGCATGGGCGAGGCCGCGCGGGCGATGGCGGCCTGTCTGGCCGGGTTGCCGCCGCTCACCTCGACGGCACCCGCTGCGCCCACGAGCGGCGTCGCCCTTCCCAGAAACTGAGCCTCACCGTGCCGGAGTTCGAGCGCCGCAACCGCCGCCTGGGAGCCTGGGTGCTGGCCTTGCTGTGGGTCATGGCAACGGCTGCGGGGCTCGCGGCGGGCAGCGAGGGGTTTGCCTGGCCGCAGGGGTGGGGCTCTGATGAAGGGTCGCGCACCATCTTGTTCGAGATCCGCCTGCCGCGCACGCTGGGCGCTGGGCTGGTGGGGGCCTTGCTGGGCCTGGCCGGCGCCATCGCCCAGGGCCTGTTCCGCAACCCGCTGGCAGACCCTTATCTGCTGGGCACCGCTGCTGGCTCGTCAGTGGCGGTGGTGGCGGTGCTGGCAGCCACCTCGATGGTGATTTCCCAAGGCTCTTCCGGCGTGGACACGGCGGTGTCCGGTTCTGTGCATGTGTTGGCCGATGTGGGCATCGTCGTGGCCGCTTTTGCAGGTGCGCTGTTGGGGATGGCGCTCACGCTGTCGCTCGCCCGCGGGGCGCGCCACACGCCCCGTCTGCTCTTGGCCGGCGTGGTGGTGGGGGTGATGCTGATGGCGGTGGGCGACCTGCTGACCTCGGCCTTTCCTGAGGCCTTGCGCGCCCGCCAGGGGTTCCTGCTGGGCAGCACGGCCTACCTGGGATGGGCCAGCGTGGGCTGGCTGGCGGCGGGGTTGCTGGTGGCGCTGCCCCTGGCATGGCGCATCGCCAGGGTGCTCGACGCCCTGGCCCTGGGCGATGACGGTGCTCTGAGCCTGGGCCTGGATCTGGGGCGTCTGCGGCTGGTCTTTGTCGGACTGCTGGCCCTGGCCACGGGCTTGGCCGTGTCACAGGCGGGGCTGGTGGCTTTTGTGGGGCTGGTGGCGCCGCACATCGTGCGCCGCAGCGTGACCGCTTCACATGGCGTGGTGCTGGTGGCCAGTGCCGCCACGGGCGGAGTGCTGTTGCTGGTGGCTGATCTGGTGGCGCGCACGGTGGCAGCACCTCAGGAACTGCCGGTGGGTGTGCTGACGGCGGTGATCGGTGGGGGCTACCTGCTGCGCTTGTTGCAGCGCAGGGGAGGCCGGTCGTGATCGAGGCCCGCGAGTTGCAGGTCAGGCTGGGCCGCCGCCCTGTCCTGCGGGGCGTGGACGCCGAGTTCGCGGCGGGGTGGACGGCGGTGGTCGGACCGAACGGCGCAGGCAAGTCCACCCTGCTGCGCGCCTTGGCCGGTTTGCTGCCCCCTGACGGCGGTGGCGTTCGGCTGGAGGGCCGCACCTTGGCCGAGTGGCCGGCGCGGGAACGTGGACAGCGCATCGCCTGGATGGCGCAGTCCACGGAGTCGGTCTCCGACCTGAGTGCGCGCGACGTCGTGATGCTCGGTCGCATCCCGCACCTGGGCCTGGTCGGTTCCCCTCGGCCGCAGGACGAAGCCGCCGTGGAGGCCGCGATGCGCGCCACTGAGTGCCAGGATTGGGCGCATCGTCCCCTGTCGGAGTTGAGCGGTGGTGAGCGCCAGCGGGTGCTGCTGGCCCGCGCTCTGGCGGTGCAGGCCCCCGTGCTGTTGCTGGACGAGCCCACCGCGCATCTGGACCCGCCTCATCAGGTGGCGCTGGTGCGCCTGTGCCGCACCCTGGCGCGCCATCAGGTGGTGGTCAGCGTCCTGCATGACCTGAACCTGGCGCTGCAGGCCGACCGCTTGCTGGTGCTGCGGGACGGGCGCGCGGTGGCGCAGGGTCTGCGCGACGACCCCTCGTTGCACCGTGCGCTGGAGGCGGTGTTCGACGGATCGATCCGCGTCCAGGCTGCGGGCAAGGGCTGGATCACCCTGCCGCAGGTGGATTGAGACGCCACCATCCCCGCTTGGCGCCCAAGCGCCACCGCAGGTTACGCCGGCGGCTCAGTTGTGGAAGTGGCAGGACACCCAGTGGCCGTCTGCCGCCTGCTTGAGCTCGGGCTTTTCGGTGCTGCAGCGCGGGTGCTGCGCCTTGGGGCAGCGCGTATGAAAGTGGCAGCCCGTCGGTGGGTTGATGGGGCTGGGCACATCGCCTTGCAGCATGATGCGCTTGCGCTTGATGGTCGGGTCCGGAATGGGCACGGCCGACAGCAGCGCCTCGGTGTACGGGTGGCGCGGGGTGACGTACAGGTCGCGAGCCGGGGCGATCTCGACGATGCGGCCGAGGTACATCACCGCGACCCGGTCGCTGATGTGCTCCACCACCGAGAGGTCATGCGCGATGAAGATGTAGGTCAGGTTGAACTTGGCCTGCAGGTCTTCCAACAGGTTGATCACCTGCGCCTGGATCGAGACGTCCAGCGCTGACACGGCCTCATCGCACACCACGAGCTTGGGGCTCACCGCCAAGGCGCGCGCGATGCCGATGCGCTGGCGCTGCCCGCCGGAGAACTCGTGCGGGTAGCGCCGCATGTGGTCGGCGTTCAGGCCCACGGTTTCCAGCAACTCGACGATGCGGTCGCGGTAGGCCTCCTTGGTGGGGGCCAGCTTGTGGATGGTCAGGGCCTCGCCAATGATGGCACCGACCGTCATGCGCGGGTTCAGTGAGGCGTACGGGTCCTGGAAGATGATCTGCATGTCGCGCGCCATGGCGCGCAGATCGTCCTTGCCCAGAGCGGTGACGTTCTTGCCTTCGAACCAGACCTCGCCCGAGGTGGGCTCGATCAGCCGAAGCAGGCAGCGGCCCATGGTGCTCTTGCCGCACCCTGACTCACCCACCACGCCCAGGGTTTCGCCTGCGGTGAGATCAAAGCTGAGGCCGTCCACCGCATGTACCCGGCCGACTTCACGCTGAAGCAGGCCGCCCTTGATGGGGAAGTGCTTGACCAGGTTCTTGACCTGCAGCAGTGGGGCGTTCATGCGACCTCCAGGAAGCAGGCCACCTTGTGCCCGGGCGACACCTCAAGCAGTTCTGGCGTCGCTGCGCTGCAGGCCGGCGTAGCGTGGCGGCAGCGGCCTGCGAAGCGGCAACCTTCAGCGGGGTCTATCAGTTTGGGTACCGTGCCCGGAATGGCTTCCAGCCGCGTCTTGTGCGTGGCGGCCAGATCAATGCGGGGGATGGATCGGATCAGGCCCTGGGTGTAGGGGTGGCGCGGATTGGCGAACAACTCCTCCACCGTGGCCTCTTCCACCACCTTGCCGGCGTACATCACCACCACCCGCTGCGCCACCTCGGCCACCACGCCCATGGCATGGGTGATCAGCATGACCGCCATGCCCATGGTGGACTTCAGCTCGGCCATCAGGTCCAGGATCTGGGCCTGGATGGTGACGTCCAGCGCCGTGGTGGGCTCGTCGGCGATCAGCAGCTTGGGCTTGCAGGCCAGCGCGATGGCGATCATCACGCGCTGGCGCATGCCGCCGGAGAACTGGTGCGGGTAGTCCCTGACCCGGCGCTCGGGTGTGGGAATGCGCACCAGCCGCAGCATCTCCACCGCGCGGTCCATGGCGTCCTTGCGCGACAGGCCTTCGTGCAGGCGCAGGCTCTCGGCGATCTGCTCGCCCACCGTGAACACCGGGTTCAGGCTGGTCATGGGCTCCTGGAAGATGATGGCGATTTCCTTGGCGCGGATGGCCTGCATCTCCTGCGGCGACAGGGGCACCAGGTCCCGCCCTTGCCACAGCACCTGACCGGCCACGATCTTGCCGGGGGGCATGTCGATGAGCTTCAGCACCGTCTTGGCCGTGACGCTCTTGCCGCAACCCGATTCGCCCACCACGCACAGCGTCTCGCCGGCGTCCAGCGTCATGTCCACGCCGTCCACGGCGTGCAGCCAGCCGTCGTCGGTCTTGAAATGGGTCTTCAGACCCTTGATCTCCAGCATGGGCACGGGTGGACCCTCAGAGCACGCGGCGGGGGTCCAGCGCGTCGCGCAGGCCGTCGCCGATGAAGTTGATCGTCAGCACCGTCACGAAGATCGCAAGGCCGGGAAACAGTGCCCAGTGCACTGCCAGATCCATGTAGTCGCGCCCGTCGTACAGGATGCGACCCCAGGTGGGAATGTCGGGCGGGAAACCCAGTCCCAGGAACGACAGGGTGGATTCGGCAATGATGGCGGCGGCCACGTCGATGGTGGCGGCCACGATCACCGGCCCCAGGCTGTTGGGCAGGATGTGGCGCACCACCTGCCGCTGCGTGCTGGCGCCCAGCGCCCGCGCGGCCTCGACGAACTCTTTCTCGCGCAGCGAAAAGAACTGCGCTCGCACCAGGCGTGCCACCGGCATCCATCGGAAGCCTCCGATGACGACGACGATCAAGATGAAGATGCCGACCTCCAGGCCGAACATCTGCTTCAAAGGATCTCGGAAGAGGAAGATCAGCAGAAGCAGCAACGGCAACTGGGGCAGGCTCAGGAACAGGTCGGTCACCCACATCAGCACGGCATCCACCCAGCCCCGCGAGATGCCTGCAACGGCTCCGATGATGACCCCTACCGTGATGGCCATCAACATGGCCGACATGCCTACGGCCAGCGAGATCCGACCCCCGTAGAGCATGCGCGCCAGGATGTCGCGGCCCAGGTCGTCCGTGCCCATCGGGTGCTTCCATGACGGGCCCGCCAGACGGGCCTGGAAGTCCACGTCGTTGACGCCCACCTTGTAGAACATCGGTCCGAGCAGGACGGCCAGCACCAGCAGGCCCAGCACCCACAGGCTCCAGTAGGCCAGGCGGTGGCGCTTGAAGCGCCGCCAGGCCTCGGTCCACGGCGAGACGCTGTCAGCCGGCTTGCCCAGCTCACTTGTAGCTGATGCGGGGGTCGAGCCAGCCATAGAGAACGTCTGCGATGAGGTTGAAGAAGATGACCAGGCAGCTGAACACAAAGGTCACGGCCATGATCACAGGGGTGTCGTTGCGCAGGATCGCGTCGATCAGCAACGAGCCGATGCCCGGAATGCGGAAGATCTGTTCGGTGACGATGGCGCCGCCGAAGACGGCGGGCATCTGCAGCGCCACCAAGGTCACCACGGGGATGAGTGCATTGCGCACCACATGCTTGAGCACCACGACACGTTCGCCCAGACCCTTGCTGCGCGCGGTGGTCACGTAATCGAGCCGAATGACGTCAAGCACGGCGCTGCGCACGTAGCGCATGTAGCTGGCCGCCTGGAACAGGCCCAGCACCGTCACTGGCATGATCGACTGCTTGATGTGTGCCCACCACCACTCCAGGCCGGTGGCGTTGATGTCCGTGCGGAAGACGAAGGGCAGCCAGCCCAGGTGAATGGAGAAGAACAGGATGAAGATCACGCCGGTGAAGAAGGTCGGCAGTGAGAAGCCGATGAACGCCACCGTGCTGGCGATGCGGTCGAACCAGGAGTAGGGCTTCACAGCCGCCAGGACGCCGACCGGCAGGGCCACCAGCAGAGCCAGGATCTGTGAGGCGCCGATGACGGCAATGGTGACGGGCAAACGCTGCCAGATCAGCTGATCGACGTCGATGCGGCTGACGAAGGAGAAACCCCAGTCACCCCGCAACATCGAGCTCAGCCAGTGCAGATAGCGCTGCCACACCGGGTCATCCAGACCCAACGAGGCGCGCAACTGCAAACGCACCTCGGGCGGCACGTTCGGGTTGGTGGCCAGCTCCTCGAACGGATCGCCCGGCGCAAGGGCCAGCACCGTGAACAGGATGACGCTGATGCCCAGCAGGCTGGGCAGGGCAATCAGCAGTCGCCTCAGGACATAGGCTCCCACAACTCAGCGCCGCTCAGGCTTCCTTGAACCAGTGCGCCAGCGCCCAGGTGTCGTTGTCCCAGCCGGACAGGTGGGCGGTGAGCTTGGAGCCGGCCGCAGACACCCGTGGGCGGAAGACCACCGGAATGATGTACCCGTCGTTGATGACCAGATCGTTCATCCGGATGAACATCGCCGAACGCTTGGCCGGGTCGAGCTCGGACTGCGCCGCCGTGTGGGTGCGGTCGTACTCTTCGCTGCGCCAGCGGCTGATGTTGCGGCCCGCCCACTTGTTGGCCTTCGTGGCCAGTTCCCACGAGCAGTACTGCTCCATGAAGACCTGGGGGTCGGGCTGGGTCATCGTGGTGGTGAACATCTGCATGTCACACCAGAACTTCTGATAGGTGTCCGGGTTGGCGAAGTCGCCGCCGAAGAACACCGCAGCCGTCACGCTCTTGAGCTCCAGGTCGATGCCGGCCTTGGTGCAGGCGTCCTTGATGATGGCCTGGGTCTTCTGGCGGGGCTGGTTGACGGAGGTCTGGTAGACGAATTTGAGCTTGACGTTGCCCTTGGCACGGATACCGTCCGTGCCTCGCCGCCATCCCGCCGCGTCCAGGATCTGATTGGCCTTGTCGATGTTGAACTCGAACTTCGTGTTTCCGCTGCGAACACGTGGCGGGTTGTTCAGGAAGTTGGCGGTGGCCACCCCCGTGCGGCCGTAGATGAAGTCCTGGACGCTCTTGCGGTCCACCAGCAGGCCCATGGCGTCGCGCACAGCCTTTTCCTGGAAGGCGAAGTGCTTGCTCTTCGCGCTGGCACGCTCGCCTTCGACCTCGTTCCACGGGTCGGTGGGGTTGATCTGGATGAACTCGATATTGCCGCCAGCAACGATGGTGATCTTGCCGCGCGCACCTGGCGCCGTTTCCATGCGCTTGAGGATTTCGTCCTCGACCTGCAGGTTCCACGCGTAGTCGTACTCGCCGGTCTGCAGCACGGCCCGTGCTGCGGAGATGGCGTCGCCGCCGCCCTTGACCTCCAGCGCATCGAAGTGGGGCCGGTTGGGGACGTGGTAGTTCGGGTTGGCCGTGGCCAGGATCAGATCGCCCGGCTTGAAGTCCTTGAAGATGTACGGACCTGTGCCCACGGGCTTCAGGTTGGCCGGAGCCTCGCGCGACTTGGCGCCAATGAACGGCCCGAACACATGCTTGGGCAGAAGCATGCCGCTGGTGCCGACGAAGGGCTCGGCCCAGAACGGCGTGGGCTTGGGGAAGGTGACGCGAACGGTATGCGAATCGACCTTCACGACCTGGATGTCGCGGTAGGTGGCGATGTTGGACGCCGCCGTGGCCGGGTCCTTGCAGAACTCCCAGTTGAAGAGGACGTCGTCAGCCGTGAAGGGCTGTCCATCGTGCCAGGTCACGCCGCGCTTGAGCTTCCAGGTGACCGACCGGCCGTCGGCTGACAGACCGCCGTTCTCGCGGGTGGGAATCTCCGCGGCCAGTTGCGGCATGAGGTTGCCTTCGAAATCCCAGCCCGCCAGGGGCTCGTAGAAGATGCGGCTGGCGTCTTGTTCCTTGGTGCCCGTGGCCCAGTGGGGGTTCAAGTGCACGGCGCCCTGCCACCACAACAGCTTGAGCGTGCCGCCACCACCGCGCCTGGTGGGCTTGTAGGGAAGGGCGGTCTGCGCATTGGCCACGCCATAGTGCATCAGCATCATGGACGCCATGGGCGCCGTCAGGCCCACGCTGACCATCTGCTGGATGAAGCTGCGGCGCGGCAGCTTGCCTTCGCGAACCTCTTCGACGAGGTTCCTGATGTCGTGCTCGTTCATGCTCATGATCAGATCTCCTGAAGATGCGTGCTGCAGTGCACCATGCACTAACCGTGCCTGGATGCTATCTGTTTCCAGGCGGCTGGCCATCGGGGTCCGCCCGGATCAGGCCGGGGCTTTGGAGCGTGTATGCATCGCCCGTGGCGAGTTCGGTGCCGAGCGGCGTCCGAGCCTTCATGGGCGGAGAATCGCCTGCAAACATCTCCCTCGCTGCCGGAAGGACGCCGAATGAACAACCCGCGTATCGAACTGGAGGCTCCCGACATCAGCCCCTGGCAGGACGGGGGCACGGGGGTCGACTGGGTCCACGTGCTGGAGTCTGGCCGCGCGGGCCCCACCGTGCTGGTGCAGGCCTTGACGCACGGCAACGAGATCTGCGGGGCCATCGCCCTGGATGCCCTGATGCGCGAGGGCCTGCACCCGCGCCAGGGCCGCCTCATCCTGGTGTTTGCCAACGTGGCGGCCTACCAGCGGTTTGACCCTGCCGATCCCCACCGCTCGCGCTGCGTGGACGAGGACCTGAACCGTGTCTGGGGTGATGACCGCCTCTTCGGCACGGGCGATTCGGTGGAACTGCGCAGGGCCCGCGAACTGCAGCCCTTCGTCGACCAGGCCGACCTGGTGCTGGACATTCACTCCATGAGCGAGCCCTGCCGCCCCATCATGGTGTGTGGCACGGCCGACAAGAATGCGGCTTATGCGCGGGAATTGGGCGTACCGGGCGATCTGTTGCTGGACACCGGCCATCCTGCCGGTCTGCGCATGGTGGAGCGCGGCGGCTTCAGCGACGCCGCCAGCCCCAAGCAGGCCTTGCTCATCGAGTGCGGGCAGCATTGGGAGCGTTCTGCGGCGGATGTGGCATGGGACACCCTGGTGCGTTTTCTGCGCCTGTCGGGCGTGGTGGACGAGGCCTGGGCAGCGCAGCGGTTGCGCCTGCAGCCGCCCGCTGTGCAGCGCACGGTGCGGGTGACCGAGCCCGTGGTGGCCCGCTCCGCGGATTTCCACTTCCTGGTGCCGGTGGTGTCATTGGGCGAGGGGCACCGCGCGGGGACCCCGATGGCCCAGGATGGCGAGCAGGTCTGGCACGCGCCCTATGACGACTGTGTGCTGGTGATGCCCGGCATGAACCACCTCAAGCCTGGCAACACCATGGCGCGCCTGGGGCGTTACGACCCGCTTTGAGGTGGCGCGGCCGGTGCCCCGGCCGCTTCCGCGCCCATGCCTTTGAGCACGTCCAGCACCGCCTGCGCCGTTTCGTCCGGCCGCTCCATGGGGTACAGGTGGCTGCCCTCCATCCAGCCGATGCGCCCCTGGGTCAGGGCACGTGTCATGGCCATGCCCACCTGGCGGCCTTCCGCCGATCGTGTGCCTCCCAGGTAGTGCACCGGGCAGGCGGGCGGGTGGCGCTGCAGCAGGGCGCTGAAGTGGTGCGGCAGGGTGTTGTAGATGCGGGTTTCCACCGCGCGGTCAAAGGCCAGGCGCACGCCACCGAGTTCGGGGTCAGCTTCGGTGCCGGCGCGGATGTAGTCGGCCAGCACCTCGGGGTCCCACCGGGCGAACATGGTCTTGCCCGCGAAGTGCTGGAAGGCGGCCTCTGCGGAGGGCCAGTGGTGGCGGCGCGTCTGGGAGACGCGTCCTGGCGACACGCGCTTGATCAGGCCCGTGGCCTTGGCCACCTGCACGCCGTGGGCGCGCCAGCCGGCCACCACGGGCGAATCCAGCAGCACCACCCCCTGCGCCAGATCGGGGCGGCGGCAGGCTGCCAGCAGGCTCAGGTACCCGCCCAGTGAGTGGCCCACCAGGAAGACCGGTCCACCCCCGCCCGCTTGTGAGTCCACCAAGGAGATGAGCTGGTCGCGAAGGCGCGGCCAGTTGCTGGTGACCGGGAAGGCCGGGTCATGGCCGAAGCGTTCGACGGCGATGACGCGCCAGCCGGCTGCTCTCCACCGGTCGAACAGCCGCCTGTAGGTGCCGGCCGGGAAACCGTTGGCATGGCTGAAGACCAGGGTGCCTTCAGCCTCGGCATGATCAGCATGTTCGGCATGTTCGGCCTGCCGGGTCTGCTGGGAGTGCGGCGCTGCGCCGCCTGGGGTACGACGGCCCGTCACACGATGCGCTCGCCAGGATGGGCGATCTTGCGCATGGGTTCGAAGCGGTCGCTGCCGGTCATCAGCGGGTGCTGGGCCTGCCCGCCATCCCAGCGCGGGTCTTCGATGCCCTCGAACACTTCCTTCAGCCGCTGGCCCCAGGTGCTGCGGATCATGCGGAAGTAGGGGTTGTGCTCGTCGACGCACACCACGCGGTCGCTGCGGAACTCGCCCGCGCGGTAGATCAGCAGGTCCAGCGGCAGGCCCACCGACAGGTTGGACTTGAGCGTGGAGTCCATGGACACCAGGGCGCACTTGGCCGCTTCGTCCAGCGGCGTGGCGGGCGTCAGCACGCGGTCCAGGATGGGCTTGCCGTACTTGCTCTCGCCCACCTGGAAGAAGCAGGTCTCGCGCGTGGCCTCGATGAAGTTGCCGGCCGAGTACACCAGGAACATGCGCATGGCCTCGCCCTTGATCTGGCCGCCGAAGATCATGCTGGTGTTGAAGTCGATGCCCGCGGTGCGCAGCGAGGCACCATCTTGCTCGTACACCCGGCGCACGGCGCTGCCCAGCACGCGGGTGGCGTCGAACATGCTGGGGGCGTTCCAGATGGTCAGCGGCTCCTCATGCGGGCCGCGGTCGATCTTCTCCACCTGCAGGATCTCGCGCACGCTCTGGCTGATGCTCAGGTTGCCGGCGGACAGCATGACCATGAAGCGGTCGTCCGCCCGCTCGTAGATCATCATCTTGCGGAAGGTGCTGATGGCGTCCAGCCCGGCGTTGGTACGCGAGTCTGAGAGAAAGACGAGGCCGGCATCCAGGCGGATGCCCACGCAGTAGGTCATGACGGGGTGTGCTGTCGAAGGTGCTTGAGTCGGTACAGCGCGTCCAGCGCTTCGCGGGGGGAGAGCCTATCAGGGTCCAGCGTGTCCAGGGCGTCCTCCACCGCGCTGGGGGCCGCGGCCGGCGGTGGGGCGGGCGGCGCGGCGAACAGATCCACCTGCGCAGCGTGGGCCTGTTGCTGGGCTTCCAGCGCCTCCAGCGTGGCCCGGGCCTGGCGCACCAGCGAGGCGGGCATGCCGGCCAGGCGCGCGACCTGCACACCGTAGCTGCGGCTGGCCGGGCCGGGCTCGATGCGGTGCAGGAAGACGATGTCATGACCGCTTTCCACCGCGCTGACGTGCACGTTGGTGGCGCGCTCGTGCCGCGCCGGGAACTCGGTCAGCTCGAAGTAGTGCGTGGCAAACAGGGTGAAGGCGCGGCAGCGGTCGTGCAGGTGCGTGGCAATGGCCGATGCCAGCGCCAGGCCGTCGAAGGTGCTGGTGCCGCGGCCAATCTCGTCCATCAGCACCAGGCTGTGCTCGGTGGCGCCGTGCACGATGGCTGCGGCCTCGGTCATTTCCAGCATGAAGGTGGACTGCGCGTTGGCCAGGTCGTCCGCCGCGCCGATGCGCGTGTGGATGGCGTCCACCGGTCCCAGGCGGCAGGTGCGCGCGGGCACGAAACTGCCCATGGAGGCCAGCAGCACGGTCAGCGCCACTTGGCGCATGAAGGTGCTCTTGCCACCCATGTTCGGGCCGGTGATCACCAGCATGCGGGTGCGGGCGTCCAGGCGGCAGTCGTTGGCGATGAAGTCCGGCCCACCGGTTTCGCGCAGGCGCTGCTCCACCACCGGGTGGCGTCCGTCCTCGATCTCGATGCAGGGGTAGTTCACGAACGCCGGGCGCGTCCAGCCCAGCGTGGCGGCGCGTTCGGCCAAGGCGCACAGGGCGTCCAGCGTGGCCAGCGCTCGCGCCAGTGCGCTGAGGGCTCCCAGATGTGGCTGCAGCGCGTCCAGCACCTGCTCGTACAGCCATTTCTCCCGGGCCAGCGAGCGCTCCTGCGCCGACAGGGCCTTGTCCTCGAACGCCTTGAGCTCGGGCGTGATGAAGCGCTCGGCGTTCTTCAAGGTCTGGCGCCGGCGGTAGTCTTCGGGCACGCGGTCCAGGCCCGAGGCGGTGACCTCGATGTAGAAGCCATGCACCTTGTTGAACTGCACCCGCAGGTTGGCAATACCGGTGCGCGCTCGCTCGCGCTGCTCCAGATCCACCAGGAAGGTGTCGCAGTTCGTGGCGATGCCGCGCAGCTCGTCCAGCTCGGCATCGAATCCGGGCGCGATCACGCTGCCGTCGCGCAGCAGCACCGCGGGTTCGTCGGCAATGGCGGTCAGAGGTGCTGCGACCTGGGGGTTCAGGGTCAGCGCCAGTTGCAGCCGCTGGAGCAGGGCGTTCCGCGCCGACGTGCCGTCGCTTCCAGGGTGGGCGTTCTCGGCCTCAGCGCCCCTGGGTTCCGACGAACTCGGGGTTGCCGGCACCCGTTCGCGCAGCGCGGGCAGCAGTGCCAGCGTCGCTCTCAATCCGGCCAGTTCCCGCGGCCGTACCTGCCGCAGCGCCGTGC
>Ga0315906_10007710_pt1 | contig 13048 bp, 14 predicted proteins | sample LakEriMetagenome_4_FD_203526 | JGI IMG/M metagenome (GOLD analysis project Ga0315906, IMG submission 203526) | Freshwater fungal communities from buoy surface, Lake Erie, Ohio, United States - Buoy 2 MA122 | ecosystem: Environmental > Aquatic > Freshwater > Lake > Lake biofilm | place: USA...
AGTAGATAGGAATCATGTTTGGTGTCGAACCAGATGGCGGTTTCCCATTGTGTATGATGAATCGTGGCTTGTATGTGCAATCGACCCCATCCTTCTTCTTGCCATTTTGAATGAGTGCGTATTTCAGCTGAAATATCTTTGGGTAACGTAATGAAATACCAACCGGATTTTCCCGGATATTTCCATACTTTTCCATTGAATGTATATTTGAGTGAAGTATGCAATTGATATAGCTGTCGTATAATTCTACACTAATCTGAACTTATGTCACTTCCAATGTGTTTCTTACGGCTTAACATACACATCATAATCTACAATGAACTTACCACCCGAAGACATCAGCAGAATCATTGAAATGGCATGGGAAGATCGCACATCCTTTGAAGCGATCAAACAGCAATATGGATATTCGGAGTCCGATGTCATTGCATTAATGCGAAGAGAAATGAAACCTTCGAGTTTCAAGATGTGGCGCAAAAGAGTGCATACGCGCATCAGCATCAAACATCCAAAGAGACGTAATCAGGAATTGGATGTCTGATTCCTACTTCTGATGCAATGCTATTCGATTGCCTTCGCTGTCTTTGAATTCCGCCACATGACCAAGCTCTCCATTGGATGTTTTGGGATAGAGAATCTCCCCGCCGGCTTCCACTGCTTTTTGAAGTATTGCATCAATATCAGTCGTTCCAAAATAAATGAGTATTCCGCTGACAGTTGGAACATAGATTTCTCCTTTTGCCAATGCTCCCGTGATTCCTCGCACTCCATCTTCAAAAGGGAAGAATGCCATTTCATTGTGATCTATTATGTCCTTCTCGAAAGTAAAATCAAAAACTACTGAATAGAAAGCAATAGCTCTATCCATGTCCGTGACGGGAATCTCAAAATATACTGCAGGATTCATGCTCATTGGTCTTGCCTCAAGAATTCAGCCAATAATCTGTGAAAATGATGTGTGCCTTGCTCGCGAGTAGGGGAAAATCTACCTGTTGAATATACTCTCGATTTAAGTCCTTTAAATACATTCTCAACCACGAATTCATCTTCTCTCTCAACCTTATCTAGCATTGCACCTGCACCGGAATGTAATTTGCTTTCATCATAGACATAGGTGATGAAACTCACTTTTGTTTTTTCAATCGTAATCGGCTTCACGATATTGATGGATAATCCCCATGGATAGAAATTGAACATCATATTCGGAAATAACCAATAATAGTAGGCTGCAATGGATTTACCAAGATCGGAATGTCCTTCGGGCAAATCAAAACATTCCTCTCCATCTTGTGCATATCCGATTTGCAGATTGAAATGATCATATATTTCCGTGGCATATTGTCCATAATCCAATACGGAATTCAAGTCCTGATGCACGAAAGGTATATGAAATCCTTCGAGATAATTGTCGCAATACAAGGCCCAATGTGCATTCACGAGATACTCTTTTCCCAATGTCGGCTGATGCACAAATTCATCAAGAGGCAAGAAACCGATGCGATCATTCATGATGGAGAGTATCTTCTTCAGATCAAAAGCAGGAGAAATGCCGGTAAACAAAAACGGACCCCATTCCACTAAGTCAAAAGTATGCAAACCATCACAGGGTCGGGGGAAGTTTTCAGTCAAGGAAAATTCAGGCATTGATGCAAATGTGCCATCTTGATTGAACCTTCTGCCATGATACATGCATGTGAGAAATTTGCAAGATCCGGGATGATGCACGACGATATTTCCACGATGCGTACAAACATTTGACAGACATCGCAGCGTATCATCACCCGAGCGCACCAATACCATCGGCTCATTCATATATCCATCCAAGAGATTGAATGGATATGCTGAGTTCGATAATGAAATACAACTCTTATCGCCAATCCATTGCCATGATGATGCAAATATTCGATCCTTCATATGTCCAAATACTTCAGCATCATGATAGAATGATCCTGGAAGGGTCTCAGCTTTTCTGATATCGGGGTCTATGTGATAGGTCTTCATTTTTCTCTCACGAATATATATCCGCCTTTAATTGCGCCCCATACTTGGACGCCATTCTTATCGAAGCCTTGATCCCATGATTCGAGGACATTCTCTTTCAATGAGATCTTGGTTGTGGCATAGGATGCTCCGCGTAGATCGGATGGACATTTATCGGCATCGGTTCCGCCCGTATATATGCCATTCCTATTGTTCATCAATACCGTACACCCTTCTTTGAGTTCAATCATATCCGGAGTGAGCGCTATTTTTTTTGAAGCATCATTCTGCAATCCTATGAAACGCTCTTGATTCTTAAGTGTATAAATGTCGCTCGTGAAGATGTCTGTTCCGGGATGATTCAGTTTATAGACTCTTTGGCGATAGGGTTTCTCTCTTTTGGCATCCATGGCCTGTTCAACATAGAGCCATATTGCGGATTTGTCTTCGTCCCAAATTCTACTCATCGACAAATGAATATTCAGATATGTGGTGTCTTGAAGTGATTGTTCTTTACTTGAGAATTCTCCAATGAGCAAGCGGGCAAATTCCTGCAATGCAGGGTCTTTGCTTGAATTGGTTTGAGTATTCGTACTTGCGCAGCCTATGAAGAAGATAGATAATAGTACGATGATCAGATGTAAATTCATGAATATCAATGTTTGATCAGTGAATAATTGCGGACTTCTTCGACTGTATAAGCTCGAACTTGATATGTACCGCATGGCAATTGTGCAATGGAGAATGTGCTTTCGGTACTTTCCATTAAAAGTTTTCCATGGATATCATAGATCTTGATTGACTGAATTGCATGATCACTTGAAATCGTTACCATATCATTGCTTGGATTTGGATAGAGCATGGACTCAGTATACTCAGACTCAGCAATATCGACTGTTGAATTCCAAACGGTTGTGAGCATTTGTACGGATATTTGGAATGCCTGAGCCGGTAATTGATTCGTGAGTATGCACACAATTATACCGGTTGCGGGATCATACATCATCGAAGAATTATATCCGCCCCAGATTTGTCCGCCATGAGTCCAGACGGGTTTGCCACTTACGATATATTCCGCGATGCCCATGCCATAGCGTTCTTTCTCAACGAATGTCGTCATTTCCTTGATTGATTGTGCATTGATCACTTTGCCATTCATGAGAGCATTATACCATTGGAGCATTTCACTTGATGTGGAATACATCGCACCTGCTGCACCCGCCGCACTATTGAGCGATATTCGTGGAGTTGCTGAATGATCGCGTCCTGCTTGCCATGGATGTGCGATTGTATACAGAACGCTATCATGAACATCCAAAAATGTGCTGTCGAGATTAAGTGGTGTCAAGATGCTGTCACGCAATAGTTTTCCATAGGATTGACCCGTCACTTTTTCCGCAATCAAACCCGCAAGAAGATAATTTGTATTGCAATATTCCCAGCCTTTGCCGGGTGCAAATGCCGGTGGACCCGTCCATGTGAGGAGTTCACTTGCTGTGTATACCCTTCGTGGATTACTTAATATCGAATCAGGATAGCCCGGAACGCTTGTCACATCATCCAATCCGGTTGTATGATTCAGGAGTTGTCGGATGGTGATATTCGAATCAATATTCTTGAATGATGGAAGGAATGCATGGAGTGAATCATCCAAACGAAGCTTATTATGCTCTGCAAGTTTCAAAAGTAATACAGCGGTGAACAATTTGGTATTGCTTGCAATTGCGAATTCCATGTCTGAAGTGATTGATACACCCGGATGAGAAATACCACTCACGCCTTGCCATGTACCCATATTTGGAATATACACTCCAGCAGAAATTCCCTTTATGTCTTTTGCTATGAGAATGCTGTCAATCGTTTTCTGTAATCTCGAAGCCAAAGCAGGATTGAATGATTGGGCGTGGAGAAAATGCAGCGAGAAAAGTAGAGTAGAAATATATATGATAATTCTGTTCATTCTGTTTGACGATATTAAGTGTATCATTGAATATTCTGAGATGTTCTAACTTACAAGTATATCAGACAACATCTATTTGCCTTGGTTTAAAAACTTGATTCATCCAACTTTTACAATGTCTTTGATGATACGAATATGATGCAGTGTATGCGATGTCAACATCGTTATTGTTTGTTGTTTATCGAGCTTCCCAAATATCGGATGTGGCATATATTGCTTTGAAAGTGCTTGTTCCAATTTCTGTATGTGAATTTCAGCTTTATCAAACAGAGGTTGAAAATCAATATTGTCTGTTGTTTGTGGCTTTACTCTATCCGGAGCTTTTCCCTTACCTCTTGGAAACCATTTGAGATAAAATAGTATGATTCTCGGAAGATTGAATTCCGACTTATAGTCTTCGGGCTTGGAAAGGAGTAGGGCTTGGATGCTTTTGTGTATGACTAAAAGGCAATGTTGTATATGCCAACTGACATTGACTTCAGAGACATTTCTATTAATTCTCTCTGCTTGATTGCAATATGAGTGCAGTTCAAGAATATATTTCCGTAATTGATCCATGGGTAAGTCTCGTGAATTCAATGAGAAAAAAGCATTTCCTGAATATAATTACCTAAAGGCTATAGAATGTTAATGAAATACTTTGCAATATTTCAAAGTGAGAGTTATTCTTCAGCTATGATGATTGGCTCATGCTTCACAGGGAATCTTACGGAATTCGCGATGAAGCAATTATCGTGAGCTTTATCATGCAAAGATAGAGCTAGTTCAATCATATCAGTATTCTTAATTGTCACCCGAGGTTGCAGATTGACTTCCGTGAATTGTCCTCCACCACCTTCTCGCTCTTGCAATACTCCTGAAGGGGTATCGGTATAAGCAGTGACGATGATACCGGCATCCGCGCAAAGATGCAAATACCAAAGCATATGACATACCGACAGAGAAGCAAGTAGCATGTCTTCCGGATTATGTTTGGTGCCATCGCCTCTAAATGCAGTATCGGATGAACCAAGTAGATCAGGTTTATTTTCGATGGTAATTATATGATTTCTGGAATAAGAGAGATAATCACTTGTACCACTTCCTTTATTGCCGGTCCATGTGATGGTGCTTTGATAATGATGTGTTTTCATGATGCTTATTTACGAACTTTTTCTTTAAAGAATTGCCAAATTTCTTCAGCGCTTTCGATATCCCCATTTTGCGTGCCCGCAAATGAGGTCCAAACGAAGGTATAGCGCTCTCTACGGCTGGGTTCAATATGTCCTCCGCCTTCCACTCTATAGAGCATGACTTCGGTACCATTTAGTCCTTGAGCATACCGGTAAGAGATCACTTTCGAAGAACTCTTTTGTGGAAATTCAGTGATGATGGGAGTGGCTTGCGTTCTATTTCTGTTGATCCAATATGTGATACTGCTATCAGTTGAAATCACTGTACCATTTTCAGTATTGCCACCCAGATAGGGAACAAGCGGATCTGCTGTACCATTCATGAATAATGCAGAAACGGGAATCGTTGATGTGGAGCATTTCGAATTAGCAGGTCCTGAAGCCACAATTGATGCAAATGCCGTCATGCGATGTGGGATTTCTTGCGCAAGACGCATCACGAAGTGTCCGCCATTGGAAGTACCAACCATATACACTTTGCGGTCATCAAATCGCAGTAATGTTTTTAGTGTGTCGAGTAATGTTGTTATGAATCTAACATCATCGCTTGCGGGAATTCGAGGGGCATCATTTCTACAATCATTCCATCCTTGCGAATTCTTTGGACCGATTGTTCCATCGGGAATCACAAGAATTAGTCCTTCATTTACTGCGATGTCAAACCATGGAACATAGGGAGCTTTCACTTGTGACAAACCTGCGATATTGTCTGCGCTTCCACCATTTCCATGAAAGAGAAATATGATTGGAGAGTTTGCTTTCTGAGAAGGGTTGAAGAGGTGATAGGATCTTTTTATTCCACCAATCTTAATCTGTTGATTCGTAAGTAGAAGATCGCGATATTCCGGACTCAATCTATAAGATGTACAAGATATGCAGGTACATATAGCTAGTAGTGAAAGAAATATCTGAAATCGACTTCTGTTCATAATACTCAGGAAGTTATATATAAAGCCAATAGTTAGTTGGTATCATGAACACACATAATTCTTTTTTATATGAGCCAGACTTACTTTGCATAGTTTTTTCAGCACATTCACATCTATATCCGCAAGTTTCTTCACATAGATACAGGCTTTGGCCATTTTGTAATTACCCAATTTCTCAAGCAATTCAGGATTGTCATTTCCCGGTGCATTCACATAGAGTGAGAATGCCGCTTTGCGTGGAGAGAATCCGATGATGAAGAATTCGCCGGAATGTCCGCTGTCTGTTGTGTATTGATATGTACCGAATCCAATCATGGTCGGACCCCACATCTTGGGTTCATAGCCGGACCATTCTTTCATAAGTTCCAGCAATTTCAAACTATCTTCTTTCTTTTGCTCATTCTCAACATATGAATGAATGAAATCAATTGGATCGATTGCGGTTTCTGTTGTTTTGTTTTTTGCCATGATGATGAATAAATATGATACGGAATAACTCAACGAAGTTAATGAGATATCATAATCTCCGCAAAATCTGCGGTGAATAGATGGAATAATCTCCGCAAACATTGCGGAGATTGAAGAGCATTTCGTCTCGGCTTCGCTCGACGAGCAGTTTATGAGCGTACCCGAGTGCTCACCGAGCGGAGCTATGTGCTCACCGAGCGTACCCGAGTGCTCACCGAGCGGAGCTATGTGCTCACCGAGCGGAGCCGAGTGCTCACCGAGCGGAGCCGAGTGCTCACCGAGCGGAGCCGAGTGCTCACCGAGCGGAGCCGAGGTGAAGGGTTTACACTGAATATTTCGTCTCGGCTTCGCTCGACGAACAGTTTATAAGCCGAGGTGAAGGGTTTACACTGAACATTTCGTCTCGGCTTGGCTCGACGAACAGTTTATGAGCGAAGCCGAGTAGTGCACCCCGAGCGAAGCCGAGGGGTCATTTCTCCATTTCATTCATCATTCATCATTTTCTAGCAACAAACCATGCTTTCTTCAGTACAACTCTCGCCAGTCCATCAAGTGGATATCCGCGCACCCATGGCTGGAGCAGGCGATAGTGATTTTCATAAAAGAGCATTGTGGCGGGTGCATCGGCGATGGCCATGGATTCAGCTTTGCGATAGAGTTCCATGCGTTTTGCCTCATCATTTTCTGCCATGGCTTGCGCGAATAATGCTGTTGCTTCCAAGTTTTTATAGCGGGTACTATTTGGATAGCTTGGCTCGCTAAAGGAATTGGGAACGAGCGCGCCATCGAGAAGATTGATATAATTTTCGGGATCGGGATAATCGCCATACCAGCGAGTGCCCCACATCGCAAGTTTTCCTTCTTCGGCCAATTGCAGGAATTCAGAGAACTGAATTGTTTGGATTTGCAATTCAATACCGAGATTCGATTTAATCATCGAACGAACTGCTTCGGCAACTTGTACGAGTCGTGGCTCGGGATAAATATGGAATGTGACTTTTGGAAAATTCTTTCCATTCGGATACCCGGCTTTAGCAAGAAGTTCACGCGCTTTTTGAATATTGAGATCGAATCCCGGAATATTCTTGATATCATAATTCTTGAATACTGGCGGAGTGATGCCATGAAGCGCAGGACCATAGGGCGCATCTTTCAATACATATTTTACGATATTTTTTCTATCAATCGCATAGCTGAATGCACGGCGCACATCGGGATTGTCAAATGGCGCTTTGATGCAAAGATAATCTATGAACCATGTCAGCAAAGCCGGTGTGGACTGCAATTGAAATTGATCATATGGTGCTTTGGCTGTCTTGTTTTTCGTGTCAACGATGTCTTCAAAGAACTCAGTCGGTAAAGTGAAACATTCATCCAAATTCCCATCGGTGAATTCCTTCAATTGCAATTTGTCATCCTTGATGAATGTGAACACAAGCGAATCCAAATAGGGAAGCTTATTTCCAACTTCATCCTTTTGCCAATAGTTTGGATTCTTGCGGAATGTCATGGAAATGTCGGGTCGCCATTCCACAAACATGAATGGTCCGGTGCCAACGGGATTCTGGAAAAAGTCACGACCATATTTCTCAACGGCTTCTTTGGGTACAATACATCCGAGTGAATTTGCCAGAAGCAACAAGAATGGAGAATAAGCGCGTGTGAGACGAATCTTCAAGGTGGTATCATCAGTGGCTTGAATACCTTCAATCGTGCTCACCGGTTTATCAGCCAAGCGTGCATCATAAAATGCATTCGCACCAATTACTTTATCCTTGAATGCCCAATAATGTACGGTACGTGATTTGGGATCGCATGCGCGGACAAGTGAATATTCTACATCTTTGGCGGTCATCTTCCGACCCTTTCCATTCAGGAAACATGCATTGTCATGAAATCTCATGTCCGAGCGGATATGGAATATATATTCTTTTCCATCTTCGGAAATTTCCCAGGAACTCGCCGCTTCGGGAATCACGCCCAAACTTGAATCAAATGAAATCAAGCGATCATATACCTGCAATGCGATATCATCTGCGAGCTTGCTGTTGATGATTACGGGATCAAGTCCATTCGGATTTCCGCGAATCATATTGATGCGAAATACACCCCCATAATTTTTACCGCCCTTTGCGGAAGTGAGAGTAATCGTTTCTTCTTTGCCACATCCAATCAAACCAAGGATGAGGACAATGAGGAGAATATGATGCATGATGTTTCCAAATTATCGTTTGCGATGTGGATACCAATGTGTTTCTGCGTCGGGATCGACGGGTTGTGGTGCTACTTTGAGCTGTAAATCAGGAAATAGTTTTGTTTTGAAACCTTCAAAATCTCTTGCCCATTCCTTGTGATTATACACACAAACCGCCAGACATGCCGAGCAATAATGATCTTTTGCAAAATACGGAAAACAGCGGCCCGTATCGACCATATATCTGTCATTTCCCAAATGATCTTTGCCTGCCTCGCTTGAGCGTTCATCGGGAATGGCATCGGCAGGACAATAAATTCTGCAGGCTTTACATGTATCACAAAACTTGGCAATGCCCGCATCAATGGGTGCATCAATGGCGAGTGGTATATCGGTGATCACGCTGCCAAGCCGAAAGAGTGGACCCATCGTTGGATGGATGATGGAGCCATGCCTACCCAATTCTCCGAATCCTGCTTTGAGCGCAAGTGGTACATGCAATACATCGCTGTCGCCAATCGGATGTTCAACAGTGCATGCATAACCGAGCGATCGAATTTGATCCGCAAGGGCGATCACGATTTCTCCAAGCGTGAAATAAATGCGCAGACATTCAATTGCGGAGCGCTCATTTGGTACACCCTGAAATTCTCGCCAGAGCATTTTTTGTCCGACCACGATTGCAAATGGATCAAGAATCACGCGTCCTTTATACACATCACTTGGTTCGATCATCGCAATGCCCACTTCATCTGCACCTAATGAGCGGGCTGAATTCTTGACGAATTGCGATGCTTCTTGATTGGATGCAAATAGTGTCTTTTGAGGATTCACTTCGCCGGTGAATCGAGGATATTGATATTCACGGATTTGCTTCAAATACTCATCTACTTCAGCGATATGTATGCTGCGACCTCCAACGGAGGCATACCATGCATCCCATTGAAATGCTATCGGCGATGTGGATGAACCGTGAATCATGATTTACTTGAGTGTTGATAAACGCAATGAATTACTAATCACACTGACCGAACTGAATGCCATGGCACCTGCTGCAAACATCGGATTCAATAATCCGAAAGCGGCAAGTGGTATGCCGATGATATTGAAAATAAATGCCCAAAAGAAATTTTGTTTGATGATGCGCATGGTATTTCTTGAAAGTCGAATTGCAGTAATCACTGAATGCAAATCGGAATTCATTATGGTGATGTCTGCAGTGTTCATCGCAATGTCTGTTCCACTTCCCATCGCGATTCCAAGATGTGCTTGCGCAAGAGCGGGTGCATCATTGATGCCATCTCCGATCATTGCGAGACGATGTCCAGCTTTTTGCAATCCGGAAATCTTCTCCAATTTCTCATGCGGAAGAAGTCCTGCATGATATTGCTTCATGCCAAGGTTATCCGCAATTGTTTTCACGGTTGATTCTTGATCTCCACTCAGTATCATTGTTTGTAGCAAATCATCATGCAATGTTTGGATGATTTCTCGTGATGTTTCGCGAATTGTATCAGCAAAGATGAATATCGCATGAGGACTACCATCAATACATAATCCGAGCATGGATTCACCTGATTGATAATGTTGCTGTATGGAATCAATATCCAATTGCATTCCTTCTTCTCGGATCCAATCAAGTTTACCGATCAGAATATCATGTCCGGATACAATTCCTTTCATCCCTTTTCCGGGAAACTCTTTCACGGATTCAGCTTGTGGAATATCCTGAGACTTCTTCACAATCGCTTGCGCAAATGGATGCACTGAATATTGTTCGATGCCGGATGCAAAAGACATCAAAGCATCATAAGAATATGTGGATTGCAGTGTTTCAATTCCAATCAATTCCGGTTTGCCTTCTGTGAGCGTACCTGTTTTGTCGAATGCGATGATGTCAATCGTACCTGCCTTTTCGAGCGCATCGGCATTGCGAATGATGATGCCGCGTTTTGCGCCTGCTCCGATGGCGACTGTGATGGCAGTCGGCGTGGCAAGACCCAATGCGCATGGACAAGCAATGAGGAGTATCGAGATTGCCGGTAAAATGCTTGCATTGAAGGTGGAATGCAGTATCACATAATACACAATGAATGTCACGATACTGATACCAAGAACGCTTGGAACAAACACTGATGAAATTTTATCTGCAAGAGATTGAATTGCTGCTTTTGAACCTTGTGCTTCTTTCACGATTGAAGTGATCTTGGATAAAACTGTGTCCGCACCGATTGCCGTTGCCTTCACTTGCATGGATGCATCGATATTGATTGTTCCGCCCGTTACGGAATCTCCGGTCTGTTTTGTTATCGGATGCGATTCACCGGTCAACATGGATTCATCGCATGTTCCGAATCCTTCGATGATTATGCCATCTATGGGAAATGATTCACCCGGTCGAATGAGCATGATATCGCCAACAGTAATCTCTGAAGTATTGCATTCCTGAAAAGATCCATCAGCTGATTGTCTCAATGCTCTGTTTGATTGCAGTGAAAGTAGCGATTGTAATGCATTGCCTGCTTTTCTTTTGGCCTTTGTTTCGAGCATCTTTCCGAGCAGAACAAGAGTGATGATGGTGGTTGTGGAATCATAATATAGATGCTGACCATGTCCTGCATGTTCACCGAATAGCAATTCAAATGTGCTATACAGCCATGCCATTCCTGTTCCGAGTGAAACGAGTGTATTCATGTCGGAAGCGCCATGCAGAGCTAATTTCCAGGCAGGTACAAAAAATCTTTGACCTGGTATAAGGAGAACAATGAGTGATAATATGCAGAATCCGATATTCATGAGATTCATCGGAATGGAGATTGCATTTGAGATCGGCTCCCACATCATTCCCATAGAGAGAATAAGAACGGGAAGTGAGCAGGCAAGACTGATGAAGAAATCTCTGCGAATATCTATCTCGCGGTCAAGAAGTCTTTCCGACACATTATCAGGTTCTTTCTTGATGATTAAGTCATAACCCGATTCATGCAATGATTGTGCGATAGATTCGAGCGAAACTTGTTCGACATCATATTCCAAACGAACAGTTTCCGCCGCAAGATTCACAGTGGCATTAGAAACGCCTCCGATTTTCTTGAGCGATTTTTCGACTCTTGCCACACATGCGGCACAAGTCATGCCTTCGACAGGAAGATTTTGAATCATGGGAGTTCGTGGATAATCGATTGCTTTTTGTCTCGAAAATAACTCAAGAGGAACAGAACTCCGGCGAGGATGAATGGGAAGGTGATGAGTGCAATCACTTCAAGACTCATCCAAACCGAATGATTCATGCGATAATTATGGGTATAAATAAAGGGACTAAGCCCAATGCCGAGTAGAATATAGAGGAGTCCGCCGATCAATTCCCATTTCCAGGCGATTGCAAGTATGATCATGAGCACAAATGATGGAATCATGTGCATCAAAAATGCAAGGATTTGTTCGCCAAATGTTCCATGATCAAATGAATCAAGAGCAAAGATACTCACGAATCCAATCGCTACAATGCTAAGTAGTCGCGGGAGGAGAGGGAGGAGCTTCATAGTATAATCCTGAAATGTCTTCGCAAAAATAGACATCTTCATCCAAAGAATACACTCACTTATAATCAATCAACTCCACCACGATTTCATTTCTGCGATTGATCACTTCATAGGGAGGATTATATCCGAGATAGGAAAATTGATTTTTGTGTTGCAGATTTTCCTTCGCAAGAGCTTGCTTCAACAGTTCTGTAAACTCGGCGATCTTTTCATTATTTGCCCATCCATCGAATCGAATTGCGGCGATGATCTTTTCATCTTGTTTTTCAAATGCAATGCTTTTATCATTCGGAGTCGGGAGTGAATTCATGTCATATCCTTTCGGCACCATGAATTTCATCGTTGTTGTTTCACCAAGTTCCATCGTCACGGGCGATGTCATAGCGATACTTTCTTCTTTCGCATTGCCACCAAAAATATAGCCGGCCAAGATTCTGAATCCCATACCTGAACTTTCACGATAATTTCTTTTTCCAAGCTTCACACTTGAAAATATAGCGGGTTCATATTTACGCACTTCGAAATTGTCATAGGTTTTGAGCACTTGATACTTATGCTGTTCCGTTTTCTCCGTACTCATAGTACTATATACCTGTGCAAGCAATACAACAATAACGATAGCAATGATTGAGATGACTGTGATTTTCATGATGATATTCCTTTGTAATAGACAGATAAACATCATGAGAGGTGAATAAGTTCAGTAAGCCTTTTCGGCTGCGCTCGGGGTACACTAGCCCCATCGGGGCGACATCATAGTAATGCATCCCACCCCCGCCTACGGCGACCCCTCATCTGAGGGG
>Ga0315906_10007711_pt1 | contig 13048 bp, 7 predicted proteins | sample LakEriMetagenome_4_FD_203526 | JGI IMG/M metagenome (GOLD analysis project Ga0315906, IMG submission 203526) | Freshwater fungal communities from buoy surface, Lake Erie, Ohio, United States - Buoy 2 MA122 | ecosystem: Environmental > Aquatic > Freshwater > Lake > Lake biofilm | place: USA: Lake...
TTACATCCTGGCCGGAACCGCAGTGGGACTGGTATTGGGATATGTTTTGTTTGTTGCATTGCGCAAAAGCGCATTGGAGAAAGAACGCGCTACAATTATTGAAGAAGCTAAGTCACAGGGCGAAAGCATTAAGAAAGACCGCATACTCGAAGCCAAAGAAAAGTTCATGCAAATGCGTTCTGACCATGACCGCGATGTGAACAAACGCAATCAAGAATTGGGCAATTCGGAGAACAGACTGCGCCAAAAAGAACAAACCTTAGATCAAAAGCTGAAAGACATCCAGAAAAAAGAGGAAGACACACAGCGTTCTAAGCAGAATTTCGACGCCCAAGCACAAACCCTTTCGAACAAGCAAAAAGAAGTAGACAAGTTGCGCGAGCAACAAATTCAGCAATTGGAAAAAGTGGCAGGTCTTACAGCTGCTGAAGCCAAGGAGCAAATGTTGGAAACCGTGCGTCAAACCTCGCACACCGAAGGCTTGCAATTGGCTAAAAACTTAATTGAAGAAGCAAAATTGAGTGCCACCCGCGATGCGAAAAAGATTGTATTGCAAACCATTCAGCGCACCGCTGCGGAATTGGCGATTGAGAACACAGTAACTTCTTTCCCCTTGGAAAATGATGACGTTAAAGGTCGCATTATCGGAAGAGAAGGCAGAAACATCAAGGCATTTGAATCTGCTACCGGAGTTGAAATTCTTATTGATGACACTCCAGAAACCATCGTATTGAGCTGTTATGACCCTATCCGCCGTGAGATTGCCCGTGTATCATTGGAAAGATTGATTAAAGACGGACGTATTCACCCCGCACGTATTGAGGAAGTGGTTGAAAAGACCAAGAAGCAAATTGACGAAGAGGTAGTAGAATGGGGCGAACGCACCGTGGTTGACCTGGGCATTACAGGTTTACATCCTGAGTTGATTCGTTATGTAGGTAGAATGCGTTTCCGCAGTTCTTATGGTCAAAACTTGCTTAAACACAGCCGCGAGGTAGCCCGCTTGTGCGCTACTATGGCTGCAGAAATGGGATTGAATGTAAAGCTTGCCAAGCGCGCAGGTCTCTTGCACGATATTGGGAAATGTCCTGATTTTGATGAAGAAACGCCGCACGCATTGTTGGGTATGAAACTGTGCGAAAAGTATGGTGAACATCCAGAAGTAATCAACGCAGTAGGTGCCCACCACGATGAAATTGAAATGACCAGTTTGTTGTCGCCTATCGTGCAGGCTTGTGACGCAATCAGCGGATCAAGACCAGGTGCGCGTCGTGGGGATGATCAATATGTGGAACGGATTAAGGAAATGGAAAACATGGCCTTGTCTTACCCGGGAGTTGAAAAGGCCTATGCCATTCAGGCGGGTCGTGAATTGCGCATTATAATGGGTGCAGAAAAGACCAACGACGAACAGGCCGATGTATTGGCATTTGAATTGTCGAACCGCATCATGACTGAAATGCGCTATCCGGGTCAGGTAAAAATTACCGTTATCCGCGAGAAACGCAGTGTAGGCGTGGCGAAATAATCCTCAAAAAGAAAATCACATAAAGACCTGCGAAAGCGGGTCTTTTTTTTGGATTCTAGGTGCGAATCAGAGGTGTTTTTATTTTTCTAGTACTAAGTTCTTCAGGTGTCATATTCCTTAACAAAAAAAGCCGAAATTTGCATCCTGCTTTGACAGACATAAACAAAACCATAGCCATTACCTTGCGGTTAAGCGGTCTTGAACCCTTTACCCTTACATCGGTAACCAATTTTGTAAATATTGGAGAACGCACCAATATTACAGGCAGCCGTATGTTCGCAAGGCTTATCCTTGCTGATGATTACAGCGCTGCCTTGGATGTTGCGCGCCAACAAGTAGAAAATGGGGCACAAATCATCGATGTAAACATGGATGAGGGAATGCTAGATGGCGTGCAAGCCATGAAGACCTTTTTAAACCTCATTGCTTCTGAGCCTGACATTTGCAAAGTGCCTGTCATGATTGACAGTAGCAAGTGGGAAGTGCTAGAAGCGGGGCTTAAATGTTTGCAAGGGAAAGGTATCGTCAACTCTATTTCCCTGAAAGATGGGGAAGCTGAATTTATAAGAAGGGCAAAGAAAATACACAGATATGGCGCCGCTGCGGTAATAATGGCCTTCGACGAGCAGGGTCAGGCAGATTCTTATGCTCGCAGAATTGAAATTTGCGAACGCAGCTACCGTATACTCACCGAAAAAGCAGGATTCCCATCAGGGGATATCATTTTTGACCCCAATATCTTAACTGTGGCTACTGGTATGGAGGAGCACAACAACTATGCGGTTGATTTTATTGAAGCTGCCCGCTGGATTAAGCAGAATCTTCCTGGTGTGCGTGTGAGTGGAGGTGTTTCCAATATCTCTTTCTCCTTCCGTGGCAATGACGCGGTGCGTGAAGCCATGCATAGTGCCTTTCTGTATCACGCCATTCAAGCAGGAATGGACATGGGTATTGTGAATGCGGGTATGATTGAGGTATATGATGAAATACCTAAAGATTTACTGGAATTGGTAGAGGATGTACTCCTAAACCGCAGGCAAGATGCTACCGAACGTTTGGTAGCTTTTGCTGATACTGTGAAAGCGAAAAAGGGTGAGGTTAAAGAAGAAGCTGAATGGAGAAAAGCACCTGTAGAGGAAAGACTGGCGCATAGTTTGGTAAAAGGCATTACCGAATTTATTGATGCTGATACGGAAGAGGCCTACCAAAAGCTGGGTGAGCCCATAAAGGTGATAGAAGGGCCTTTGATGGACGGTATGAATGTGGTGGGTGACTTGTTTGGCAGTGGGAAAATGTTCTTGCCACAAGTGGTAAAAAGCGCTAGAGTGATGAAAAAAGCGGTGGCGTACTTGCAACCCTATTTGGAAGCCATGAAACACAGTGCTACTGCCCGTGCCAATGGTAAAATACTCTTGGCTACTGTTAAAGGGGATGTACACGATATTGGGAAAAATATTGTAGGCGTTGTATTGGCCTGCAACAACTATGAAATAAAGGATTTAGGTGTAATGGTACCCGCAGAACGTATTCTCAAAGAAGCCAAAGAATGGGGTGCCGATATTATTGGACTGAGTGGATTGATTACCCCAAGCTTGGATGAAATGGTGCACATGGCTTCTGAAATGGAACGCCAAGGCTTTACCATGCCCTTGCTCATTGGAGGTGCAACTACCAGTAGGGTGCACACTGCTGTAAAAGTTGCGCCACAGTACTCAGGCACAGTAGTCCATGTATTGGATGCAAGTAGATCAGTTCCTGTAGCGGGTTCCTTATTGGGCGACCAACAGGAAACGGTGAAAGCGGGAATTCGTCAAGAATATGTAGCCTTGGCCCAAGATCACGCCAAAAGACAGGCAGACAAAAATTTGTTGCGCTTGGAAGACGCCCGCGCCAATGCGCCGGCATTAGATTTTGATACAACAATTGTGGCACCCAAGCATTTGGGATTGCATACGATTGAAAAGACCATTGCCGAACTGAGAGAAACCATAGACTGGACTCCATTTTTCCAAACATGGGAACTCAAAGGCCAATTCCCAGACATACTGCAAGATGCCGCTGCAGGCCATGAAGCATCAAAACTATTTGCAGACGCAAACCGCATGCTGGACACTTTTGAACAAAACCACAGCTTGCAGTGCAAAGGGGTTTTCTTTATTTATCCAGCCAATTCTGAGGGTGACGACGTTTCGGTGTATGCCGATGCAACGGCAGATACACCTATGGCTACTTTCCGCTTTTTAAGGCAGCAACGCGCCATGGCCGCTGGAGTACCGAACCTCTGTTTGGCAGATTATGTAGCTCCAAAAGCATTGGGTAAACGCGATTATTTGGGAGGGTTTGCAGTAACAGCCGGCTTAGGTTTGGACACAATTGTTGAAGCCTTTGAAAAAGACCATGATGATTACAACAGCATTTTGGCCAAGGCTTTGGCCGACCGCTTAGCAGAGAGTTTTGCAGAGCTTTTGCATAAAGAAGTTCGCACCCATTGGTGGGGCTATGCTGCACAGGAGAGCTTGACTAATGAAGAACTCATTCGTGAGTCATACAGCGGTATTCGACCTGCGCCGGGGTATCCAGCCTGTCCAGACCACACGGAGAAGCCACTCTTATTTGACCTTCTTTCGGCTCCGGAAAATGCAGGGATTTCCCTCACTGAAAGTATGGCTATGTGGCCAGCTGCAGCTGTAAGTGGCTTTTACTTCGCACACCCCGATAGCAAGTATTTTGGTTTGGGAAAGATAGCCAAAGACCAAGTAGAAAATTATGCGCAACGCAAAGGGATGACGCTGAAAGAGGCCGAGAAGTGGCTTTCCCCCGTGTTGGGATATTAAGAAGCGTAATTGCCCTTTCAATCCCTGAAGGGAAATCCAGCTATTCTTCTACTTAAAGGGATTTTTATACGCCGGATTGTTCATGAACACCGTGTCTGTCATGGTAAGCAAAAATGCTTTTAAATCTGACTTTTGCTGTGGTGACAACCTTCTTTGTCCATCGGGTTGGTGTTTTTTCATAATTGGGTGCAGGGTCGGCGAATTGAACAACACGCTGTCGCTGTAGTGATCAATGACTTCTTCCAAGGTAGAGAATCTGCCGTCGTGCATGTAGGGACCTGTAACAGCGATATTTAACAAGGACGGTGTTTTGAATGCGCCCATATCTAAGGCTTTGCCAGAAATGGCGCCAAATCCTTTGTCTGCAAATACCATATCTAAGCCATTATTGGCAATTCCCCCAGCATTGGGATTGTTTTGTTGTACCAAGGCACCACCATGACAGTGGGAGCAGTCAGCACCTCCATTTTCTATAAAATTATTAAACAAGAAAGCACCGCGTTTTTCTTCTTCGGTGAGCACATTAAAGTTTCCTGGGAAGAACTTGTTAAACTTGGCATCTTTGGAAACTATTGTAAGCATGAATTGCTCCATGGCCAGTGTAAGGTCAAATACATTGGGCTCTGCATTGAAGGCTTTTTTGAACCATGTTTTGTACAAGGCAGATTTGCGAAGTTTTGCCTCTAGTACAGGCAAGGTCATGGCCATTTCATTGTGGGCCTGAATGGGTTCAAATACTTGCTCTCTCAGGGTTTTTTGTCTTGCATCCCAGAAAAAGACACGGCTGTAAGCCATATTGTACAATGCGGGGGCATTGCGTCCGGTTTTGAGTCCAAAAATACCTGTGCTTAAAGTTGCAGGATCTGCAAATGCATGCTCTTGAAAGTGGCAGCTGGCACAAGAAATTGTGCTGTCAAAAGACAGAATAGGATCGTAGAACAACATCCGTCCCAAATACACCCCCTCTTCAGTTAGTGGGTTGTCGGAAGGCAAGTTTGGTGCAGGGTAGAAAGAGGGAAATATTTTGGATGTTTCTACGCGTGTGGGTTTGAAATTAGTAGTTTCCTTAGGGTTTGTGTCTTTGCGGCATGCACTTATTGCAGCTGCAGCAGCCAACACCAAAAATCCAAATTTTACCGTGCGGTTCATTTTACAGAAGTCAGTTCAAATACATCCGAACCGTTGTTCACGATTTTATCCATTAGGATAATCTCAGCGGCACCTACAGAGTGGGAGAACGATCCATCCTTTGCAAAGCTTAAGAAGGTAGGATCTTGAAAATACTGTTCTATGTGACCTTTAATGGTTGCTGTTTTTTGCCCATTGGCATCCAAGGTAAAGGAGAGTGGAAGCATAAATGTACGCGGGTATTTATCAGTAGCAGTGTGCAAGGACATGCCACTCCAATCGGTTTGCGCAGCATCTTTTTTGTAACGGCCGTCGATTGCTTGAAAAATATATCCTGTTGACCAACCCCAGTGCAGTCCGGTATAATTGCCATTTAATGGGTGGTCAGCGGGCCAAGCATTCGGGTCGCCATGGTTTATTATTGAGTCTAAACCCAATTCAAATGAAATGCCTTTGTATTCTCCGGCAGGCGCATCAGCAAAGGTGTATGTGGTTTTTGCGCCAGCACCGTCTATGAAAAGATAACCATCCCCGAGGGAGACCAAGCTATTGTCGGTTTTCACAAGAGACAATTTACTCCATATCATGGCCCAGTTTGTAAACAGCATGATTTCACCATTGCTGCGCGTATATTCACCCGTAGTGAACGCTATGTCAGCGCCCTGGCAAACAGGCTTAAACTTCAATACCAAGCCTTTTTTAGCCGCTGTGTCATCCGGTTTTTTCGGATCCTCTGGTTTGCACTGGCTTAGCAGCATAGGAAGTGCAGCGATTAAGATAACTTTTGCTGCTGTGCGTATCCAATATATCGAGCTTTTCATGGTGATTGTATGAATGATTAGAGTTTGATAAAACGTAACGAAGTTACAACATTATTGCTATAGACCCTTGTGACATAAGTTCCGTTGCCCCAAGTGGTGGCGTCTATTTTTATTTCTGTATTGAGGGCGGGAACAAAATTATCAGCTGTTCTGTAAACTAGTTGTCCTGCAGCATTGTATACTTCTACTTTCTGCACCAAGTTGAAGTAAGGGCGGATAACCAGTTCGTTTCGTGCTGGATTTGGAACTATATCAAAGGCCCCCGCATTGACTTTATCTAGGTTCATGCCGCCCAATGAAGCGCGGGTGAGCACCGTTACTACAGGGTCAAATAGGGCAGTATCGGCTGCAAATGGCAAATACAGGTCGAATGTTTGCTTGAGCTGGGTAGGACTAAAATATAGCAGCGTATCGGTGTTGGAGTTTTGAAAGCGAATGGGAATCCTAAGCGCATAAAATGGTACCGAGCTATGCGTTGGTTTTTGATCAATTGTAACAGTAAGTTTCGAGCCTTTTTGTTCCCAATTGATTTGAAGTTTTGGATACCCTTCACCATAATACCATTGGTTAAAGAATACGGTTAAATCTTGCCCACTTTCTGCTTCTAAAATGGATTTCAAATCTTGGGTGTAGGCAAAACCGTAGGCACCTTGCTGCAGGTATTTTTTCAACCCATCAAAGAAGGCTTTATCACCTATTTTTATGCGCAGCATATGCAACACAAAAGCGGCTTTATTGTAGGTAAGGTTGCCGCTGAACATGCGGTTAACGGTGGCGGTATCACTTACAAATACTGACCCATCTTCTTGGTTTGTGCCGGCATCACGCAGGTATGCCATACGTTCTGTCCACCATTGGGTGCGTAGATATCGGTAACAGAGTGCAGTGGAATAGGTAGCAAACCCCTCATTGAGCCACAAATCTTGCCAAGAACCACAGGTAACCTTATCGCCAAACCATTGATGTGCCAATTCATGCGCCATGAGATCATAGCTGAAATTCACCATAAAACTCATGGTTTGGTGTTCCATACCACCTCCCCAAGTAAACTGTGCATGCCCGTATTTTTCAGATGCAAATGGATACACGCCAAACAGACTGTCGAACAAGCGCATGATGGGCTTTATTAGAGGCACATCGCGCTGCGCTTCCGCCAGGGTTTGCGGGAATACGTAGTTTATGATGGGTAAGGAGTCGTTGCGATCGTGGAAGTGGGCATACTCCGTAAATTCCTTGTAGTTGCTGCTGGCAATGGCTACAAGATAGGTGGGAATAGGATAGCGGTGCTTCCAAAACACGATGCGTGTGCTATCGTTGATAGAATCATTGCGCATGAGCAAGCCATTGCTCGCTACGCGGTGCTCAGGCACAGTAGATACCATAATATCGATGGAATCGATTTTATCGTGTAATGTTTGTTTGCAAGGCCACCAAAACGCCGCACCATAGGGTTGACTTAGGGTATGAATGACAGATCCTGTTTGATGGTTGTCCCAAACGTAGTACCCAAAGCCTGATCCCGCTTGAGGATTGCCTTGGTAGTATATACTTACACTATCGTAGCTCCCTGCTTGCCATTTTCCTGGTTTGCGCACGTAGAGCACATCGCCATCTCTGAAGTATCTGGCGCGGACCCCACGATACAGTACACTGTCAACCAACATATTTGACCTAAGGTCAAATCCTATGGAATCCGTGGTACCGGTGATGGTAAATACTGCGGTAACATTACCTCTCAAATAGCCGTTTCGCCTCGGATTGATGCGCCAAAAGCAGCGGTTGTAATGGATGTTATATCCGTGATATACATTGGGATTGGCGCGAAATCTGAGCAATTCCTGCAAGTTTCGCTTTTCAGCGCAAACCAATGCCTCATCTGTGTGCTGCGCAAACAGGCCTTGGGCAAGGGAAAAGAGGCAATATAGAACAATGTACTTTTTCAGAGATATGCAAAGTTCTGTATTTAACAATGGAATTGGTATAAAGTGTGTTTGAAAACTGTAAATTTATCAGCCTAACCTGATGTACCTTTGCCCAACGCGATGAAGAACAAATGGTTGCCCGCACTGACGATTTTGCTCCTTGGTTGCATTTGGGGCAGCTCGTTTATATTGATTAAGCGCGGCCGTTTGGCCTTTGATGCAGTGCAAGTGGCAGGTTGGCGCCAGTTCTTGGCGGGTGTCGTTCTGTTGCCTTGGGTGTTGCGCTACAGCGTGTTTAAACCCTGGAAAGAGGGCGTTGCAGGGGTGAAAGAGAAGTTGATATCCAAACGCGATTACATCAATTTGTTTTTAAGCGGCCTTATTGGCAATGGAATTCCTGCATTCTTCTTTAGCTATGCCGGTGGCCATATCCCCAGCGGATTAAGTGGTATCCTCAACGCATTTACACCCATGTTTACCCTTGTTTTAGGGGTGGTACTATTTTCAGATCGGTTTACCCGCAACGGAATGTTGGGTGTGCTTGCCGGAATTTTGGGAGCTTTCTTTCTTTTTGGTCCTGGATTGTACGACACCCTATTTTTAGGGAAAGCACAGGCTATTGATCCCCTATCGTTGGTGTTGGTCTTATCCGCTGCGATGATGTATGGCTACAATATTAATTTAATCAAACACCGATTGCACCATTTGCCACCTATGGTAAAGACTGCGTATCCGTTTTTCTTTATGGGCATGGGATATATGTTTTTACTCCTGTTTTCTGGCGTGCATCAGGCCTGGGAGAAAGACCCAGTGCAGGCTTGGGAGTCATTTATGTATCTTGCTATTCTTGGTGTTTTGGGCTCAGCCATAAGCATGGTGTTGTTTAATATTTTAATCAAATACACCACCGCTTTGGTAGCTTCAACCAATACATTTATCATTCCCATTGTAGCGGTTGCTTGGGGATTGATAGACCAAGAAGTGCTGACTTGGAATATGTTTGCCGGTCTCCTCTTGTCTTTGGTGGGTGTATATCTGGTCATGAGGAAAGAGAAGCACATGCCTCAAACTGAGGATGATGTGGAGGAGCTTAAGGAATTCGCTGAGTAAATAGCGCACCCAGCTCTCGTTTTACGAAATGCTTGTGCATATCGTCGAAAGAACAATCGGGTGTAAATACCCTGTAAAATGTGACATTGCTCACGGCATCTATTGGCCTATCTTACCTAACTTTGCATTTGCCTTATGGATATTAAAAAGATTCTTAAAGAACTTGGAGTAAGTCCAAAACTAGAAAGTGTAGGAACCGGTACCCAGTGGATATCTGCATTGGGATCTCAACACCGCAACATTATCAGTCCTGTAGATGGCAAGCAACTTGCTACTGTCATTTATGCGGGTGCTACAGAATATGAGGCTGTGATGAAACGCGCCGTTTCTGCGGCTGAGCATTGGGCTACGGTACCAGCGCCACAGCGCGGTGAGGTTGTGCGCCAAATAGGAAATGCATTAAGAGAACAAAAAAAGAATCTGGGTGCCCTGGTTTCCTATGAAATGGGTAAAAGTTTACAAGAAGGCTATGGCGAGGTGCAAGAAATGATTGATATCTGCGATTTTGCTGTAGGGCTAAGTCGCCAACTTTATGGCTTGCAAATTCAAAGCGAACGTCCCGAGCACCGCATGTTTGAGCAGTACCATCCGCTAGGTATTGTAGGCATTATTTCGGCCTTCAATTTTCCAGTAGCGGTGTGGAGTTGGAATGCTATGATTGCGGCAGTTTGCGGTAATGCCAGCGTATGGAAGCCCAGCGAAAAAACCCCTGCAAGTGCCGTTGCAGTTCAGAATATTATTAAGCAAGTGCTGTTGGAGAATAAGCTTCCTGAAGGCTTATTCAGCATTGTACAAGGCGATAAAGAAATCGGTGAAATGATGGCTTTGGATAGCCGTATTGCGTTAATTTCCGCTACGGGTAGCACGCGCATGGGCAAGCGTGTAGGTGAACTTGTAGCTTCACGCATGGGCAAATCCTTGCTCGAACTGGGCGGTAATAACGCCATCATCGTTTCTGATCAAGCGAATCTAGAGTTGGCATTACGCGCAGTCGTTTTTGGGGCTGTTGGCACCGCTGGACAGCGTTGCACCACTACCCGCAGGCTGATAGTGCACAAGGGTATATACAATAGCTTTAAGAAAAAATTAGTAGAAGCCTATGGGCAAATCCGTGTTGGAAATCCTTTGGATGAGAAAAACCACGTGGGTCCCTTGATTGATAAAGACGCCGTTGAAGCCTATTCCTATGCTATAGAACTGGCTAAAAAAGAAGGCGGGAAACTGCTATGTGGCGGCAAGGTTATGGATGGTAAAGGCTACGAAAGCGGCTGTTACGTACAACCCGCTATTATCGAAGCGGCAAACCACTTTAACATTGTTCAGAAGGAAACGTTTGCACCCATACTATACCTCATGAAGTATGAGTCATTAGAAGAAGCGGTGGCTATGCAAAATGATGTAAAACAGGGTCTGAGCAGCGCTATATTTACCAATAATCTGCAGGAGGCAGAGTATTTCTTGAGCCATGCAGGAAGTGATTGTGGCATTGCCAATGTGAATATAGGCACCAGTGGTGCTGAGATTGGTGGCGCTTTTGGTGGAGAGAAGGAAACCGGCGGAGGACGCGAGAGTGGTAGTGATTCGTGGAAAGCCTACATGCGCCGTCAAACCAATACCATTAACTATGGTAAATCGCTACCCTTGGCCCAAGGCATACAATTCGATTTCTAAAGCTCGCGTTTTACATTTTTCGCTTATTTCTTATTTGCAATGAATACAAATTGCAGGCTAACGCTTGTTATATGGTTTCAATCTCCTTTTTTGCAAATTTGAAACACAACTATGCATCAGAATTGGACCGATAATGCCAGAGAATGGCTTGCCAACGGCATGGATTTGGACACCATGCAACAAAAGTTAACAGAGGCGGGTATGGCTGCTGAAGATGCGGTGGCTATTTGTACTCTGGTGAAAAAAGAGAAACGCGCCAAGGATCGAAATACAGGGATGATCTTGCTCGGTATAGGCTCTACGCTATGTTTAATGAGTATGCTATATACCTTCATTTACGGACACAATTACTTCATGCTGTATGGCTTAACCATGATAGGCGTCAGCGTTGCCTTTGCGGGTTTGGTGTATATTATGGGTTAAATACCCAATAATATCAGGGTTGGAGAAGCTTAGAACTGCTGTCCTATGAAGAAGTGAATCTGTCCAGGCTTGCCGCTTCGCGGTACATTTTTGTAATCGAAGCCATAAGCCCAATCCAATCCGATAAGTCCAAACATAGGCATAAACAAACGCACACCTGCACCTGCAGCGCGTTTCAATTGGAAAGGATTGTATTTGGATACATTCTGCCATGCATCACCCGCTTCAGCAAACACCAAACCATATACAGTTGCTGTTTGGCTTTGGGTAACTGCGTAGCGCAATTCTGCGGTAAACTTATTGAAAATAGGCGCACCGGCATCCGTACCCATAGCCGTTTGTGAAATGGTGTAGTTGTCGTATCCGCGTTGGCTAATGATTTCGGTAGCGGCTATGTTAAAGCCGAACAAACCAGCACCCCCCACTTGGAATCTTTCAAAGAAGGTTAAGCCCAATTTGGGATTGTAATAGCCTAAGAATCCAAAACGTGCTTTGGTAGTAAGTACCAACTTTTTCCAAATTGTCGTATGCCATTCAGCATCTAATTTCCATTTGTAAAACTCAGCCCACTTATACTTTTCATTCACAGTTAGCCCACTGTAATCCTTATTGTTGAGTAAGCTATATGGAGGTGTACCTTGGAAAGAGAAGGTAAACGAACTACCCGAAGTAGGGTAAATCGGATCACTGATGGAAGTTCTAGCTAAGACTAAGTTAAAGGAAGCATTGTACGAAGAGCCATTGAAACCTGAGGGGAAGCTATAGATACCGGCATTCAAGTTTTGAAACTTGTACTGCTGGAAACCAATAGAGTATTGCAGACTAAAGAAGTCATCTGGCCATTTCAAACGCTTACCTAAGGATAAATTTACCCCAGTATTGAAGAATACTTGGCGCCCTGGATCGGTGCGCTGTTTAAAGTCAAAGCTATTCACAGTATGGAACAGCGATACAGAGAAAGAGTTTGGTTTTTTACCGCCCAGCCAAGGTTCTGTGAATGAGAAGGTATAGCCCTGGTAGTTAGATCCGTTACTTTGGGCTCTCAGCGATAGTTTTTGACCGTCGCCTGTTGGTACTGGATTCCAGCTCTTGGGTTTGAATAGTTTGCGTGTGCTAAAGTTGTTTAATACAACCCCTGCAGTTCCCAACAAGGTCGGTGTTGCGGAGAATCCATTGCCACCCCAGCCACCGCTTAGTTCGATTTGATCGCTAGGCTTCTCGGTGAGCAGGTATTCAATATCTACTGTGCCTTCAGCAGGATTTGGCTTTGGATTTACGTTCATCGTAGCAGGGTCAAAAAGGCCTAAGGCTGCCAAATCGCGCATGGTACGTTGAATTTCCGCGCGGCTGAAAATATCTCCAGGGCGGGTGCGAATTTCTCGCACTATAACCCTGTCATTGGTTTTGGTATTGCCTGTCCAGCTTACTTTTCCAATTTTCGCTTGCGGACCTTCAGAAATACGAATTTCCAAATCAATACTGTCGTTGAACACACCTACTTCCACCGGTGTCATATTGAAAAACAAGTATCCGTCATCCATATACAAGCTTTGTACATCAAAGCCTGATGGGTTTGCGAAAAGCTTTTCATTGAGCAGATCTTGGTTGAAC